>OGVJ01000014.1_pt1 | contig 17574 bp, 21 predicted proteins | sample 1575741 | NCBI WGS metagenome assembly OGVJ01 (sample SAMN07581528, study PRJEB24739) | freshwater metagenome | place: Singapore | collected 2015-01 | reverse complement strand
AAGGTTCTTCACGAGGAGTTGTTCCCTTACCACAGCTTTGAATACGACGATGACGAGTGTGAGGAATGGTTCTTAGACGAAGAAGAACTCGACACAACCGAGGAAGACAAAAACGATGAGAATACTCGTAATTCCTGATTGTCAAGTCAAGGAAGGTGTTCCTCTCCAGCATCTAACATGGGCTGGAGAGGCCATCTGTGACTACAAGCCGGATGTTGTCGTGAACATTGGGGACTTTGCTGATATGCCAAGCCTTAGTAGCCACGACATTAAAGGCTCTAAGTACTTTGAGGGACTGCGCTACCAGAAGGACGTAGACATCACCAAGAAGGCTATGGAAATGCTTCTAGCGCCTCTCAAAGACCTACAGACACGCCAACGCAAGAACAAGGAGAAGGTTTATAAGCCACGAATGGTACTGACTCTGGGGAACCATGAGAACCGTATTGATCGGGCTGTGAACAACAATCCTATGCTTGAGGGGCTTATTTCCACAAAAGACCTAGAGTACGAGAAAGATTGGGAAGTCCATGCGTTCCTTCATCCTGTCTTCATTAATGGTGTTGGTTTCAACCATTATTGGCCTGTCGGTGCAATGGGCAGACCTGCGGCTTCTCCTGCCGCTATCATTTCTAAGCTACATATGTCTTGTGTGGCTGGTCACCAGCAAGGTAAGCAAATTGCCTATGGAAAAAGAGCAGATGGTCGTCCTATTACTGCTGTTGTCGTGGGTTCTTACTATCTGCATGATGAGAGCTATATGGATCAACTATCGAATCGGCACTGGCGAGGTTTGCTGGTAATGAACGAGGTTGAAGACGGTCATTTTGACGAAATGCTTCTGAGCATTGAATATTTGGAGAAAAAGTATGGATCACATGGCACAATCGACAGCACAGCAAATTGAGGAGTACATCAAAAGTATTCATTCAGAGGATGCAAACACGAAACAGGTGGCAGGGAGTCACTATCGTGACAAAGAAATCCAACCTTGGGACTATATTTATGCAAATAACCTTTGCTATTTCACAGGAAACTGTGTAAAATACGTGTCCCGCTGGAAAGAGAAGGGGGGCGTAGAAGACCTACGCAAAGCAAAACACTATCTTGAAAAACTGATTGAACTAGAAGAAGGAAAATGATGACACCGTACCAGACCTACATCGCAAAAAGCCGTTATTCCCGTTTCTTGGACGACAAGCAACGCCGTGAGCACTGGCCTGAGACAGTAGAACGCTACTTTAACTTCATGGAGAAACACCTGAAGGAGAAGATGAACTATGACCTCAATCCTGTGCTTCGTGAGGAACTGCAAAATGCGGTAACAAACCTTGAAGTTATGCCCTCCATGCGGTCTATTATGACTGCTGGCGAGGCTCTTGAGCGCCAGAACATCGCTGGCTACAACTGTTCGTACCTGCCGATTGACGATCCCAAAGCCTTTGACGAGGCCATGTACATCCTTCTGTGCGGCACAGGGGTGGGCTTTAGCGTGGAGAGTAAATATGTTAACAAACTGCCTGAGATTCCTGAGAAACTGTACGATAGCGGCACAGTTATCGTTGTTCGTGACTCCAAGGAAGGATGGGCGAAAGCCTTGCGTCAGCTTATTGCCTTGCTATACGCTGGAGAAGTTCCAAAGTGGAACGTTTCTGCTGTACGTCCCGCAGGAACCCGACTCAAGACCTTTGGAGGTCGAGCGTCAGGGCCGGAACCGCTGGAAGAACTCTTTAAATATGTTGTCGCTAAGTTCAAAGGGGCTACAGGCCGTAAGTTGCATACAATCGAGTGCCATGACATTCTCTGTAAGATCGGGGAAGTTGTCGTCGTTGGAGGAGTTCGTCGTAGTGCAATGATCTCGTTGTCTGACCTCTCGGATGACCGTATGGCTCACGCCAAGGCTGGCAACTGGTGGGACGGTAACGGTCAACGGGCACTGGCGAACAACTCCGCTGTCTATGACTCCAAACCTTCCGTGGGCCAATTCATGCGTGAATGGTCTAACATCTATGAATCACACTCTGGTGAGCGAGGAATCTTTAATCGTTATGCGTCAGAAAGCCAAGCATCTAAAAATGGTCGTCGAGACTTGGGCAAAGAATGGGGGACTAATCCTTGCTCTGAGATTATTCTCCGTCCTTATCAATTCTGTAACCTTAGTAGTGTTATTGTGCGTAGCTCCGATAATATTGCTAGCCTTACTCATAAAGTCCGTATGGCAACTATTCTGGGGACTTTTCAATCTACGCTGACACATTTTCCGTACCTTCGGAAGATTTGGCAGACCAACACCGAGGAGGAACGTCTTCTGGGTGTCTCAATGACGGGTATCTTGGACAATCCGTTCCTGAACAACCCTGACGATCCCAACCTGCCTAAACTTCTTGAGGAGTTAAAAAATGCTGCTGTTTGTACTAATGCTGAATTTGCTGACGCTCTTGGCATCGTTCGCTCTGCTGCTATTACTTGCATTAAGCCCGAAGGGACTGTTTCCCAACTTACTGGAACGGCTTCTGGTATTCATCCTCAGCATAGTAAGTTTTACATACGCCGGGTTCGATCTGATAACAAAGACCCTCTTACTGAATTTCTGAAGTCTCAAGGGTTTCCAGCAGAGCCTTGCGTTATGAAGCCTGACTCGACCACGGTGTTCAGCTTCCCGATGCGTGTAGAGGACGGTGCAGTGCTACGTGACGACATTGACGCTATCAAGCACCTGCGCTTGTGGCTGACCTTCCAGCGTCACTGGTGTGAGCATAAGCCTTCTGTGACCATCAGCGTCAAGGAAAACGAGTGGCCTACCGTGGGAGCATGGACTTGGGAGCACTTCGATGAGATTACTGGTGTCTCATACCTTCCGCATGACGGAGGAACTTACAAACAGGCTCCGTACGAGGAAATTGATGAGTACACTTATCATTCTTTGGCTGCTTCTATGCCTACCGACATCGAGTGGGACAAGTTCCTAGAGGGTACAGATAACGTCGAAGGTGTCCAACAACTTGCCTGTACTGCTGGCGCTTGCGAACTACCGTTCTAAGGAGCTATAATGAAAATTGATATAGGACTAATCAACGGCCTCGTGTTTGGTATAGCGCACACAGATGCGTTGTTTATTGAATACGAGGACGACGATGAAATGGAAGTTGCCCAAGGTATTGTTCTAATGCTCGGCGTATTCCAGATTGTCTTCTATTGGTAATCTTTGGTGGTGTGTGAACTTAAAAGGCTCCTTCGGGAGCCTTCTTTTTAGTGTCCTGCGCCCAAGAATAGCGCCCTCTCGTCGTTCCTTCGCTTGACAAGACCCGGAAGCACCTTGCCTCCTGCCTTAGTCCAGTCTAGGAACGCCTCAGCAGCGCCCTCAAAGTCCCCACGATTGTACTTAGCCCGGATCGTGGATCGTTGCAGATTACCCAAACCTACGTTGAAGCTAAAGCTCACCAAGGCATCTAGGTGGCTCTGGTTCTGCACAGCCGCAGGGCACAGGCGAATAACACCCTTCTCAAAGCTGGCTAGGTCTTTCTGGAGGATTGCATCAACCTCGTCCATCGTCAGTGTTCTGTCCCATCCTTGAGGAATAGGAAGCTCTTTACGCTGCTCTAGCGGTACTTTGATGTGATTAGGGTCGATAACATGACCAACCCCAACAGTCCACAAGAGCGCAGGACAGCGGTAAGGCTTAGTCCGTACACCCTCATGGTGCTTAATCATCTTTAAGGCTTTGTCTGAGATCATTTCTTAGCGAAGGCTTGAGTACCGAACCAGAAAGCAATGATTGAGGCAAAGATTTGCTGTGTATCGTCGTCCCATAGGAGGTTCAGAGCCACGTCAAACTGTACGCCTGTCTTGATGGCGTAGTAGAAGCCAAAGACATCCACAAACACCAGCAGGAAGAAGAATCCATAGGTGATGGCAGGACGAACCATAGCACGAGCGTTCTTCACCCATGTGGACGTACCCTCAGACAAGGCCATATCGTGAGCATACAGCGCCTGACGCTCCTCAAGCTGGAACTTCTGGGTTTCAATATCAGCGTTAATCTGCAACTGATCGGTTCTAATCTCCTCAACACGAGCCTGAGCAACGTAGCCTTCCTTGAGCATACGGAGTTCTTTCTCTGTCTGCATATTCGCCAAAGCTAGCTCATGCTGCTTGTCTGCCCTGTCTTGGAAGAAATCCAACAGTTTAGGTAGACCTCCCATCAGGAAGGACATAAAGGTGGATAGGAATGTTAGCATTAGTTCTCCTTTTTAGCTATCTGTAAACACAAGTCTTTGGTTTTCTGTATATCAATGTACATCTTTAGCATTAACGGTAACGATACCAGCCACAATACCATCAGTAGACACGAAAGTACTAAGATAGCGTTGTAGACAAACCTAGAAATAAGAACCATATCTCTAAGGCCACTATTGCCGTTATTGTTACCATCAAGGCTATATCTATTCGTTGGTGAGTTTCCTGCTCTCGTCGCCATCTTTTGTCTCTTTCTTGTTTCTTGGCAAGATTCCTCGCAAAAGCCTGTTCTTCTAGGATTTGGTCATACATCTTCAGGAAACGTGAGTAAATGTCCCTCAGAGCCTTCGGAGCGTATACCATAGCCTCCCGTATCTGCACCGTCATGTTCTCCAGTTGTAGCTCGATCTGGACACGATCAATGGCACTATCTTCTACTGTGTCGGTTGTCTTAGATTGTTCCTCTAAGTCCAGACAATAAGCCTTCAAGGTTCTCTGTATCTCAAAGAAGGTCTTTAACTGCTCACAGACCTCGTGAATGGCTTGTGTCTCATATTCCTCGTAGCTCAGCTGTTCTACGGGCTTTTGAGCCTTTTTGACGGGCTTTGGTGGCTCTACCGCAGCCACTGTTTCCGGCACAGGCACAGGAGCCCCTTTCTTGCCGAATAAAGACTTTAGCCATCCCCAAAGACCTGTGACTTCTTTGTAGATGGCTTTAGCGTCTGAGACTCCCTTGCTGACAGTCTCCTTGAATTTACCTATCTCAGCCTTGCCCTCCGATAACAACTCACAACCACGGCGTATTGCAGCTACCGTGGCCTGAGCCGTCATCAGTAAGGTTATCGGGTCAATGGCTTACTCCAGAATCTCGTACTGGGTAGGATCAAACGTAGGAGCAGGTTGTGCAGGTTCGGGCTGCTGTTCTGTAGCCACGCCACCAACGACCACACCACGGCGAACCAAGGTATGAGCAATCCCTCCCATGAGGTCTTTAGCGAGTTTGTTGGCCCGTTCGCTGGCTCCTGACAGGTCTAAACCGTCCAGCTTCTTGAGGGCAGCAGACACGTTACGCACAGCTTCAGGGTCAGTCAAGAACCGACCAAGCTCCTCTTTGGTCACATTATCGACCTGATTGACGTAGAACTTACTCAACAAGTTGACGGCCTTGTAGGTTGTTCCAGCAACACGGTCACGCAAGACAGACACCAGACCAGCAGGAGACACACCAGCAACTTCTTCCAAGCCTGTGCGCTGAATGGTCTTCAGAGGATTGTTAACAAACAGTTTAGTGTTTAGACGGTCTGCAACCTCCACCAGATCGTTCAAAGCCTTACCGTAGCTCTTACCAAACAACTGGTCGTAAGCCTCCCGATTCTGAGCCAGATACTCAAGAGGATTGGTAGCTTTTAGGGCGCTATCGGTCATCTTAGCACGTAGGCTGTCAATAGCTGCTTTGTTTCGTCCAGCACCGCCGGGGGACAAGAACTGTCTACGGAAGTCAGGGCTTGTAAGGAACTGAGCAGCCACGCCATCCAAACCGCTAGTGCTGAAACGCTCAAATAGTTTAGCACTGGCTTGGGTGTCCTGCACTCGTTTGAGTTCGTTCAGCTTGGCAATAGTCGATGTCAATTCAAGACCATCACCAGCAATGTTTTGAAGCTCTTGTCGAATCTCAGGAACAGCACTCAATGTGTCCTTGTAAACTTCGATGTATCGCTTGAGTTTCTTAGGATCAAGAACACCGTCTTTTACCACACCATATCGAGTAGCGTCAGCAAAGAAGGCATCACGAACAAGGCTCAGACCATCCTCACGTCCAACACTGCTCAGATAGTCTGTAAGAGCAGAACGTTTCGTTGTGATCACAGGGATTGTCTGTTCAACAAAATCCTTGTACTTTACATCCTGTACAGACTTAGCGCCAAAAGGGACACCAATCTTAGAGTAGAACTCTTGATCCACAGCACGATAGGCGTCACCTAAGTTACCGGGCATATTGTTGATGATTCCGTTCACCTTGGCCTTAAGCTCCAACAAAGCAGGAACTTGGGCATCACCAGCGTTACGCAAGGACTCATTTACAGCCCTCTTGAGGCTGTCAAGGTCACGCATGGATGCTTCAGGGAAGTCACGACCACCCTCAAAGAAGGGACGACCAGTGTTGGGATCAACCAAAGTACTTGGGCCTGTTTCAGTGGGAGCAAATACTCGTTTGATTTGACCGTTCAGCTTCGGGAAGGTCTTAAAAATGTCAGCCATTTCCTGAGTCTTGACAAAATCGTACAAGTCTCCAGTCTCAGCAGAAGAAACCTTGTAGCCCTTCTCCTCAGCGGCTGTAATTACAGACTCATATTTTTTACCAAGCTCTTTACGAACCTGCGTCTCTCGTGCAGTGACAAGATTACGTAGTTTGTTGCCAATCTCTTGGAACTCTGAGCGTTCAAACGACAAAGCAGCATCAGCCAATTCTTCTTGAACACTCTTAATTCGTTGTTCCAGCTTCGGAGCCACCTTGGTAGGAGCACCAAGAGCGTTAGCCATCTTAGCTTCAGAAACAGAGCCAAAGATTTTAGACTGACGTTGAGCCAATTGAGCAGCGGCTTCTTGTTCCAACTGAGCATAGGTGGCTTGGAACTTAAGATCACGGGCAGACAAGCTACGAGCAGTCTGAGTCAATACGTTGTTGTCAGCAGCTTGGAGCAGCGGAATATTGACACCAGTAGAGGCTGTCAACTCAGCGGCACGAAGCAGCTTTGCTTTAAGGTTTGGGTCAGAGGTATAAGCAGCAGCGATCATGTAAGCAGCTTTTTGATCTCCAAACTCTTTCACCAGTGTATTGATTTTGTCTGGGTTAAGTGTGCGAGCAGCAGTGATCTGGTTAAGACCAGCCTCAGCCAACACAGCAGGGTTAATCAACCCACCGATCAAAGAACCAACGGTACGGCCTGTCTCTGTGCCTGTCATCGACTTACCGACACTGCCGCCAACCTCAGACGCAGCAGCTGTTGCCGCAGGAGTCAGAACAGTAGCGATTCGGCTACCACCGGGGATAATGTAGTTGTAGGGATTTAAACCCTCCTCAAACATACCTCCGGCAATGTCCATCATCAAGCCACGCTGAGGTAAAGGAGCAGTTGTGGCTCCAAGAGCTTGACGAGCTTTATCCGCTGCTGTGGTTACTTCTGTAGCTGTAGGAGTAGCCGCAGGAGTTCCCATAGCCAACGGAGCAAAGCCCGTAGCAGCCGTTGCAAAGCCCATACCGGGGCCAGCAGCAGCACTGATAGGTGCTTGTAAGCCACGCAAGGCACGTTGCTTTAGAATCTCCGGATTAGTCATTTCAGGCTGTTGCGGAGCCTCTGCTACAACCTCATAATCATCAGCATTGTAAGTAGCCATTATTGTCCTTTCGGAGCAGGTACGAGTTTACCGTTACGCACAACAAAAATGTCGCCTGTCCTCTTGTCACGAACTTTCGTGCCTTCAGGAAACACCATAGCTTGTACCGTATAGCTTCTAGGAAGATCAGGAGCAATAAAAGTTGCTGTCTTTTCTGGAATACCTTCTGCCAATGCCCGGTCACGATACTGCTTCTGAACCTGTCCGTATTGAGCAACACCTTGAGTCTGAAGTTGTTTAACCAACTCAAGAGCTTCTTGTTTCTGTGACTCAGAGTATGTGCCTTCAAAGAAACGAGTCAAAGTACCAGCAAGACGTTGGCCCAGATCACCAAAGTTTGACAGAGCCTCAACATCACGGTTAGAGATATTGTTGTCACCCGCCAACTTAGCAAATTGTTTCTGTGCAATAATTTCACCCAGAGAACCCATATTTAAAAGTTTCTCGATACGGTCAGCAGTGTTGATAGCTGTTGTAAGATGCTTAGTCTCAGCCGTAAAGTCCTTACGCAGGTTGCTTTCTTTGTCAACCGTGGACAGACCAACACTTACTTGTGTTCCACGCTGTACAGGAGAACCAATACGTGTCTTTTCTGTTGGGTTATTCTTATTGACCACGAATACGCCTTCAGCAGTTTCTGTAACTACATAGTTCTGCTTATCCAACAATTCAAGGTCTTTAATGTTTCCAGACTTATCATATTTTGCAACACTCTGAGGACTGAACTTACCAGTTCTTAGAATTTGTTGAACAGGGTCAGCGCCAGCACGTTCACGTAAAGCCTTTGTTGTCTCTGCTTCTGTTTTACGATTCGCAAGAATTTGCTGACCAAGACGAGCAGCTTCCTGTTGAAACCCATTTTCTTGTAATCGTTTAGCATATTCAACAAGACCATCAGTAGTAGACACATCAATACCTTGTGCCAACTGGCGTAGTTGAGCAGCCTTACGAACCGTAGGATCAGTTACGTCTTGACCAAATAAACCAGCCACACCTTGACCCAACTGAGCACCGCCCTTGTAGCCAAGGAAAGCACCCATCTGGCCAAGGTTCATGTCTGCCATTTTAGCAGCACGTTCCTCAATCAGTTGGTTCTGAAGCTGTTGTTGCGAGAGAGGACTACCAAAGAGTCCTGCGAGAGCGTCTGTAGCCATTTCTACTCCTTAAGTCAGAAGGCCGCTGATAAGTTGTGCGATAGGGTCTACCAAACCAGCAGTAGCTCCTGTCTGTGCTTTAGCGGCTTGTGCTTGGTAGTCAGCAGCACTCTTAGCTGCTCCTGTCAAGAATTGACCAGCTTGATCACCTGCGGCAGCTTGTTGAGCACCTAAAGCAGCACCCAATGTCAGAGGAGCCTGACCAAGTGTCTCAGCCGTTGTAGCGCCTGTCAATGCTGTTGTAAACGGTGCAAGAGCCTGTGTCTGTAAACCATAACCACCACCAGCAACATTCAAGCCACCAGTCATTAGACCTTGACCAGCCTGTGCTTGAGCGATAGCCTGTTGTTGAGCCTGAGCAGCCAACTGAGCGTCTTGTTGAGCGATGGCGTTGTAGTATGCAGCCATTTGAGGGTTTGTAGCCATCAAGCCAGCGCCTCCGGGCGTATAGCCAGCCTGAGTACCACCAACGGCAAGACCCAGACGACCCTGCTGCTGTTGTTGGTTAGTCAACTGAGCCAACTGTTGCTCACGACCCGGAGCCAACAGAGCCTGTTGCTGACTCATGTAACGCTGACGAGCAGCCTCTGGAGACTCTGCCACATATTGCTGACCAAGGTTGAACAACCCTGTGCCACCTGCCAGAGCAGCCTGTTGAAGCGGTTGAGCCTGTGCAGCACCGCCAACGGCTTGACCTGCCTGAGACAGCAGAGCCTCACGCATAGCAGCAACATCAGGAGCCACCTGATAACCAGCACCAATCAGTCTCCCTTTGTCGTCGAACTGGAAGCCGCTAGTGCCGAAACGAGAGGTGATGCCTACAGGACGGAACTGCGTCATTTCAGCAGCTTGTTGTCCTTGAGCTAACAAAGCATTGGCAATGTTCGTAGAAGCTCCTGCTGCCTGATTAGCAGCATAGATGTTTCCGATACCAGACAACAACCCCTGTGTCGTGGTGAGATCAGTCGTAGCCATTAGTAAGTCCCTCCGTTAACGGTGGCATTTAAAGTACCAGAGACTGTAAGGTTTACAGCCGTTGTAGTACCTGTCAATGCGGCATTGTTTGCATCAGGCTTACTGTTAACAGCGGATGCAATGTTGTCGAATTCTGTGTTGATTTCAGTACCCTTGATGATCTTGGCAGGATTGCCAGACACCAAGCCGTCCTTAACGGCAAAGTTAGTACTTTTAGTGTAGTTACTCATGCGGTTCTCCCCGGCTTGACATATACATCAAGTTTTTGAATTGAGATTGATTTATCGTTCACTGTGGTTTCAAAACCAAGCTGGAGAACCTTACCAGAACCTCCAACATTGATAATCTTGTTGTCAAAAGCAGAGCCACCAAACTCTGCAATGTTGTATTCAGAGATATTGTACTCTGCAACAGTAGCGTTAGCAAGACTAAAGTTCCTACTGTTCAAAATATCGCTGTAGTCAAAGCCAAACTTAAGAATCACAGCATAGCCCTGACCACCGATAACCGTTACGCCAACCTTCTTCAACATCTTCAAGGTTGTTGGGCTACCGAAGTCAAAGTAATTAGTGTAATACTTTAGTAGGTATGTTTGGTTGTTATCCAAGTGACCGACATACTCTCCGATATAGCCTTCCTTGCCCACTAGCAGGGCTTTAGAGCGTGTATATTTGAAAGCAAAGGGTACAAGGCCATCCCACGTTGTAACTCGTCTAGCGCCGTTCTGGAGGGCTGCTCTCATGTCAAAACAGTAGACCAAGCCACGGGATGGTAGACTGATAAGGTAGAAAGCGTCCTTGTCGCTGTAAACAGCCTTGACATCTTCTGGGTTTTCTGCAAGGATTTCTGACACAATGTCGTCACGGACGCTGGCACTGATGTCGTTCAACGGAGCAGACTTCTCCTGAATCGTACGAGCAATAGACCGAATACCGCTATCGCTGGCAAACAGAATGTCCCCACCAGTTACGATCACCGAGTCACGAGCAAAGCAGCCAACACCACCGATAGTGTCAGCCAATGTAAGGTTCTGGGTATCGTTAGCGCCGCTGTAAATCAGAATCTGACGCTTACCGAAGATGTACAGATAGTTGTTGTGGACTGCCAGAGCCTGAATCTCATCAGCGCCGTTAGGCCACACTTGAGCCACGTTCAGCGTACCAGAAGTGCCGCTAGAGAAGATATGACCAGACAAAAGATCAGAGAACTGAACCGTGTTCTTGTCTGTGGCTGTATTGGCTGTCCATGTACGACCATAAGCAGACACAACACAGTTAGCGTTCTGGACTGTGCCGTTGTAGCCGCTAACCTCGCTGATTCGCTTGTATTGGGACGTAGACACGGCAGGATCAAACACCAGCGGGTCATGGCCTGACTGGTACAGATACATCTTACCGTTCAAGGGGGCCATCTGCCAATGATCTGCGCTGATCGTAGGAGCCGTACCGCCACCACCATAGCTCAAGGTAGTGACTGTGGAACCAGAGATTTTAAACAACTTGTTGTTACCAGCGAACAGGATGTAGGAGTTACCGCTGTTGTCAATCAACTCACCGATTGATTTAACCTTAGCTGTGCTCAGATCAGCGTTGGATGTGTGTAAAGGCTCCCAACCCTTACGAGCACCGATACGACCAAACTTGTCGATCACGCAGTTGTTTGCTACTGTGGCGTATCCACTCTCAAGAGATACGGAGCTATCCTGAGTGTTTAAACCCAAGAAGCCCGGAGCAGCAATAGAGGTTGTTAAGAGCTTTTCAGCCATTATACTTCAGTCCAAACGTTTGTTTCACCGTAACGGTTCTTCTCAATGGCGATAGCGTCAGCCAAGGCAAGGCGATACATCAGGTAAGCCTCAGAAGCCTGTACACCGCCGTCCTCACCACGCTCTGCGATGGCCTTGGAGTACGCCAACAGTTGAACAACGTTTGCAGGAACCTTGACAATATCAGCATCAGAGGTTAAGTCGTCTTGGGGGACAAACAACTCAAAGCGCAGGGTATAGGACGCATCAGGCTTAGGGAAGACCTCAACCTGTGTGTCTCCGTTAGAGTCTACACCACGGAAGTTGTAGTAAATAGGAGCACTGGACTGTACCGTAGACAAGTAATACTGGCGATTGATCCAGTTACCGTCTGCTTGACGCATGGAAACGTCCTGTGTATCGTTTAGAACGTCCTGCACCCGGAAGCGTTGACCAGAGCCTACAACAGAGTAGGAACGGGTGTTAGCCACTGCGTTTACGATGATTGTCGTATCCAGAGCGTTCCAGTCATAAGCGTCTTCAATCTCACGTTTGGCATCGTTAACAAAGACACCGATCAACGATGAATACGGAGTATCGCCAACAGATGTGACTGTGTTCTCACGCAGACGAGTCAAGACGTTGTTAACCATCTGTAGGTAATTCGTACTCATCTTAGATTCCTTGTTTCTTTATCACTTCAAAGGTGCAGATGGCGCTAAATGTGCTACCTGCCTCGCTTTGCATCTTGATTGTGTCGCCTTCCTCTAACACCACGTAAGCACCACCATCAATACGTAAGTATTCTTTACTAGAAACTGTGTTTTGATTCAGGACATAAATGTCTGTGCTTGCGCTAGCGTCAGTCCAATAGACGGTGCAATGCTTAGTCGAACCTGAGCCGTTAAACAAATACAGAAGGTTCCACTTAACATAATAACCAGTAGGAACCGTATACACAGTCGTTAGTGTATCGGCTACGAGGTTTACACCAACGCTTATTTCACGCATTTACTTCTTCTTTTTTTTCTTTTGAGCCATACCTGCCTCGCTCATGGCGATAGCGATGGCTTGTTTACGGTTCTTGACTACAGGGCCACCTTTTCCGCTATGTAGAGTACCTTCTTTGTACTCACGCATAACTTTACCGACCTTCTTTTCTGCTTTAGTTTGTTTCATACATGAACCTTGTTTGAGAGATAGGCGTATACAGCCCCGAAGAAAGCCCCTACGATAAGTAAGGGTTTAACAACTCTAGCAAGCCACTCAAGTACCGTAAAAGCTCCTGAAGCAGCATTAAAAGCATTGACTACATCCTGAGTGTTTTGATCTATCTTATCAACTTTTGACTCAACTGTCAATAGTCTTTCATAAATTTCTTTGTGGCTGATGTCTTCAGTCATTTACCAACTCCAAATAAAGACAGCGCCATCGCCGCCTCTGCCGCCAGCGCTATTGGTAGCGGCAGTGCTAATCCCTGCTCCGCCACCTCCGCACCCAATTCCACCATTGCCTCCAGCCCCGCTGTTGTTGCCAGAAGCACCCCCGCCTCCTCCAGCACCACCAACGCCTAACATAATAGGTTGAGTTAAAAAGAACCCATCGCCACCATTTCCGCCTGTAGTACCAGCACCGCCAGTTATTGTTGGATAGCCGTACTTAACGGCAACATTTGACCCCGCCGTTGAACCTGTCGCCGCACCTCCAGCACCTCCAGAAAGAAAAGTTGTTGTCGATGCTGAATCAGATGCGTATGGCCAACCTTCAATTGCAGGACTTGCTAATGTGAATGACAATCCTCCTGCACGTCCAAAATTATTATTAACGTATGCTGGTCCACCACCACCTCCACCGCCAGATCCTCCATTACCTCCATAATTGGTGTGGCCACCACCACCACCGCCACCAGCCCACCAATATAAAGTGCCAAGAATATCGTTACTTACACCAATTCCTCCATGAGAACCTCCTGGTGCGTTTGATCCATCTCCTGGTGCTCTTGTGCTTGTATTAGTTTCTGATCCATTATATCCTCTACCTCCTGCACCACCTCCACCACCTGGCCACCAAAGACCAGCTGAGTTTTGACCAGGATATCCTTGTGAACCTAAAGCCACACCTCTATTAGAATATTGTCCAGAAGCACCTCCGCCTGATCCACCTGATCCTGCGTAATTTGATAATGCATCATGTCGTGAAGCACCACCACCTCCACCAACACACGTAATAGATGAGAAAATACTCGGACTTCCATTAGCACCAGCAACTATACTTCCAGCACCACCAGTTGTTCCTACAGGAACATTAGTAGCTCCGCCACCTCCAGCACCAACTGTAATAGTATATGTTCCAACACTTACTGGAAATCCTGTTCCTGCTTGATATCCACCAGCGCCACCACCGCCTCCCATGTCTCTACCACCACCACCTCCTCCTGCAATAACCATATAACGAACCTGTGATCCATCATTTGGATCAGAACCTACAGAAAGAACTTGAAATGCACCAGAGCCAAAGAATGTGTGAATCTTTTGATTGCCATAATATGTAATTGATCCGCCAATAGCAGTCATGTAAGCTCCAGTAATGTCAATATTTTGACTTACTGTGACTGAGAGATTTCCACTAATTGGAATGTTTCCAGAAAATGATGATAGTAATCCAAACGACATTAATTAATCTCCAATTATTGAAATTTATACTTGACAACTACAATTCCAGAACCGCCATTACCACCAAATGTTGATGGACCATTTGCTCCAGAATCAGTTATGTGAGATGAACCGCCACCTCCACCACCAGTATATTGTCCTGCAGCACCTCCAGAATATCCTGCACCAGTTGATGTTCCTATAGGAGATGCTTGAGTTCCATTAGTTCCGTTATTGATACCACCCAATCCGCCTAATCCATAATTTCCAACATGATAAGCTTGACCACCACCGCCTCCACCACCAGCACCTCCATTACCACCGTAAGTGGAATAACCACCTCCACCACCTCCACCTGCCCACCAATATGCTGGACCTAAAATAGAATTCTGAACACCTCTACCTCCATTCGGAGCATTATTATTCGTCATTCCTGCAGCATTTGGTATTGCTGTTTCATTACTGTTCATACCACGCTGACCAGCACCACCACCACCTCCTGGATGCCACTGACCACCAGATGGCCAACCAGGATAACCCATGTCACCTCTTAATGCTCTACCCTGATTTCCATATTGTCCTGATGCACCACCACCAGAACCACCCGATCCTGCTTTATTTGTTTCAGCATTATGTCTCGAAGCACCACCACCTCCACCAATCGCTTCAAATGATCCGTAAGGACTTGTTATAGTAGTTGATGTTCCATTGGAACCTGGAAGATTCGATGCTCTCCAATCTTTTGGATTATTATTATCATATGTGGCACCAGCACCACCAGAACCTACTGTAATTGTGTATTCTGTTTGAAATACTTTAAATGAGGTACATGCATAATATCCACCAGCACCTCCACCGCCTCCCATATCTCGACCACCACCTCCACCTCCAGCAACCATCATAAGTTCTACAGTAGAACCAGAAACACTATCAATACCTAAAGACTGTACATTCATAGTTCCAGAACCATAGAATGCAAGAATCTTGTAATCACCTGATGTTGTTACTGTAGCACCAGAAGATGTAACAGTCATAAAGTTGTTACCAACTGGTGCAGATGAAGGAACAGAAACGTTCAGTGATCCTGAAAGAGGAACTCTACCACCCAAAAAAGATAATAAACCAAACGTCATAGATTACTCTCCGAACCGAACACACTTGCACCAATATTCGCAGTTGCAACATTTGCTACGATGCGATCACCAGGTGCTAACGTCATACCGATTGTAAAGATTAGTGTATCTTTTAATGGAAGAATTGCTTGATTAGTAATTATGTTTGTATTACTTGGTTGTTCTCCAGATTTAACAGCATACATCGTGACCATAGAGTTTGCAATTGTATTTGCATTACAAAAACTAACAGTAGAAATTACTGCTTGATAACCTGCAGGAACAACATAAACGTTTGAAGTTGTATTTGCTGTTGGACTAGTCTGACCTAAAATCTTATAATATGTTGGCATTTATGCACCCATGAGTAAAAATGGACTTGGACCGCCAGCAATATCTGAACCATTAGCGGTAACTGCTACGTTAAAATTAATTGTATTATTTGCTTGAATATATTCTACTCTATTTAGAATAGGATTGGTATTAACAGATTCATAAACTGAGTTTGCTTGAACATATGCACTATTAGCATGATTTCTTCCTGCAGCAGTTTTATCTAAAATAGTTTCATTATTAGTTGAAATGTCAACATTAAAATCTATTCTATTATTTGCAGAATCGTATCTAAGACGATTTAATTCTTTAATATTGTTTGATGACTTTGACATAGTTTAAGCTGTAAATGTTCCTGAACCTGTAAACGTGTGAACAGTGTAACTTCCTGTTGTAGAAACAGTTCCACCAGAACCTCGTTGTGCTCCTAAGTATCTTAAAATAACAATTCCACTTCCACCAGCACCACCTGCATACGCACCAGTCGTTGGTGATCCACCACCACCGCCACCTCCTGTGTTAGTTCCACCAGCACCGCCAATATTACCAGCAGTTCCTGAACCACCAGTATTTCTAGCGCTTCCTCCGCCAGATCCAACAGGATATCCACTCACAGAAGATCCACCACCACCGCCACCTAAACCACCATGTCCGCCGACAGAATAATGTGTTCCAGCACCACCTCCGCCTGCATAGTAATAATTATTTCCATCAATTGTTGAAACAACACCTATACCACCGTTTCCAGATGGAGCATTTACATCAGCTGGTTTAACACCAATAGCTCCAGCACCACCACCACCTCCAGAAGCGTGATTACCTGAATTGCTCCAAGTGATTGTTGCACCAGGATATCCTTGTCCAGGAGTTCCTGTTCCTGCAACACCATTTGACGATGTGTATATCCAAGTTGCACCACCACCAGAACCACCATTCGTAGCGTTTATCCAAGCTTGAGGTCCTCCAGTTGCAGGAGCTCCTGAACCAGCACCGTAACCACCTCCAATAGAAGTGATTGTCGCTAGAGAAGAATTACTACCTACTGCTGCATGAGCTCCACCACCACCAACAATAATTGAATATGCTGTTCCAGGAATTACAGTCATCTTTGATTCTGGAGATCCACCTCCACCAGAAGATGATGCTGTTTGAACAGATGTTCGTAAACCACTTCACCTACGCCAAGTCCCTTAGATGCAACTGGTTCTGGAGAGATAACACCAACTTCTAATAATTCATGACGTGCGCCTGTCGAGATCATCTGAATTTGATCTCGTGGACTGATGTGACCATCAACAACTCGAACATAGGTAACAACGCCACGTTAAGTGTCATATACCGAGTCAAAAATCAGAGCGCGTGCTGCTGCATCTGCATCACCAACAGGTGCTGGAATTTGCGCGACAATTTGATCAAGTAACTCTTGGACACCATCGCCTGTTTTACCAGAAACACGCAAACAATCTTCTGGTTTGCATCCGATTAATTTTGCAAGTTCTGCCGCAAACTTTTCAGGTTGTGCTGCAGGTAAATCAATTTTATTTAAGACTGGAATGATTGTTAAATTATTTTCCATAGCTAGGTATAAGTTAGCTAACGTCTGAGCTTCGATGCCTTGCGCGCAATCCACTAAAAGGATTGCTCCTTCACAAGCGGCAAGCGATCTTGAAACTTCGTATGTGAAATCTACGTGACCTGGTGTATCGATCATATTAAGGATGTATTCCTTGCCATCGATACCAGATTTCCAAGGCAGTCGAACTGCTTGCGATTTAATGGTGATACCGCGTTCGCGTTCGATATCCATGCGATCTAGATATTGGGCGCGCATGTTGCGCGCTTCGACGACTTCGGTAATGCCGAGCATGCGGTCGGCCAAAGTTGATTTGCCGTGATCGATATGGGCGATGATGCAGAAGTTGCGGATCTGCGCCGGATTTGTTGCGGCTGGTTGCGTATCGTGACTGGGAAAC
>OGVJ01000013.1_pt1 | contig 17832 bp, 24 predicted proteins | sample 1575741 | NCBI WGS metagenome assembly OGVJ01 (sample SAMN07581528, study PRJEB24739) | freshwater metagenome | place: Singapore | collected 2015-01 | reverse complement strand
TCTAATAATCTAGCTAGTATAACATCTTCATTTTGTTTCGACATTTTAACTATACTTTCATCAATGGCATCGTTTTCATTTAAGAAAGTCAACGCATCTTCATTTGTCAAACCAAAGCCATTTACCATTAATGCAATAGCTGATTGCTTGTTAATTGTGCCTTTGTCATATTTGTTAACTATTCTCATTAACCCTTGAAACTGCCTACCAGTTAAGTTAGTTAATGTACTATTTACTTGTGCTTGTATTTGCTCAGTAGGTTGTTGTTCGCTCAATGGCTCAAACCCTTTAATGGCTCTACGTTCATCTTGAGTTAAATCTTGGTCGGTTGAGAAATCATATCCGATAGGCTCTAATTGGTCGAAATCAAACTCAATATAAACACCAGTCATTAAGTAGCAAATATCTGCTATATATTGTAGCAATGGTTCTTGTCTAGGCTTACTGTATGTGTTTAAGAATAACTCATAAGATTCTTTTACACTTACCCTATTACCTAATGCGCTGCCCTCTGTCTTAACACCAAATATTTCGGGGTTAGTGACGTTGTGAGAAACTAAAATCTTTTGTTGTAAACGTTTAGAAGTAAATTCAAATTTCTTATCAAGTTCATCAATGCTAATCGGTTGTATTGATGCCGCTTGCCCATTCTTATCAGCGAAGTTAAGCACTACACTACCGGCATTTTCGACACCGGTATATGTTTGCTCAAATCTTTCTTTTATAGCTCGTTTAACTTCCGGTGGTTGTTCACCATTGAAGAACGTTACCATCATTGATGAAGAGAAACCACGTCTAATAAATGATTCGTTAAAAGTAGTAATATCAATATCACTTTTAATTTCGCTCAAACAACCATTGTAAGGGACTTTTGTGTAAACAGCATCTAATCTATTCTTTGCAGGCTGATAGTATCTAAAAGACGTAAAGAACGTACCAACTTGACCTTTTTTGTATATTGAAAATACTTTGAAATCAGGATTTCTTACTGTCCAATCTTCGCAGAAATATAACTTAGTTTTGCATTCGCTTAAACGACAGTTAGCGTATTGTAAATGGAAATATTCAACTGGCTTTCCGTTAATGTCTGTAATTACTTGTAAATAAAATGAATTGAATAACTCACAATCTAAAGCTAGTTTTTGCCCTATCTTATTCCAACTTTCAAAACGATTAGCCTTGCTTAAAAATAAGTCTGCTTGTTCGTTTTGTTCTTTGTTAACCGCCTTTAAACCACGACCCCACAAGTAACGAGCTTTAGCGTTTACAATTGCTCCGTGTTCTGCGTGTTCTTCAAAGTATCTAACAAGTTCTTGAGGGAAATCATTTTTCTTACCGTACTTAATATAATCATGCTGCCAGTCCTTTTTTAATTCTGGTCTCTTTTCTTCTCCAAATTGAACAAAAGCTAAATTATTATTTAGCACTTCAATAGATGTATTATTCTTTGCCATTAATTAAATTCTTTATATGTCGATTGAGTATTTGTAAACTCAGCTAAATTCGTTGATGTTCCTTTTACTTCTACTTTTCCGTTTTCAACTTTTGCGCCACTATTAGCGACCACTAAATTAGTAGTTGATGTTTGTTCGTAAATGTTATATTTCCAATCACCAATGGTTAACGATACTGTTCCAGTTAGTAAATTTTCCGTTGCGTTTTCTGTTATAATAAATTCATTGCAACGTTCCTTGTTAGTTGAAATATCAGCGCATAGAAAAGTTTTATTTTCTTTTGTGCTATCATTTATGAACTCAAACAAATACTTCGCATTCGTTAACGTTGTGCGTTCGCTTAACGTTAAAGTACAAGTGTTTGCGCTATTCTTGTTAATTAGTATCATTGTATATTAAGTATTATTTTACAAAAATAATGATAAAAAAAAGACAGCCATATAAATAGCTGTCTCAACAAACCACATGAAAGCGAGTTGTTTATGCGATAGTAAGTCCGCTTATTACTGTAGAGCTTACAGAAGCTACACGAGTAAATCCACGACCTTTAAATTGAATTTTGTTACCCATAAAGTCACCTAATGCAACACCTGACTCTAATCCGTCAGATACTAAATCCATTCCGTAATCTTCACCTAAATACCAAAATGTACCATCAGTCATTTCAGCGATTAATACTACTGTATTTTTGATTAATAAATCTAATTCTGTTTGAGTTGCTTGGTCTAATCCTAATAGTTCTAAATTAGCCTCTAAATCATAAGCAACTGTTCCTGTCTTAACATCACTAGCACCAGTTTGTTTGAATGATGCTACTTCACTTTTTTGTTTGTATCTAAACCAATCAGTCGCCGCTACTTGAGTAATTGCAGTAATAACACCCGCTGTACGTGTCAATGATGTTACGTTTGCAAATTCTGTAATTAAAAAGGACTTAACACCCGCTGAGGTCTTACAAACCTTTGGTGTATGTCCTTGCGTTAATGCACATGCCATATATAAATAATTTTAAATGTTTGTAAAAAAGGGGAGGCTTTCAACTCTCCCCTGTGTTAATATTAAGAACCGCAATACAATACGTTGAACGCTTGGTTAGCTACATAAGCCGCAATAGTTCCAACGTGTTTAACGAAAAGTAAATCTTGGTTTAAAGCTACTTTATTAACTTCAAATTTATTCACGTCTGAAGTTAAATCAGATACCCAGAATAAATGCTCTTTTGCAGAAGCGATAATTACGTTTTCAACTAATGGAACAAATTTAATTTCAATACCATTGTAAAAATATCTTTCACCTTGCACGCTGAATAAATCTCTATAAGTAGCAGAAGTATTATAAATATTGATTAACTGCATGTGTGATTTAGGTGCGTAGATGTATGGAGTTAAACCACTAGCTAATAATTGAGCTGGTATTTTTTGATAAACTTTTGCGTATTCCGCGGCAATATTACTACTGTCAATGATAGTGCCATCTACCTTTAAACGTGTACCAACACCGGCAGTAGCTGTAGCATTCCATGAGTTATACATCATTGAAGCTAATACTCCATTGAATTGACCAGCAGTTAAAGCGGCCGCAACTGTTTTTTCATCTGCACCGATTTGGTTATTAGCAGTACCAGCAGTTAAAGCAGCGATTGCAGTTTTTTGAGCTGATGTAATTCCGTTCCAAAATTGATATTCAGCATCGTAAGAAATTTTCTTAGAATACATTCCACCAATTACTACTTTTTCAAATTCAGTTGATAAAGTTTCCCAAGCTCCAGGTTTCATATCACGTTTAAAACGAGATGGGCGTAAAGTGTTAGGGTCAAATGTTTGATAGTACAAGTATTTAGTAGGAGTAACCGCTACATCAAATAAATCTAATGAACCAGCAGTTGAAGGAGCACCACTTGTATAAGCTTGCATTGATGCAGTAGTTGAGCCTTCAGTAAAGATAACTTCGTTTTTCACTTCTTCTTCAAAAGTTACTAATCCGTCTGCTAATGTTTTGTTTTCAAATAGAACTTCCTCTATTATTGGTGACGCAACTACGCCGCGCGCGTCTACGATGTTGTAAGATATTGCCATAATTTTTAGTTTTTAGTTTTTGTTTTTTTTATTTGTTTTTTTTCTTCTGTTTTTATTTCTTGTTGTTGTTCTTCCTCTAATATTTCAAAGTCTTCTAATTTTACACGACCTTTTGAGATAAGATGAATAGCAACGTCATCGGTTAAGTCTTCGTTAGTGATTTTACCACCATTGAACACATACTCGAATCCTTCTTTAAATTTATATTTTGCCATACTTAGCTAATTTGTGTTTTTGGTAAGCTGTCAATGTTGAGAAATCAACTTTCATCTCTACTGGCTCAGCTACTGGAGTTTCAATGATTTTATTGATTGCTGATAAAGTCAATTTTGAAGTTTCGTTTTGTTTAGCAAACTCAGCTTTCAAAGAATTTAATTCCGCTAACATTGAAGCCATTTCACATTTCATTTTAGCTATTTCAGCCATTTGCTCAGGCATTGCTTCAGCTTCAGGAGCTTCTTCTTCTTTACTTGCTACCTCAGTAATTACACCATCCATAACAGTGATTACTGTTCCATCTTCAGCAACATGTTCGCCATTCGGCGCAACAACAAGTCCTTCCGGCGTCACTAAGAAAATCTTTGCACCAACGACAAATTCGCCTTCTACAGATACTACGTTACCATCAACTAATTTAATCTCAGCCATTTTAATTGGCTCTTGTTGTGGCTCAGTTACTGGAGTTTCAGCAAATTGCATAAAAGCACTTTTTAATTTTGCTTTCAATTCTGTCGGCAAAATGTTATTTATTGTTTCGTTTAAATTCATTTTCATTTTTCTTTTAAGTATTTATTTTAATATGAGTGATAACTTTTTAATCAATTAATTTCATTAAGGCTTCTATTTCCTTATCTGTCAATGGCTCAACTGGTTTTAACTTGAATAAAGCCTCTAAACTAAATCCATTGAACTCACCTTGTTTAACTTTATTCCAAACGTCATCATTATTTACCTTCATAGTCATAAACCAAGTTCCATAAGGCAATTCCTCAAAGCCTTTAACCGATTGAACTCTGTTTTCATCGGTTACAAATGACTCGAATATAAACACATCATTTACGTTCCCTTCCGCTTCGTGTGTGGCTTTCACGTTTAGGTTTCTGTTTTCTTTCGCCCACTTTTGAGACGCTTCGTAAATGGTCTCTTTTGTCGCACCAACATAGAATGGTTTGCCATTTTCCTCACGATAAACTAATTTATCAGGGATCATGACCGCACCGCAAATGATACGTTTTTCTTCATTTTGAATTGCAAACAATGCTTTATGTTCGCTATGAAACTTTACGAAATTACTTTCATAAGCTGGACTTTCTACTAGAGCCACATCTTGTAAGCCATATTGAGCGTTTCCGCTTTCGTCTAGTTCTAAAAGGTATACTGGATATTGCATAATTAAAATTTTGATTGATTTTCTAATACTTGAACTCTATTTTGTTTTGAACTTATTTCATCAACTCCCACCGTTGCATTTACTTGTATCATAGGTGTTTGTTGGTTATTTATTTTATTACCTTCTTGGTCGAAACGTGTTCCTTCTACATTTGCACCAGGTGTATTAACTGTTGGTGGAGCAGGAATAGGAGCAGGCGCAGGAGTAGCAGCACCGCCACCAGCACTAGCACCGCCACCAGCGGAGAATTGACTAGCTGCTATCTTAGCTATATTTGAAGCACTTGCCACACCAACCGCAATAGCGTTTGAAATTCTGAAAGCTGTTGCAAATGGCTCAGGTAATATAGATGTTGCACTTAATGCGTTTTGAACCCCTTGAATACCTGCTATCGTTGCACTTGCTATCTGTAAACCTTTGTTTATATCAAACTGTCTTTTCGCTTGTCTTAATTCTTCAGCACTACCTTTCTCTAATGTTTTAGTTTTGAAAAGAAAGTACATATCTGATAAGCCTTGCAAACTATTGATTGAATTTTGAGCTATCTGAAATCTTGCATCCTCTTTTGCTTTTTCTTCTGCTAATTCTTTTTCTTTAGCTGCTTTCTTTAACGCTTCTTCTTGCTCTAAATAACGTTGATTAATTAAGGCTCTATCAATATTAGTTAGTTCAACATTTTCTAATTCAGTTTTTCTTTTTGCTTCTAAAAGAGCTATTTGAGCATCTAAACTATCTTTGTTTTCTAAAGCGTTTAACTCAGCTAATTTTAACCTATCATCTTGACGTTTTTTATTTAAAGTTTCTTCTAATGCTAATTCTTGAAGTCTTTGTTCTTCTAATGCTAAACGTTCTCTTTCTTTTGCCGCTAATAATGCTTTCGATTGTTCTTCAATGTATTTAATCGAATCGGCATTTGCTTTCTCGTTGTCTGCTTTTTCTTTGTCTAAAATAGCTTTTCTCTTTTCGTAAGCTGCTTTTGCTTTTTCTTCTTTCTCCTTATTCGCATTCGCTTCAATGATTTGTATCTCAGCATTTGCATCCTTAATCGCCTTAGCCGCCTCTTTAACTAACTTTCGTTCTTCTTCAGTAATGGCACGAGTTTTAGACATTTGTTGTAATTGCAACAAATACTGTTTGTTCGTTTCAATGATAGCTTTCTGTTTCTCGATTTCCATCTCAACAGTATTCTTACCCATCGCTTTGGCTACCTTAATATTCCTATCCATCTCGGCTGTTTGTTCGCCTAATGCCTCTTTGCTTGCTTTAAACCCATCAATGGCCGCCTTACTCATGGATTCCATATCACGCTCTAATTGACTTGTTAAGCCAATAGTATCGGTAATCCAATTCAACATTTTTTCACCGACATTTAAAATATCAGTTATTATGTCGCCAACAAACCGCAAAGCCTTAGCAAGTCCGCCACTTCCCTGAGAAAGCTTATCAAAGTTTTCATATAAGTATGTAACACCTTGAACCAATAGCATCACACCAGTGGCCGCTATTGCTGTTTTAAGAATGGAGAAACCTTGAGCTATTCCTTTAAAGTCTAACTTTTTAAAACTTTCTTGTAGCTTAGCGTAACCCATTTCGGCACGTTCGGTCTCGCTGCCGCCTAATGTTTGATTTACCGCATCAATACGTTTGTTTAATGCCGCCGCTTCAATAGATAACTTTCTAAACTCTTCCGTGTTTTCCTTACCTTGCCCGGCAAGCATAAAGAGTTCATCTTCTAATTTTTCAAATTGCTTCCTTAAATCTTTGATTGAGCTAATGGACTTTTCAACTCCGTTAATTTCTAACTTGAATCCTATATCTTTATTTTCTGCCATCGTCTAAAATTTTGTTTAATTCAGGGTCATTAATTTCTTTAAGTTTCAATAGGTATTCAAACAAGGCAAACCCCTCGCGAACGCTATTATCAAAGTCTTTTAGACTATGTTCTTTAAGTAATTCTTCAGCTATTTCTAATGACATAGTCCTCTATTATTTGTTTTTGAATTAATAACTCAGCTTCTACGTTTTCCGTAGCTACTTCATTCGCAACCACTATTTTATCCAAGTGAGACGATGTGACATAGGTTATTTCGCCTCTATTTTCTGTGTATGTAATTATTTCAATCATGTTAGCTTAATGATGATAAAACCATTTGTGAATAATCGAATGAGCAGTTGTTTGACGATGCGCCCGAAGTCCTACAAGCTTGCATAGCCAAAGCAGCACTTGGATAGTTACCAGTAATCGTTCCCTGTGCAATAGCCCCTGTATCCATTGAATGTACTTTGTAATAAATATCAGCGGATAATTTAGGATTATAAAGTTCAAACGTAATAAAATCAGTATAAGGCGAAGCGTTTCGATTAGCTACAAAACTAGAACCTAAATCTATTTTAGTACATGTGCCTGTTCCATCATTGTGGAAAATTTGCAAGTTAGTATCTAAGGCATCCGAGCCTATTCCTATCACATTCGTTAATTGTTCAACTAATGCAGTTGAGCTAATGCTTAATGCTGTAGTTGAAGTAGTTACACCATAGAATTGACGCGCCCCAGTATTTAAAGCCGAATCACTCACACCAAAACCAAATACAAACCTAAAACCTTGCCCGGCAAATACCAAAGCACTTGTTGAACGATACGAACAAATGCCGTTCAATGCCGGTGTTGATACTTGCATACGTGTTCTAACTGATTGCGATAAGAATGACCCCAAAGCCACACTTACCGCCGTAGCCGTACCAACCGCCGAGCCTACTGCTGTATTTTCGAGAAATAAAGTAGTAGAGTTGTTTTGAGCTACAAATCCACGTCTTACTTCCTTAGCATCAACTACAAAGTAATTAGCTACAGTTATTTTACTATCTATTCTATTCTCAACCGCTTGTGTTGATGGATATTTAGTATTGTTTAACGTTGTGAAATCAGTTGCCTTATTAGACAACAATTCATAAGACGCAACGTCATAAATAACCTCTTCAATGCCACCAGCCGTACGCATATAAATTTTATCGGTTGCTGTGTCCATATAGAACTCACCCACATACAAATCAGTCGCTAACCACGTGCCATCCGTGTGGTCATTACTTGCGGGAATGGTTGGAATACCAGTTCCTTTTTTTATAATTATTCTTTTATATTCAGTTGCCATCGATTAATATTGAATTTTGTAAATTTGAATTAATACCGCCACTTAAAACGTTTATATCCGCATCAACACCTAAACCACCGCTTAAAATCGTGTAAGTTGGATAGTAAACACCATTAATGTAGCTCACATTGCTTTCTGTTACTGTTATATTTGAAGTATTTAAAACCGTCACATTTGATACGTTTTCACCGATAGTTACATTATTTGCGTTTACAAGAACGTTTGATGCTGATGCTGGTATAAATATACCTTCACCAATTGCAACGCTATTAACACCCATATTAATCGAATTTTGGCTATAATTAGCGGAGCTATTATCTACCGCTATGCCAACATCAATTCCGGTTGGTATTGTTGGGTCATTATAGAAGTAACTTGATGTCGGAGTAAATAAATCAGTATTTAAAATCTTGATTAGCTCAACCTTAGTCGATTGTACTTCGTAGGGGTTGTAATCAATTATTTTATTTACTATGTAATAAGCGTTATCAATGAAATATTTTTTTCTAAAGCTAAACGTTTTGATGTCTAAAGGCGACAACCATAAATAAGCGGTCATAACCTTTGAATTTTTGCTTGTTACGTTTAGAATGAAGTTTTTGTGGTATCGGTTGTAAAGGTTGTTTGTTGTAAACTTCGCCGCCACATAGTTGTAATATATTTCTTGTAATACTCCGAAGTTCAAATCTTTTGTCGGAATTATAGGGTCATCGGTATGTCCACAATATCCATAAGTCGTCATTGTTTGGTCAGCTAGTCCCGATTGCTTATAAGTCCAAGTTGCACCAGTATTTTTAACACCGCCAGCGTAAAGCATTCTAATATTTGGAACGATGTTACCTCCGTTTTGCTCTTTATAAATTTTTGGAACTGCAATACTCAAAGTATAGTTAGCAACATTTGGAGTAGGCGAAAATATTAACTCATTAATCTTATCCTCTTTTTTGGAATCATTTGTTATATCTATTCTACGTGTTCCAAATGTTTCAGCGTATTTATTAAGATACTTTTGATTATAGTAGTCCTTATCTTCCTTATACCTAAAAATATATCGTTTACCGTCAACCATAGATATTGGGTTAATATCAACGGGTTTTTCCAAATCAATTTTATTTGCCCAATCAACTGAAGCACCATAGTTAAAGTAATCATTGTATGATTCAATTATAATTTTCTTTGGGTCATTCTTATCAAAGTCAAGGTATAAATTGAAAGCCTGCATTACCGACTTAACAAAGTCCTTTTGTTTGATTTGCTTTGGTAAAGCCTGATTAACTTCTAATGGATTGCCTTCAATCGTTTGCTTTGCTGTAACCAAACCGTAAAAAGATGAGCCAGTTGCACCACTATCTAATTCAACTAACAATGTTCCTGCTGGGTCGTCATCAACACCTACCTTAACATTTGAAGCATTAAAGTATTGAATACCTTTTAAATTCATTAAGGCTACATAAAAACTCCTTGCTGTTTCAGCCTTAACTCTAAATCTATCCCCAGCATTAAATAATTGATTGCCAGTTGCAACCTCAACAGTAACTATAACATCTGTATTTACATTTATTTGAAAAGTAGCATTATAATTTTCATTGCTAGTTAATGTAAACCATGTGGCTCCATTATCAGATGATTTTTCAATAAAATTTTTTAAACTAAAACCATAAATTTTAGCATATGTAACTAATACATCTGTATGTGTTACTCTTACTTTAAATTTTAATGAAGATGCGATGTTATAGTAACCACTATTTGCTAATGTTACATAACTACCATTTATTTGACTACCAGTATCAAAGAAAGGAGCATTTACTTCATCATTAAAGTTTACAACTGTTGTATTGTTTGGATTAACTGTAACATCACTTAATAAACCGCCATACCATTGCGATGCGTCTAACTGTGTTTGAGAAATCTCTAACACATTGATATTCGGCTCAACTACTATACTTTTAAACTCCGTGCTATCTAAGAAAGTAGATGACCATGTATACCCACCTTGAGCGAATATCTTTTCTAAATATTCACGAACAAATAATTGAGGAAAAAACTCCTTTACGCTAAAAACACTATCGCTATTTGTACCAAGTCCACGCTGAACAAAGCCATAATAATAGCCTTTGCCCATTCCAACATTTGTACTCACTCCATTAACCTTACAGTTATTAGTCCATGATGCTATTTGATTGGATCGTGTATAATCGTGGTCATATTCGCTGAAATCTAATTCTTCAAGATATTTATCTCCAATATCAACAAATAAATTACCCTCGTTACCTATAATCGAACATTCGTAAACGATGTTATTATCAGGTGTTTTGGTAATCTTCAATAATTGCAATGCACCAGTTAAAACTTGAGTTTCATCAACAAAGTATTTAGCTGTTTCCTTTAAATTTGGATTGAAAGTCTGTAAGTCAATATTAGCCTCAAAAATATTCTCAAACAACTTATTCAACTTGTTATTACCATACAAAGTAATAGTCTTTGTAAACGATGCGTTTCTTTTATCAGGCTCTCTTAAATCAGCTTGAACAAAATTTGTTGAAATCGGAATGTTGTTTACAATAGCGTAATTTTCTCCGCCTATTTCTAATCTTGTTGTTATCATAAGCCCCTTTGTCTAGTTTCTTGAGTATTGTATTCGATATTTACTGTATAGTTGAATAGCTTATCACTATTGTGTTTCTTGAAATCAAATGAAGTATCTGTAATAGTTACCGGAATGTAATTAGTTCCGTCATGTTGCCAAACTATTGGACTGTCAAATAATTCTTGTAGTGCTTCATTTTGTGTCTCGCTTATCCAATCACTTGTTAACGTTGATGTGTAAGTAGTAACATTCGCCACTTCGTGTACTTCTCTATCCCAACGGTTAGATGTCATGATACCGCTAACAACATTACCTTTACCTAAACGAACATTTGATGTTTTCTTTGTCATTCGTTTTGTTGATGCAAGGCTAAATTGTTTGTATAAGATGCGACCGCTTCTCGATAAGTAATATAAACGTGTTATATCGTATCTTGAGCAAATATCTTGTACGGTATAACTGTACGTGTACATAGGAATATCAAATGAAGCAGTTGACCTACCTATTACTATGTTGATAGTATCACCAGCAGTTAACGTATGTCCTAAATCTAATAAAGTTTGATAACCTAAATTAACAACATATATTTTATCAGTTGAAAAAGTAGTCAATGTAATTGTATCAATCGGAGTAGCACCTAAAGAAAATTCAATGTAATAATTCAATGTACCAACTGGGGCAGTCAAAAACATATGTGCCCAAATATCAGTCTTTGCAGTCACTACACTATCAGCAACATTTAAAACCTTTGGTAAACCTAATAAGTTAGCGCAATAAGTATTCGGTAAATAGCTCTCAAAATCAGTTTCATTCAAACAAGCATCAAAAGCAACATAAGACATTGTGTAAGGTGTGTGTAATGTACCCGAGTAATATTCTGTAACTGTTAATGTTATTGATACCGCCTTATTAGTAGCCTCTTTAAATGTTACATCATTTGGATTAAAATAATGCTCAATAAAATTCTTTGCTTTCTCCTTTGCATTGAAAACAAAGCGACCGTTTAAATCAGGTAATACTTTTTCGGTTAATGTAATAGAATTACAAGTAAAATCTATTTTATAATAAAAATCACTTATTGCAGTTTGATTAGATGAGCCAATAAACCACTGGTCATTATATGCCGGTGTTTTACTGAGTGGATATTGTGTAATAGTTAGTGCCATTTATATTTTCTTTGTTATTTCAATCAATACTTCATTTTGTGTTGCTTCGATTAAGTCTTTCTCTAATTTTTCAAGTCGCCCATCATTAATTACTTCGCTAAAGAAATGGTTTCCTTCGTAGCCATCTCTGTGTATTTTTCGAGCAATGATATAACTGAATTGCTTAACTGCTTTTTCAAATGCTAATTTTTTCAAAGGTTTACTAGGTCGGCTAGTCTTTTTGTTTTTCGCTTGTTGCTCCAAACGATATTCTAAATTTCCTTTTTCAAACTTTCTGAATATATCATTTCTTCTTTTTAACCATTCAGCTATATTCTTTTTTAATGCGCCATTACCCGGCTCTTTTGTCTTACCTCTTCCACCATCTAAAGCCTTACCATACAAAGGCATCTGTAAAATGTATTCGGTTAAGTCGCCCATGTGCTTAATAGGCAAAGATTTGATTTTACCCGACAACCTTGGATTATACCCATCGCTCATTTTAGATTTTAAGGATGCCTGTAAATCGGTTTGTAACTTAACACCGAACTCAACTAATATCTCATCTATCTTTTTATCTATTGCCATTTAGCGCAATTAAAAATTTTCCTTTATCTTTTAAATAACTAATCTTATTTAGAAATCTTGTAACATTCCACAAATAAACATCATCCCATGTTAACCGTTCGTTTTCAGCGCAAAGGTCGATATTGTATTCCCACCCCCAGTGGTCAAGGAAGCCATGAACTCGCTGTCTGTCAGTATTTCCGTCTGAAACGTCTGAATTGATTTCAATTGGTTCTCCAAATATTCCTGAATATGTTTCTCGCATTTCAAATAGTAGTTCTTGAAAAAAAAAACAGTACCTAAAACATCGCCTACTTTCTTTGATAGAAACGCTTGAGAAATCTCTTTGTGTTTGTCAGGATTGTAAGGCCTATAAACAACTGCCAATAATTCATTAATTGGCGCATTCGCTTTATTTAATGAATAGAAATCAACTAACTGATTAACACCAATATCGTTTAAGTTAGTACATGCTTTGTATGTTTTAAAACCTATCCTAGTCTTTTCTTTGAATTTTAACTGTTTTGGAATGTTACTTAAGAAACCAATGTTCTCAAAGGCAGTGATCGGCATAGCCTCAACTTCGCTTTCTTTTTTTCCTAAAACAATAGCTAGTTTCTTTATTTTCTTATCAATGTCGGATGTCTCCAAGGCATCAACAGCCAACAAGTCAATGTATTGTTTTATTGTAAGGTCTTCAAATTTCATCTTTATTAAGTATTAAATTTTATTCTAATGATATTGTAAAATTCTTATTCAACTTATTCAATGCAACGTATCTAATTGCATCAATGCTATGATTATAAGTGTCTATTGGTTTGCCTGTATAGTTTCCATCCTTATCAGTTGCCCATCTATAATTTCTAAATTCTTTAATTATGTTAGTGCTATTCTTTGTAATATTAATTTTGAACTGTTGTAAAGTATCAATTGAATTTCTAATACTATCAGCACCTTTATTTGCAGGCAATATATTACGATAGCCACCCCGATTAATGTCCTCAATACTTTTAGGCTCTGCACTATCTGCAATAATATCAACATAAATATTTATGCCTAATTCTTGCATTTTAAGCACAATGTCAGCGTTTGTTAACCCAGTTTGATATATCAACTCATTTATAAATAATTCTCCGTTGTATCGGTAAATTTCAACCATTGCGGTTGGGTCAACTGAAAAACCCCAGTCCAAACCATAGGCTATTATTTCTGCGCTTTCAGGGATAGCATCAACTTGGTTGAATTCAAAAATAGTTCCTTGCAATGAGCCTATATTTCCAAGCCCATAAACATTCCACCAATTCGCCCAATACGTAGACGTTAAGGCTTTCTCCTTTGCTTTCTCAATCTCCTTAACTATACTAGCATCTAGTGCTTCATTATCCTTATAAGTTAATACAACAAAATCAGTATCAGCATCATTTAGCAATTCGGTATCAACCCAAAATTCAGCTACTGGGTTGTAATCTAAATAAATGAAACGTCTTGTTCTAATTGCTAACTGATAGTAGGCTTCCCATGTGATGTTATTACACTCATTAACAAATAAAACGTCACGCCTTGCACCTCTTAATTTTGCTTCGTTATCAGCGGAAAAAAATTCAATAAATGAGCCATTGCTAAATGTATAAACCAAAGATGATTTATTAAAATTAGCACCTTCATAGATGCCAGTCATATCCATTATTTTAAGAAAGTCACGCAATGCGCCCCTCTTTAAATGTGGGATGGTTTCAGCTACAATAGAAATTTCGGAGTTTGGATTTTTAATAGCATAATCAATAAGAAAAGGAACGATAGTAAATGTCTTACTTGCTGATGTTCCCCCTCTTACTATTCTTACACGTTTGCGTAATTTAGATATTTTCGCTTGCGCTGTTGTCCGTTGTAACATTAATATCTATGCCATTGAATATTGGCTTTTCAGTTATTGTTTGATTAACTGTTTGTGTAGGCACACCATGAACCCTACTGATTAATGTTTCTAAACTATACAGCGTTCCTTTCTCTAAAGACTTTCTCATAGCGTTGGCAATGGTGCGCTCCAATATAGTTGCGTGTTCATCTTTATAAATGTCGGCCAATTCATTCAATGTCATAGCCATCATGTTCTCAATCGTAGTGTTAATGTCTTGTTTGTTATAACCCATCTCTTTAAGTTGACAAACGAATTTTCTCGGTCTGCCGTTTGGGTTTCCGCTTTTACCTTTTGGCCAGCTGAATGGTAAAATATATTCTTTATTGTTTGACATTTGTTATAAATTTAATTGTATTGCAAAATTTGTTCCTCTATGTTTTGCTTCTTTAATCATCCCCGGATACATTGTGATTAATCTTTTTACCGCTGATTTTTCTTTTTCAATTCTTTTACTATCTCTACACCCACCTCTTAATTGTGTATGTTCGTGTTGCATATATATTATATTACTTCTTACTGTTAATCCCTTTTCAGTTAAATGTCTTAATGTTAGTTCGTAATCTTCTTTTACTTCAAAAGTTTCATCAAAATAATATGTTCCATCGTTGATTATACCCATACATGAGCCAAGGCATACACCATTAAAAAGAAAAGGATTATAAGAATAATTGCTCATTGCGTTATCTACTGTAAATAATCCGTTTATATAACTTCCTGTTTGATAACAAATATCAAATAATTTTTCAATTTCTTTAATAATTATATTTTCATCTTTAATATCTACTCTTTTATATTTTTCATCTGTTTTATTAAAATATCCTATACTTTTCGCATCATCATCAATAAAAAAAATATTACAATTATTATTTTTTAATATCCAATTTCTTGTTGCAGTAATTCCTTTAATTTCAATAGGTATTCCAATTATTTTATTTTCATAAATAGAATATTGTTTTACTTCATTTTCTGGTACATAAATAACAGCACTTTTAAATAATTTTTGTGATGTTATTATTCCAGCTCTTCCCTTACTTGGTATTGCTATTTGAAAGTTCATTTAATACTCTTTCTTTAAATGTTTTTAAATCAAAAACTCTTTCTAATCCTTTATGATCAGCAGTTCCACCTATTTTAGCACCTCCATTTCTTACTAAACCACATTTAAATATTTGCTGTAATTCTTGCCATTCTTCACTATCTTCATCAGCCATTATAATTATATATTCTTTTTTTGGAATAACTTGCAAAGATTTAGGAATTTTAATTATTTCTCCTTCTTCAGATTCATCAATAGCTTTTAATTCAGGAAAATCTAAACCCCAATTTTCCAATTCTAAACTATCCCATTCTTGTAATAAATTCCAGTCCCATTCACCACCACTTACATTATCTTTAATTAAAAATTCACGTTGTTTTTCCGTTGATAAACCACTTGCTTTAATAATAGGCACTTCTTTTAAACCAGCCTCTTTACATGCCTTAAAACGCATATTACCGCCTAAAATAATCATGTCATCATTTACCACTATCGGTCTGATATTTAACATTTCAGGAAAGTCCTTTATACTTTGCACCAATTTTGTAAACTTGTCATCCTTAATCAAACGTGGATTATTTGGATTCAGTTTTATTTTATTTATTGCTATTGTTTGTATTTCCATTCCAAAAGTTTATGTGTTCGTATTCGTCTTGCATTTTAATTCAAAAAAATTATAATGTTGTTAAACTTTCCTTTCAATAATTGTATCTCGCAACGTTCTTTGCAAAGATACAACATGTTACCATAGATTACTATCTTTTGCATACAAGTATATCTTATCAAATACGTTATTCTTACCACAAGTAAAGCATTGCTTTCTATTTACTTTAATACCAGTTATCTGTTCATACTCAGCAATAATGTTGGCAGCTATCTTATTAGACATGTCTGGCTTGTTACCATAAGCTACTACACCTAAAATGAACTCTTTGTTATTCTTTATATAACTCATAGTGTTTAATTATTACCTTCATTGCCTCTGTAATTACATTCGGTTCAAACGGTTCAATGTTAGCTCCTAGTCTCCAAAGATGGTGATGTTTTAATACTTGTATTGCTTCAATAATTGTCATAACACCACGTTGTTAATTATTTTCTTTATTAGTTTCTTTCTATTCAATCTAATCGTATGATAACTCATATCTAAATCTTTTGAAAGCTCTTTCAATGTTTTATCATTCGTAGATTCAAATAAAACATAAACATCTGTCTCCTTAATAGTATTATCCGTATTCAAATATGATATTACCTTATCAAAATCTTCATCAATCTTGTAATTATATTCGCTATGTGCGATGTTCGTTCCGTCAAAGATTCCGAACTTGTTAGACATTTCAAATAGTACATTGTCTTTTCCGTTTAAGTTATAATTGCGTGCCTGACTATTAGCCTTACCAAACATTACAGTAAATGCAAATGCTTTAAGATTGTTTATTCGGTTAAATTTTTCATCCGGTAACTCCAACAAATAAATAAAAGTCTCCTGAAAAAGGTCGTTAAAAATATCTCGATTGTTACATAACTTCCGAGCGTTGTTCTTTAATGATTGGTCTTTAAACAGTTCTTCTATTAATTTATATTTTGTCACTGTACTAAAGTAGTATAAAATTCATAAAATGAATTAAAATCTTTCGCAATAAAATAAATACCGCCGGCACGTTCAATAGCTTTTTGATATTCTTTTTGTGCTTCCGATTGTTTGTCCTTCATTTTCACCTCTATTTTTATTGATTTGCCTTTGATAGTTGCTGATATATCCGCTGAACCTTTTGTTCCCGATCCTTTAATATATTTGCCGGAACCTATCTTTTTACGGTTGCCCAAAACATCGGTAACTACTTTCGAATTATCCACCCAACGCCCTGAAGTACTGATTCGTTCTGCTTGGTATCCGTTAAGGTTAATCCATTTAACTATTGCCTTGGTGAGTCCGTTGGCTGTCTTATCGGTGTACTTTGTCCGTACAATATATTCAGGTGGCATCCGTGACTCTTTACATCGTATTTGCCAGTCTAATTCTGTTAGTTGTTGTAGGGGTGTCATTTAATTTGATATTTAGATTTAAAATAAACATACGGCATCGTATTAAAATGTCCGTTGTCTTCATAGTCAACTAGCTGAATGCCGTCTACGGTGTATATGCGTAAGATTTTCATATTGATATGTATTTAAGCATTTTCTCAGATTGATGAATACAGTTACCTATGTAAGTAATTGTTTTATCATTTATTAGATCATTTACAATTTCATTATTTATATAAGTATCAGCATATAAAAATTTACCTGTTTTAGGTTGAAAGTAAATAGCATTGTAATGACTTAAATTATTGTAAACTTCGTCATTCATTAATTTTATAATTGTTTCTTTTTTCATGTTAAAATGGTGTTTCTTCGTTAATATTATTTCCTATAATTATAAATCTATGCCCCCCCTATCGTGACTGGGAAACAGATCGGAAGAGCACACGTCTGAACTCCAGTCACCTGAAGCTATCTCGTATGCCGTCT
>OGVJ01000012.1_pt1 | contig 18474 bp, 18 predicted proteins | sample 1575741 | NCBI WGS metagenome assembly OGVJ01 (sample SAMN07581528, study PRJEB24739) | freshwater metagenome | place: Singapore | collected 2015-01 | reverse complement strand
TCGCCTGAGGATGAGCTCGCGTCTGATTAGCTAGTTGGTGGGGTAAGAGCCTACCAAGGCTTCGATCAGTAGCTGGTCTGACAGGATGATCAGCCACACTGGGACTGAGACACGGCCCAGACTCCTACGGGAGGCAGCAGTGGGGAATTTTCCGCAATGGGCGAAAGCCTGACGGAGCAACTGCACGTCGACTCGGTGCAGTAGTAAGTGCATACGATGTTCGTCCTTCATCTGCCGATGAAGTTAAATCTATGGGCGCATCATTTATTGATTTGAACTTAGAATCATTAGCAGGTGCAGGTGGATATGCCCGTGAAATGACTGAAGAGCGCGCAAAGCAACAACAAGATTTACTTACTCCATACATTGCTAAATCAAATGTAGTAATCACAACTGCGGCCGTACCAGGAAGACAAGCGCCTAGATTAATGACCAAGGCAATGGTTGATGCCATGGCACCTGGGTCTGTCATTATTGATTTGGCGGCAGAAACTGGTGGAAATGTTGAAGGTTCAAAACCAGGAGAAACTATTACTACTGATGGTGGGGTAATTATTTGGGGCGGCAAGGATGTACCTAGCTCTTTGCCATTTCACGCCTCAAGTTTGTACTCGCGCAATCTACTCAATCTTTTAACTCTAATTACAGTTGCTGCAAAAGATGGCGAACCAGTCGCGCTAAACATTGATTTTGAAGATGAAATTGTCGCTGCTTCGGCATTAACACATAACGGTTCAAGGAGAAATTCATGAGTAATGGTTTAGCGTTACTAGCTATTTTTACGCTAGCAGTATTCGTCGGATTTGAAGTTGTTTCTAAAGTTTCGACCACGCTACATACGCCGCTAATGTCAGGTGCTAATGCCATCCATGGAATCATTTTGGTAGGTGCAATTCTGGTTGCCGGTCACGCCGATGGCGGATTGCAATTAGTTTTAGGAGTAATTGCAGTCGTCTTGGCCACTATTAACATGATTGGTGGCTTCGTAGTTACAGATCGCATGCTCGAGATGTTCAAAGGAAAGAAATAATGAGTCGAAATCTCTATGACTTATTAGGTTTAGTCTCATCTGTTGCATTCATTTTAGCTCTCAAAGGTCTCTCCTCTCCAAAAAGCGCCCGCCGTGGAAATGTAATTGGTGCCGCCGGTGCGGGACTGGCAACTTTTGTAGTTTTCTTTTATAAGAGCGAAGAGGGTTCATTACATAACTTGCCTTGGATTTTAGGTGCACTCGCAATTGGTATTGCATTTGGTGTTCCTGCGGCACGAATGGTGCAGATGACTCAGATGCCACAAATGGTTGCGCTATTTAATGGTGTTGGTGGTGGGGCTGCTGCTTTAGTTGCTATCGTCGAATATTTAAATCTAGGTGAATCTGCTTCGACGCTCGCAGTTATTGCAACTGTATTCACGGTAGTGGTTGGCTGCATCTCTTTTAGTGGCTCAATTGTCACATTCTTAAAATTGCAAGAGTTAATGACTACTCGTCCGGTGATCTTCCCTGGTGGCAGATTTGTAATTGGTGCAACGCTGGCCGGAATCTTTGTTAATGCTGGATATGTAATCGTGCAGGGCGGAAACACCTTGTTAGAACTACTAGCGATTCTCTCCCTCATTTTTGGCGTCTTGTTTGTGCTTCCAGTAGGTGGCGCGGATGTGCCGATTGTGATTTCACTTCTTAATGCATTTACCGGATTAACAGTTGCGGCAAGTGGATATGTACTTGAAAACATTCTATTAATTGTGGCTGGAACACTAGTTGGAGCATCCGGAACTATTCTGACTCGTTTAATGGCGGTTGCGATGGGTCGCTCGGTTATGGGCACTTTATTTGGTGCATTTACCGCTAAAGCAGTATCTGGAAGTGGCGAGCAAGAGTCTCGTCCAGTTCGAAGTGGCTCGCCAGATGACGTAGCAATTTTGCTTAATTATGCACGCCGAGTTGTAATTGTTCCGGGTTACGGATTAGCAGTTGCACAAGCACAACACACAATCCGCGAAATGGCTGACTTGTTATCTGCAAAAGGTATCGATGTTGCTTACGGTATTCACCCAGTTGCCGGACGCATGCCAGGTCATATGAATGTGTTATTAGCAGAAGCAAATGTCCCATACGAACAATTAGTTGAGATGGAAGATGTAAATCCAACTTTTGCACAAACTGATGTGGCGCTAGTTGTCGGAGCAAATGACGTGGTAAATCCGGCCGCAAAGACCACACCTGGTGCGCCAATTTATGGCATGCCAATTTTGGATGTAGACCAAGCCGCAAATATTATTTTCTTAAAGCGCTCAATGCGTCCAGGATTTGCTGGAATTGAAAATGAACTACTTTATGATCCAAAGACAACTCTCTTGTTCGGTGATGCAAAAGCCTCATTAACAAAAGTTGTAAGCGCGCTAAAGTCGCTCTAATTCTGTAATAAGTCGATCGATATCTTCTTTTATTGAATAAGGTGCAAGACCGGCGCGAATTGCACCACCATCTCCTAAACCTAATTTGTGTGATGCCTCGTATGCATAAAAGTTATGACAAGGTGCATTCACTTTTGCTTTTGCAAGAGTTTTATAAATATCTACGCCATTCTTTCCAGCAAAATTAAAATACAAAGTAGGTGTTCGTAATTTTGCGTGGCCATAAGTTTTTACGCCTGGAAGTGCCTTGATTTGGCTCTCCATATACTCAAATAACGGGTGCTCATACTCTTCCAAAGCTTTCATTGATTTAACAATTCGCTCCCTACGAGTACCAGTTGCTTCATGATCTAATCCCGCAACAAATTCAATGGAAGCAGTCACACCTGCCATGATTTCATATGGCAAAGTGCCAAATTCAAAGCGTTCAGGAGCCACTGTTGTAGAGGGCGCCAGCTTGTCATTCTTAATTGACTCTAACAAAGCTGGGTCTACGACCATCGTTCCGCAGTGAGGACCGAAAATCTTGTACGAAGAAAATCCAATGAAATCAGCGCCAATTGCTTTGAAATCAATTGCAGCATGTGGAGTTAGATGAACTGCATCGACTAAAAAGAGCGCGCCAACGCTATGAACTGCCTTTGCAATTGCGGCGATGTCTGGTCGAGTTCCTAATGTATTGGCAGCACCAGTACATGCAACAAATTTTGTTTTATTTGTTAAAAGTTTTGAGATTGCTTCAACTGGAAGTTCTGCAGTTTCGACGTCAAATTCTGCCCACTTAACGGTGACGCCTTTACTTTCTGCTGCCTGAACCCAAGGACGAATATTCGAATCATGATCTAATCTGGTGACGATAATTTCATCGCCAGGGTTCCAACTCTTAGCTAAATTTCGAGACATGTCATAAGTTAATTGAGTCCAGCTGCGTCCGTAGATAACTCCCTTCGGATCGCAATTGAGCAAATCAGCAACTGCTTGGCGATAATCCTGAACGCACTTTTCAGCATTCTGCTCTGACAAGGTGACTGTATTTCGATTAGATGTTGGTTGCGTTATCGCATTTGAAATTGCAACACCAACTGATTTCGGAACTTGAGATCCACCAGGACCATCAAAAAATGCGATCCCTGAATCCAGTGACGGAAACTCTCTTCGAATTCGATTTACGTCGTATGCCATAAATAAAACCTATGCCCCAAAAGGAAAAAGCGCCACAGATAGTGGCGCTTTTAACGCTTGTGGTAGATGAAGGATTTGAACCTTCGAAGGCAGAGCCGGCGGATTTACAGTCCGCTCCCATTGGCCGCTCGGGCAATCTACCGTTAAGCGGCGTAAGGTTATCAGGGTTCAGGAATTGGTGAAAATCCAGCCTTAGAAAGTTAAATTAGAAACAATTCCTTGGCTTTTTCAACTGCCGAGTCGCGTCCATCCACTTCCAATTTTCGATAAATATTTCTCAAGTGCGTTTTCATGGTGTTCATAGATACATGTAAATTGTTGCCGATTGCACTAATCGGTAACCCTGTTGCCAAATGCTTTACCACCTCTAATTCACGTGAAGTCAAAGGAATTGGCAAACCATCTGAGATTGATTGATTTCGCAACTTAATACGCTCTGTCAATCTAGTCGCAAGATTTTCTAAAAATACAGTTGGCCTCTTGGCTATTGCTTTAAGGACAATATCTACTAATTCATATTGTCTGAGAATTAATTCTACAGATCCGAAATCCTCAACTACTTGTAACGCTTGATACATATAATCAACAGAAATAGACTCTTTATCATTGTAATGGCCTGCAAATGCAAGCAGCTTATAAACTTTTTGTCTTGGGGAAGATTCAGGAAGTTTCTCAATATGCGAAAGCATGTCTTTGCCACTCTGCTTTTCTAAAAACAAGTTAATTTGTTGAACAAAAAATAGATTTGGAACTCGATTTACTAGTACTTCAACTCTGTCCCAATCACTGATCAGAAATCTAACATATAGTTCATTTATATCAGGAATAAAATTAAGTTCATGAGCAAAATTAAATTCAGTAAGCAAATTACGTTCTTCTCGAACTAATGCAAGTGCGCCAGGCATATCTCTTAAATATGCTTTCTCTCGGGCAATAAAACCATCTGCAATAAAGTACCAAGGCCACATGTTCAGCTTTTCTGCTTGTTCCTTTAATTCAGAGTAGAGAGTCTGGCTTTCCTTACTTTTTGCCAGCGCAAAATACGAGCTTGCTAAAACATATATTGAATCTAGTGGAGCCATCAATCCGGTGTAGCCATTTTGCTTAGCAATCTCAATATTGCGTTTAGCAATTTCTGCTGCCTTAAAGTAATCACCTTCAGCTAGCAATAACATGGCCTGCACCGAATCAATTAGATAAAACAAATTTGTCGCTTGAACAGTTACTTTGTAATCAACCATTTCAGCGTAGGTTTTTCTTAAACTATCCCACTCATCAAGAATCATCTCTTTCTGTGCCTTTAGCCGGAGCACATCTAGAAACTCTCCCTCTTCCAAATTTGGAATCGTCCTATGGTTTGTTAGAAATGAATTAGCGGAAACTTCCATCTCTTTAAATCTGCCAAAGGCAAAATCAATGTGGGCTTTGGCAAGCGAAGTAGCTTCATTTATGTAAATCTCATCTTTGGTGCCATTGAATTTGTATTTAATGGTGTTGATCTTGGCCTCTGCCCCAATGAAATCGCAGGCGATCAAATAGGCCATCAAATCTAGAACTTCGGCAGGCGCTACTCGACTTGGGTCTCTGCGTAAAACTTCCTGGCCGTATTGGCGCAGTTCATCAGATCGCATCTGAAATGCCATTTCGCGTAAATCAACATGCCCCATGCGCTAAGGGTGATACAAAACCTCACCCTTGGCTAGCGAAAATGGGGTGAGAAAAGGCGGTGAAAACTAACCCTTAATCTCTTCTAATCTGGCCAGAGCTTCGACTCTTTCGACTTTATGGTCGACTATCGGAGCGATGTATGAAAGTCCTGGCTCATGAATTAATTCATTTGGAACATCACGAAGTTCAGGTATGTACTTGCGAATGTAATCGCCATTTGGATCAAATTTCCTACCCTGTTCAATTGGATTAAATACTCGGTAATAAGGTGAGGCATCAGTTCCGCAACCTGCGGTCCATTGCCAACCATGTGAATTACTTGCTGGGTCATAGTCAACTAAAAGTTCCATAAAGAAGTTAGCACCATATTGCCATTCGATATGAAGATCTTTTACTAAGAATGATGCCACCACCATTCGAGTACGGTTATGCATCCATCCGGTGGTGATTAGTTGGCGCATTGCAGCATCAACAAAAGGATAACCAGTACGTCCCTCACACCAGGCTTTGAAATTCTCTCCAGGTTCTTCGTAGCGCATATTTGCAAATTTCTCTACGTAATATTCATCGATGGTATGTGGATTATGGAATAAAACATCAGCATAAAATTCACGCCAGGCGATCTCTTTGCGGAAAGTATCGTGAGCCTTTGAATTATTTAACCCTTGTAAAAGAGTTCTTGGATGCACTTCGCCAAATTTCAAGTGCGCACTCATACGACTGGTGCCATCGGTATCAGCCATATTTCGCATTTCATCGTAGCTATCTAAAGCATTTTTCCTAAACCAATTGAATCTTTCTAACGCTGCAACTTCGCCAGCTTTTGGAATATCAAAATCACAAGTCCAATCCGGAAATTGTTGATCTGCTTTCCTTGGTTGAACTGCATTAATCTCTTTTGGAGCTGCCACTGGTCCACGCCAACCATGTGCTAACCAGCCTTTATAAAAAGGCGTATAAACTCGATAATTTGTATCATCTGGCTTACGTACTCGACCTGGTGCCACCGCATATGGGCTACCGGTTTCAATTAAATTAATTCCTGAATCCAGCACCCTTTTGTCTCGAGCCGCGCCATATGGCTCATATTCTTTTGAAATGTGCACTTCAAGTGGATTAAAGCTCTTCAATACTTCAACTTGATCACCTGCAATTACATGAAGTCTGCCTCCGAGTGATTCATTCAATGCACGCAGTGAATTAGCGAGATACGTTAATCTTTTATTGCCTGCTTGCTTAATTAGATTTGGATCTAAGATAAAAAGCGGCACGATTTCATCAGCATTTGCAATTGCAGAGAGCAGTGCTGGATTATCAGCCAAGCGTAGATCTCGCCTAAACCACATAACGTTTCGCTTCATGGTGCTAGTGTTTCATTATGCAGCCAATTTCGCATTATCAAGTTAGAGGTGTGCCTGGAGAGGTTAAACGAAGTAGTTTTGATGGACGAATTGTTGATTTTTGGGCACCAAAAAGCCCCTCTCACCTACTAATTGCACATGATGGTCAAAATGTTTTTGATCCTAGAACTGCAACCAAAAGATTTACTTGGCGAATGGCACAGAACGCCATTCGGGTCTTTTCAAAAGCGGGATTAACTCCCCCTGCAATAATCGGGGTCTTTCATTCCAGCACTAAATCAGATCCGTTTGGCAGATATAAAGATTTAACTCCAAAGAGCCCATTTCTAAATGGCGTTAAACCTTTAATCGAAAGTGAATTAACAATTGACCAATTGCATGGAGAAAAATACCACGCACTTATTGCAGAGAAAATTGTTCCTGAGATAAGTGAATACTTAATGATAGAACCGAAATTTGAAAATACGGCAATGATTGGTTCGAGCATGGGAGGTTTGGCTACTCTAGATGCACTGGGATTGCGAAATGAATTTTTCTCAACCGCATTGGCATTTTCACCTCATTGGGTATTAGGTGGTAAACCTTTAGTTGATGAGCTTGTCGCACAATTACCAAAACCAGGAAAACATAAAATTTGGATGAGTCGCGGTGATCGAAAATTAGATGCAACCTACAAAGAAGATCAGGATTATGCAGATTCGCTAATGCACAAAATAGGCTGGCGCAGCGCTTTAAAAGTAAGTTATACAAAGGTGCGGCACATAATGAGCGTGCCTGGGCGAAACAAGTATCCGATGCCTTTGAATTCTGGCTATCTAACTAAATAACTTTGTAACGCAGAAGCTACCTTTTCACCATTTGCATTTACGGCAATTGCAACTATTTCTAGCTGGGTACCTTTTTTGTACTTTTCTTGGTGCAGATACACGCGATATAGCCCATCTTTAAATCCAGTTACTCCTAAAATTCGGCGATCTGAAGTACCAACCGTGCTCCAGTTCTTACCTTTAACACGCACTGCAAAAGTTACTTCATTGAAATCAGTACCCGGCACCGTAGCGGTTAGCGCTAAATATTGGTCACTAGTGCGAATATCGATAACTGGCTTGTTTAAACTTATCGATAACTTGGTAGTTGGAGTGAATTCAGAATCAGCTTTTAGGACCACCCAACTTCTTGCCGGCAAAGTTAGGGATACATTCTTGGCATTGGCAGAAATTTCATTAGCTTTCCCTGAAATCACGCTCCATTTTGAATCCGAAGTTGACACATTTAAATTTAACTTTGCATCTGCATCGCGCCCATTAAATGCAACCAAGAATTCTTGCTTATTTGCATATCTACTCACTGCAAATGAACCTTCGTTGGCGTATCTAAGTTGTTGCGATCCGGATCTCAGCGCTGGATATTTCTTAGTCAATGACTGCAACTCTGCCAAAACTTTTTCAATTGGATTTGTAGTATCAAATGCGCTCTTGGTTCCAATCGGTTCGCCTCCGATTCGAACTTCTTTCTGCCATTCAATTACTTGTGTTGCAAACATATCTTGGCGAGCTGCTTTATCTCCACCACTACCGGTCATACCCTTTTCATCACCATAGTAAACGGTTGGACCACCGCGCAGCAGAAAAAGCAATGCATTTGCAAAGTTAGCTCTTTCAACTAATTGACTTGGAGTGGCATCAGTATTTCCTTGCAAAAACATCCCGATTCGACCCATATCATGATTATCTAAAAACGTAGTTAATCCATATGCGCTGGTAGTTGCAGTGGTATACAGATCATCTTGATTAAAGATTTCAAGTAAATCTCGTTCGCCATTTCCATATGTTGCATATTTAGAAGCTGCAGCTTGGAATGCAAAATCTAAAACCCCAGGAAATTTATAGTCAGTAACGTATTTAGCTAAGTAATTAGGATCGGTATCCCACACCTCGCCGTAGATTGGAAAATAAGGCTTTCCAGCTGCATTTGCGGTCTTAATTACAGCTGGCAGAAATGCCTTCCAAAACTCTGGATTTACGTGTTTTGCGGTATCGATTCGATAGCCATCAATATCAAATTTAGTGATCCAGTCCTGCCAAACTTTGGTCCAACCTGCAACAACTTCTGGCTTCTCTGTGAACACATCATCTAAACCAAAAAAATCTCCAAATGTTGAAGACTCACCACTGAAGGTGGAATCACCTCGGTTGTGATAATTGGTAATGTCGTTTAAGAAAGCTGGTGCCTTCACATTTTTAAATTTGTCACTAACAATTGGTGGGACTGGGAAAGATTTCGCAGCACATAGTTTTGGGAAATTAGCTTTTCCAATATATTTATTGATATCAAATTTCTTTCCACTGCAATCTTTATATGGATATCGTGAAATATCAGAGTAGCTATAAACGTCGCCTCGGTATTTAATAATGTCTCCGGTGTGATTTATGACGATATCTACAATTACCTTAATGTCTCGTTTGTGAGCTTCAGATACAAACTCTTTAAAATCTGCTTCAGTTCCTAAATGTGGATCAATTGTTGTGAAATCAAGGCCCCAATAACCGTGATAGGCAGCGGAATCGCCCTGAACGTATCTCTGTTTTACTGGCGGAGTTATCCAAATTGAATTGAAACCCAAGCCTTGAATGTAATCTAATTTAGAGGTTAAACCCTTCAAATCTCCACCATGAAAATAACCAATATCAGTTGGGTCATATCCAGTAACTGCAGAAAATCCAGTAAGGCCGGCCTCATCATTACTTGTATCTCCATTTGCAAAGCGATCGGTCATTACAAAATAAATCTGAGAATTTGCCGCACCTGCGCGGATAGTCGGTTTAGCCAGAGACGTTAAATCCTCCGCAGCTGCACCTGTATCTAAAAGAGTGCCCATAAAAGTTAGCGAAATAACCGCGCCAAATAGCCACTTTTTCATGAAAGCTTCCAAACTCCTTGGGTTGCCCCATTGCTCTTAAATTTGATCTTACTGCCGGTGGCTTTTTGGCCATATAAAGTTTTAGATATTTTGTAACCAAATTTGGCTATGTCAATTTCAACTGTACATGGCTTTGCAGCGATCACCACTAAGACTTTGCTCTTTTTTGATTCTCTAAAGTAAGCCAAGTAATTGTCTTCCGCTGCAATCCATCGAAGCCCACCATTTATAAAGGCATCTTCACTTCGACGCAGTTTGGCTAATTTTTTAACTTCCGCAAAAAATTGCAGATCCCATTTACTACGATCCTCCCAATTTATGGTTTGGCGAGCATCCTCTCCAGATTTTCCTTCAAGGCCTAATTCGTCTCCCATAAAGATTGAAGGCACTCCAGGATAAGTCATTAACATCGTCATAGCTGCGATGTGTTTAGCCTTATCGCCACTAACAATTGTTCTAAATCTGGGAGTATCGTGTGAATCAAGCAGGATCATTGAAGCAAGCAATGCACGCCATGGTATAGATCCATTGAAATTCTTAATAGTTTCGACAAACTGCTTGCCGGTAATTTTCGGTGAATCAATTGGCAAACCTTGAAACCCGCCACTTAATTTCGCACTTTCATTCATCCAAGATGAGAGAGGTCGTGAAAAACCTTGGTAATTCATAGTTCCATGCCAGCCCAATCCAGCAAGATCATTTGCCACAAAGTCTGCATTCTCTGCAACTAACCAAGCATCGGATTTACTCTCTTCAACCGCTTTGCGAATTCCGTACATAACTTCATCATGAATATCAACCGCGCCATATTTGCCAGTCATATTTCCGACATCTACGCGCCAACCAGACATACCCCACTTTGGTGAAAGCCACTTACGGATAATGGAATTTGGGGCTTCATACATTAACTTTCGCAGCTCTTTTGAGCCGTAATTTAATTTTGGCAGAGATTCCAGTCCCCACCAACCTTCGTAGCCCCACTTATATTTCTTAGTCCAATAGAAGAAAGTTGCCTCTTTGCTCTGTTTATCTTTCTTTGCCTTAGCTAACCAATAATGTCCAGCACCGCAATGATTAGAAGTGATATCACCAACCAATTTGATCTTCTTTTTATTGGCGGCTTTAACTAATTTAAACCAAGCATCGTTTCCACCAAGAATTGGATCTACCTCATCAAAACTACTCGCGTCGTAGCGGTGATTAGAACGTGCGGGGAAAAATGGCGTGAAGTAAATTCCATTTGCACCCAATTCAGTTACGTGATCCAGGTGTTCTGCAACTCCATAAAGATCACCACCATAAACTTCAATGCCAGTGAATTTAGATTTATCTCTCGGAGGTAAATTCCATTCTCGAGAGACCGCCCACTCTGGCAATTCTTTTTCGAAAGTCTTTGCAAAGCGGTCAGGAAAAATCTGATAAAAGACTGAACTGTTTAACCACTTTGGATATTCGGGGCGGGCAATTAATTGAAAATCGGTATTTGAATGGACATCATGATTTGAAAGTCCAGCCGCCGAGAGCCAGTCATATTTGCCGTTGCCTGCAAATAAAAAACGATATCTAGTTTCATAATTAATGATCTCTATGGTGACGCCCCACCATGATTCGGTGCGCTTCTTACTAATTCGCTTCAGGTGAGCAGTACGAGGTTCGCCATCATGGTAATAACGCATCACTGCGTCAGTAAATTTATAAGTATTCGGAACTCGAACTTTAAAAGTAACTTTCTGTCCAAGTTTTGGCGCAGCGTTACTTACATAAAGTTCACTACCATCATGATGCGGCTCTAAAATCATGCCGCAAGTATTGCCTATTGGGCTATTTGTGTAGCTGGTCTACTGAGTCGTCCCAGCCAGTTACATCTTCCGGCTTACGAGGGCCTTTTCCAATGTAACGAGCAGATGGGCGAATTAAGCGACCAGTGCGCTTCTGTTCCAAGATATGAGCAGACCAGCCAGCGGTACGCGCTGAGGTAAACATTGGTGTAAACATATGTGCAGGAACTTCTGCGAAATCAAGCAGCACTGCGGCCCAGAATTCCACATTGGTTTCTAGTACTCGATCTGGACGACGTTCACGTAACTCGGTAAGTGCCGCCTCTTCCAAAGCTTTTGCTACTTCATATCGTGGTGCACCAAGTTCTTCACAAGTGCGACGCAGAGTACGTGAACGTGGATCTTGTGCACGATATACACGGTGACCAAATCCCATCAATCGTTCATTGTTATCTAGTAATTCTTTTACATATGCGCGAGCATCGCCACGCTTTTCAACTTCTTCGATCATATGAAGTACACGTGAAGGAGCGCCACCATGAAGTGGGCCAGACATTGCACCAATTGCGCCTGATAACGAAGCCGCTACATCTGCGCCAGTAGAAGCAATCACACGAGCAGTAAATGTAGATGCATTCATTCCATGTTCTGCTGCAGAAACAAAATATGCATCGACTGCACGAACATGCTTTGGATCTGGTTCGCCGCGCCAACGAATCATCATTCTTTCTGTGATGGTGTGCGCTTTATCAATCTCTGATTCTGGAACTGCTGGCGCTGCATAACCACGAGCAGATTGCGCTACATATGAGAGCACCATGACGGATGCTCGAGCTAATTGATCACGCGCCTCTTCGTCAGAAATATCTAATAACGGTTTAAATCCCCACGCTGGTGCCAACATTGCGATTGCAGATTGAACATCTACGCGTACATCCCCGGAATGTACTGGAAGTGGAAATTTCTCCGCCTTTGGAAGTCCTGGATTAAATTGATCATCAACTAATAAGCCCCAAACATTGCCAAATGAAACTCGACCAACTAAATCTTCGATATCGACTCCGCGATATCTCAGCGCACTACCTTCTTTATCTGGTTCGGCAATCTCTGATTCAAATGCAATTACGCCTTCAAGGCCAGGCTTGAAATCTTCGCTCATGGGCCAATTCTGCCCCTAAATTTTGGGGCTAAAAACCAGCTTATGCTGCTAGTAAAGTGACCTTTGATACATGGACCGTGAAGAAATTCAATCAATGCGCCGCTCTTACAGCGAGCGAGAATTATCCCTGCCAGAAAACCCAATAAACGCTTTTAAAGAATGGCTACAAGAGGCAGCAGCTGCGCCAACCATTGTCGAGCCAAATGCAATGGTGCTTTCAACTCTTGGCTCAGGCGACTTAGTTCAATCACGTACAGTTTTACTAAAAGATGCATCTGAATCAGGCTTTACCTTTTTCACAAATTACAATTCTCGTAAAGCCCAAGCTATTGAATTAAATTCACAAGTCTCTCTACTTTTTCCTTGGTATCCCATGGAACGACAAGTAATTATTCAAGGATTTGCTCAGAAAGTTTCACCGTCAGAATCTGATGCCTACTTTCAAAGTAGACCTTGGTCATCGCAAATAGGCGCATGGGCGTCACAACAATCTGCTGAATTAAATTCGCGTGAAGAGTTAGAAATTAGATTTAAAGGTGCAGCAGAAAAATGGCCAGAAGGTAGCGAGGTGCCTACGCCACCACATTGGGGTGGCTACCTAGTTAATCCTTTTAGTGTCGAATTTTGGCAAGGAAGATATTTGCGTTTACATGATCGAATCAGATTTGAAAGGTCTCATAATTCGGAAGAGCCAAGCGGCGATTGGGTGGTGCGCCGTTACTACCCTTAAAATTTAACTATGAGCGATATCAAGATTCCCGAAAACTTGAAACCAAAAGATGGCCGCTTTGGTTGTGGTCCATCAAAGATTCGTCCTGAGGCGTTGGAAAATTTAACTAAGTCGCAATCGATTATGGGTACTTCGCATCGCCAAAAACCAGTCAAACAAGTTGTTAATCGAGTACGCACAGGATTGAGTTCACTATTTAATTTGCCAGATGGATATGAAGTAGTGCTTGGCAATGGTGGCTCTACCGCTTTTTGGGATATCGCAACTTCTGGGCTAATTGAAAAGAAGTCACAGCACCTTAATTTCGGCGAATTCTCATCTAAATTCGCGCAAGCAGCTAAAGAAAATCCATTTATTGAAGATCCAACCGTAATTAAATCAGAACCAGGTTCACACCCTGTTGCAGTTGCTGAAGCCGGCGTTGATGTTTACGCCTTAACACATAATGAAACTTCCACTGGCGTATCAATGCCAATCAAAAGACCAGCCGGAACCGATGGTGCGCTGGTACTAGTTGATGCGACCTCTGCAGCAGGTGGTTTAACTGTTTCAGCGAAAGAATTTGATGCCTATTACTTTGCACCACAGAAATCTTTTGCATCTGATGGTGGCCTTTGGCTTTCGTTGATGAGTCCAGCTGCACTAGAACGCGCAGCAAAAATCAAGGCATCTGGACGTTGGATTCCAGCTTTCTTTGATTTAACAATTGCGATCGAAAATTCTAAGTTAGATCAGACTTACAACACACCAGCTTTAGCAACTTTGATATTGCTTGCAGATCAAATTGAATGGTTTAACAGTAACGGTGGGCTTTCCTTTGCAGCTGGCCGAAGTGCAAAGTCAGCCGAGATTATGTATGGCTGGGCGGAGAAAACTTCTTACACCACTGCCTTTGTGACTGATCCTGCAATGCGCTCAAATGTAGTGGCAACTATAAATTTTGATGAATCAATCGATGCTGCCAAAGTTGCAGCAACGCTACGTCAAAATGGAATTGTAGATACCGAGCCGTATCGCAAGCTTGGTAAAAATCAATTACGAATTGGCATGTTCCCCGCGGTCGATCCTGCAGATATTGAGGCGCTGACTAAATCAATTGAGTATGTCGTAGAGAATCTTTAATTGAGTAAATTAAAAAGAGATTCACTTTTCTGGACCGTTGCCGGTCAAGCCACAATTCTCAATTTCTTCTTGGGTGGTTTTGGACCAGCCCAACCACTATTGCGTGAGGAACAGAAAACTTCTTTAACTGTTGCTGGCTTACATGGCACCATGATGGGAATTGCCGCCATTATTGCAGGGCTAATTCACCCATATTTGAACCATAAATATGGACGTCGAAGCACCTCATGGCTTGGCCTAACAATCTTCTCAATCGGGTTACCGTTCTTTGCTCTTGGCCCCACAGTAACTTTCACGTTACCCGCCATACTTTTCTCTTCCGTAGGATTTAATTTTGTTATTTTAAATATGGTGACATTGCTTTCGCATCACTATCCAGCTACTCCAGATTTGGCAGTTTCGCAAAGTGGTGGCATTAACGCGGTTGGATTCGTATTTGGCACAGTGCTAGTTGGAACATTGGCATCTTTTGGAATTTCATGGCGCCTTGGTTTATTAATTTGTATTCCCGCCGCAATATTTCTCTATTTTTATGGCAAAGATAAAATTATTGACAATCATGTCGCAGATGCCCCTAAGCAACAAGGAAAATTAGGCGCAAAGTTTTGGATTGCGTGGATTGGATTCTTCGCCACGATCTCTTCTGAATTTGCAACTTCATTTTGGAGTGCAGCGTTGCTATCTGATCGCACCGAAACCGGTGCAGCTTTTTCCACTATTTGTGTAGCTGCGCTTGGTACGGGATTTGGAATTGGCAGATGGTTCATCCCCATTTGGATGCGAAAAACCACTTTAGATATTAGATTAAAGACTATTCTTTCAATTCAATTCGTCTCATTTTTACTTTATTGGTTCTCTCATAACATAATTTTTTCTCTGCTAATGTTGCTATTTATCGGAATGGGAATAGGCGGACAATTTCCAATGACTATGGTCCGTATTTTAAAATTGAGTGGAAATAAACCAGATCTTGCGATGGGTAAAGCTGCTTATGCGGCAGGTTTGGCAATCGCAATCGCGCCATTTATGTTGGGATTCTTAGGCGATCGAATTGGTATTTCAAAAGCTTATTTGATGGTGCCGGTTTTAATCTTAATTTCGTTTGCAGTTAATTTGCTGGTTCCGACCGAAGCACCGCCGAAACGCTAATATCGGCAGGAATTACCGCGCTATTTCGATACTTTAATAGGAAGTAAAAAGCTGCGGTTAAGGTAATCAAACCACAACCACCCATAGTCCATCGCACGCCAAAATTTTCAGCACAATACCCTATTAGTGGTGAACCAATTGGGGTTCCACCCATAAATACAAACATATATATGCCCATGATTCGTCCTCGAATAGCACTGTCGCAATTACTTTGAATAAAGGTATGTGCCGAAATCATGGTGGTAATTGCGCTAATTCCAGAGATTGGTAAGACAAATGCGTAAATTTCAAAGGTTGGCATAAAGGCCAAAATCGCAATCCAGATTCCAAAATTAATCGCTGCTAATGGCACAAATTTGGTGTTCTTTGTGCGATCGCTTCTCGCTGCAATTAGTGCGCCGGTTAAAGTGCCTAGTCCAACCAAAGTACCCAATATTCCGTAGGAAGCAGCGCCTTTGCCAAATACTTTGGTTGCCATCAATGCATTAAAGATCTGCATATTTAAGCCGAAGTTTGAGGCAAAGAAAACGGTCAACATTACTACTTGAATATCTGGCCTTCTCTTAATGTAATTGAAAGCTTCTCTTAACGTGCCATCTGAAGGAGATTTTTCTTCGATATGCAATTCAGAGGTACGCACTGCAAGAAATGCAATCATTACTACGAAAAATGAAACCGCATTAATTAAAAATGATGGTCCAGTGCCAAATGCTGCAATTAGAAAACCAGAGATGGCTGGACCCACTAAGCGACCGAAGTGAAAATTGGCACTATTTAGCCCCATTGCATTAGTTAAATCTTTCTGGCCTACAACTTCTACGCTAAAACTTGATCTAATAGGAGCATCTAATGCGCTAAATACACCAAGCAAAATCGCCAAAATGTAAACGTGATTAATCGTCACAATATCTGTAATCACGAAAAGTCCCAGAATCAATGCTGAAATTCCGCTACCAAAATTAGTGATTATTAAGGCTTTTCGCTTATCAACTTTGTCAGCTAAAACACCACCTTGCAAACTAAGTAACATCACCGGGAGAAATTGCAGTGCGGTGACAATTCCAAGATAGGTACCGTTGTTGTTAGTTAATTCGAGTACCAACCAATCTTGTGCAACTCTTTGAGCCCAAGTGCCAATGTTGGTTAAAATCGCCGAAGCATAAAGAATACGAAAATTGCGATGGCGTAGCGCTCTCCAATTACCTTCTGGCGAAATTCTTGAAAACATTAAGGTGAGAATACACTGAAGCCATGAGAACTAAAGCCGTAGCCCTGATAATCATAGGAATTTGTGCTTGGACTGTGGCGGCCGTCATTGGATTATTTTTAAATGCAGATACCAAATTCTTTTGGACTTGTTTTACTGGGATTGCGCTCGGATTAATTGGAATTCGCTATTCCATTCGTAGAGATCGTCGCAGTGGACTCTAAGTTTTTTTCTTTTTAACTTTATTTACTGCGCGATTTACATGATGCTTGGTTCGATTTAAAACTACTTCTGCCCAAGCAAATTCAGTAGCCAGAATTGCAAGGCCAGCAATTATTAAAGGAATACCTGGGCCAGGTAGTACCAATAAAACAATTCCAACTAGAACTAGCGTGGCCCCGACTGTTGCGGCAGTTAACCAACGTAAAGGGTGCGGCAATTTACGCCACATCTTTACGATGTAGTTCTGAAAATTCTTAAGAATTGTCTTCAATTTGTTGGGCAATACCACGAAGCACTTTTCCTAAACGTTGTGCTTCGACTGTAGTTGGGTACTTACCGCGGCGGATATTGTTACCAACGCGATCTAAAATTTTGATGGAGTCTTCAATGATTGAAGCAAGATCATCAGTAGCGGCGCGAGATGATGCAGCTAACGAAGTTGGAGCTTCGATTACGCGCACAGAGAGCGCTTGTGGACCGCGTCGACCTTCGGCAACGCCAAACTCAAGTTTGGTTCCTGGTTTTACGGTGGTTACGCCTTCAGGCAGAGAAGTTGCTGCTAAATAAACATCTTCGCCTTCATCGGATTCGATGAATCCAAAGCCCTTTTCCAGGCTAAACCATTTCACTTTACCTGTTGGCATCGCGAACTCCTTTCGGCGTATGAATTCAAAGTAAGAGGGAAATTGTAACTTAACGGATAGATATGAATTAAACAGTACTTTCCGAATGTGCGCCGCATCCGTGATCTACAGATACCACCTTCGCATCTTCGGGAGAGATTGCATTTGCGCATACGCCAAACGCGCTACGCAAAGAGCCGGCAATCGGCAAGAAGAAACCACATGAACCACATGGCTTTGGAGCTAATTTTGCAATCGGCGCATTAGGGCCACGTTCACCTTCATACCAACGATTAGCCGCTTGGTCGCGACCTTCAATTGAAAGAACTCGTAAGCGACCAAGACCTAACTCCCAAAGTTGAGTTGGGTCGAGCTCTTCATCTTGAGGTAGCGCAGCAAAACCTGGTACTAAACGCGCATCATCTGGCTGACTTGGAACTATATCTCCAACTCCAACGTCACCAGGTTGTAAACGATCTGCATATGGAATCCATTTAGGTGCAAGCAGAGCTTCTGGTCCAGGAATTACTACGACATCACAAATAGTTGCCGGAGCATCAGCATCAATCTTGGTAATTGTTACTGACCAACGCCAACCGTTATATCCTGGAAGATTAGATTCGAAGAGATAGTTTGCTAAACGATCTTCATCATCAAATTCAACTGAAATAAATGCACCGACTAGCTCTTTAGCGCCAGCAGTTTCAATTGCTGCGCTAAGAGCTAAATCGGTTGCATCAAATTTCATTTTGATTAGAAGTCCATATCTCCACCAGCAGGCGCTGCCATGGCTGGCTTTGGCTCTGGCTTGTCAGCAATCACTGCTTCGGTGGTGAGGAAGAGAGCTGCAATTGATGCTGCGTTCTGGAGTGCAGAACGAGTTACCTTTGCAGGATCGATAATACCTGACGTTATCGTGACTGGGAAACAGATCGGAA
>OGVJ01000011.1_pt1 | contig 18494 bp, 19 predicted proteins | sample 1575741 | NCBI WGS metagenome assembly OGVJ01 (sample SAMN07581528, study PRJEB24739) | freshwater metagenome | place: Singapore | collected 2015-01 | reverse complement strand
CACTGAATGTAAGTCGCTGACCCATTATACAAAAGGTACGCAGTCACCCTTGCGGGCTCCTACTTTTTGTAAGCATGCGGTTTCAGGATCTATTTCACTCCCCTCCCGGGGTTCTTTTCGCCTTTCCAAATTAATTCAAGAAGGTATCTCGCCAATGGCGATACGTTGGGCACTGCTAAAGCGTCCTTACCGCAGCGAATATATGTGGATGCGCACCGAAACAGATCAAGCCCAAATTGAGATTGATAGATTAACTTCAAAATTGCACTCTAAAGAGATACCACCGACTACAGAGTTGATCAGCACAATTTATGATTCTCTGGCAAATGATTTAAATAGTGCTGCGGCAATTCAGGCGATAAACAATTGGGTGGAGCAAATCGGAACGGGCGGAGATGCTGAAAGTCTACGTAACGTAATAGATGGTTTATTGGGCATCGCCTTGTCGGCGTAGAAATCTTTCAAATTCTTTAGCGATATCTTCTCCAGTTGCCTCTTCCATTTCAGATTCATCTTTGTCAGCTTCTAACTGCTTCACATAATCGCTGATCTCTGCATCTTCATCAGCTAGTTGCGTAACGGCAATTTCCCAAGCTTTGGCAGCTTCAGGTAAGTCACCTACTGGTAGCGAAATTTCAAAAAAATCGCTCAACTCTTCAATTAAGGCAAGGGTTGCTTTTGGTGATGGCGATCCAGATGCATAGTGGGGAAGCGCTGCCCAAAGCGAACAGGCATCTAAATCTCGTTTCTGACATAAATCCTGAATTACTCCAGTGATACCCGTAGGTCCTTCATATCTACTGACTTCAAAACCAATTCGTGATGCAAGTTCGGGATTTGAACTAGTACCAGTTACTGAGATTGGTCTGGTGTGTGGTGCATCTGCTAAAAGTGCACCTAAATTGATAACCAAATCAACTTCTAAATCTTCGAAAAGATCAAGTAATTGATTGGTATATGTTTGCCACTTAAATGATGGTTCAGGACCGATTACCAACACCAAGTCAAACTCGAAATTTAGCATTTTGATAGCGTAGATATTGGTATTAGGCCATTTCAACTGTCGTATTTGAGAATTATTTATAAAAACCATAGGCCGAATCTGTTGGTAATCATAGAAATCTTCGGAATTCATCTCTGCAATTAAAGATTCATGACTATTAGCAGAATTCAATAGATGTGTAATTGCTCCAGTTGCTGCTTCGCCAGCATCGCTCCAGCCATTAAAAGCTAAAATTGCAACGGGGTTTCGCAATTCAGGTATCTGATGAATCTTCACAATGACACCTTACGGTAACCTTTCGCAGGTGGCGAGTAACTTCTTTGAAGCAGTCTTGTTTGACATGGATGGTTTGACCATTAATTCAGAACCTCAATGGCTAGCCGCTGAAATTGAGCTCACTGCGCCATACGGCTATCAATGGACTACCGAGGATCAAGCCTTCTGTCTTGGAGGACCACTCACCAAAGTTGGACAGTACATGTCTGATGTTACTGGTGGATCAAAAGACGGTGAAACTTTTCGCAAAGAGATCATCGAACTGATGGTTAAAAAGGTAAGTCAGAACGCAACTTTTATGCCCGGCGCCAAGGATTTAATCAGCAACTTATCGTTGGCAGGAATCCCACTAGCTTTAGTTTCGGCAAGTCCAAGAGTTATAGTTGATGCGGCCTTAAAACATTTTCAACCTACCCCTTTTCAAACCACAATATCTTCCGATGAAGTTAAAGTTACAAAACCAGATCCCGAAGGGTATTTAAAAGCAGCTGCAATTTTGAATGCAGAGATCCGAAATTGCTTAATTCTGGAGGATTCGGCAACCGGCGTAGCAGCAGCAAGAGCTAGCGGCGCCAGAGGGATTGCGGTTCCTCATTTAGTGAAAATTGAACCCGATTCTCAAACTAAGGTAATTCATTCACTTGAAGATTTAGACGTTGACTTGTTGCGTGAGTTCTATTTAAACTGGTGAAGCGCTAGTTATTAAAAGCCGGACAGATACTTTTAAATGAGCACCAATCGCAAAGTCTGCTCTTTTGAGTGGGCCAATAATTCTTCGCAATGGAAATTTTTATATCTTCACCAACTTGCAGCGCTTTCTGCTCCGTAAATAGCAGTTCTTTTTCAGTAGGAGAACTTCTAAGCACCTGCTGATCACCTAGATATAAAAGTTGCAAGAGTTTTGGAATCTCACCATGTATGCGAAACCATAGCAAGCCGTAAAATCGCAATTGAAAAAGCGCCTTCTCTTCATACCCTGGCTTAGGAGATTTACCAGTTTTGTAATCAACTATTCTCACTTCGCCAGTGGGAGCTACATCTATTCGATCTACAAAACCATGTAGCAAGAGAGAATCACGTTCAGTTAACTCAAGATGAGCTTCCATGTGTGTGGGATTAAAACTTTGCGGATTTTCCAAATTAAAGTATGAAGTTAGTAGCGCCTGTATCCGGTCCAACCACTCCTTTTCGTCAGTTACAGCAGTTTCAAGTTCAGGAAGTTCCTCCTTTTGCTTCTCCCAATGAAAAGAGGAACGAGCAACTGCATTATCTAAGGTTCGTTCTGTGAGAGGTTGAGCCAGAAGTTCTTCAAGGATGGCATGTACTAAAGTTCCGCGAATCGCGTCTAAACTGATCGGTTCTGGCAATTTTTGAATCACCCGATAGTTATATAACTGTGGACATTGCTGATACTCACTGATTCGGCTTGGCGAAAGTCTGATCACATCCATAATTGAGCGTTAATTTATCGCAGTCACGAAACCATCTAAGATAGGCGCGTGGGTACTTCTAGCGGATTTTTTGCATCTGGTGACCGAATTCAATTAACTGATAACAAAGGCCGGCAGTATTCCTTTAATTTAACTCCTGGAAAAGAATTTCACACTCATCAAGGTTTTATTAAACATGATGAATTAATAGGTTTGCCAGAGGGCAGTGTGGTCAGTATTAACTCCACAACGGGTGTGGCTCAGAAATTTATGGCTTTTAAACCACTATTAACCGATTACGTATTAACGATGCCAAGAAGTGCAACGATTGTTTACCCAAAGGATGCCGCTCTCATCGTAGGTTTCGCAGATATATTCCCTGGTGCAAGAGTTCTTGAAGCAGGAGTTGGCTCAGGTGCATTGACACTATCTCTACTTCGGGCAGTTGGACCAGCTGGTTCAGTGCATTCTGTAGAAAGAAGAGATGAATTTGCCGCAAATGCCAGGTCGAATATTGAGCATTATTTCAATGGAGCGCCTGCAAACTGGACTTTAACCATTGGCAATTTAGAAGATCAGAATTTAACTCAAAAATATGATCGTGTAATTCTAGATATGTTGATGCCTTGGGATTGTATTGAAATTGCGGCTCAAGTTCTCGTACCGGGTGGCGTTTATATGGCTTACGTTGCAACTACTACGCAACTTTCTAATGTTGCTGAAGCGTTAAAGAAAGACGGTAGATTCACAGAGCCAGAGAGTTTTGAATCCTTAGTACGGCCGTGGCATCATGATGGTTTGGCGGTAAGACCGGAGCACCGAATGATTGGACACACTGGCTTTTTAATTTTCGCAAGACGTATCGCGCCAGGTACTGAGCTTCTGCCACGCAGACGTAGACCTTCGAAAGGTGCTTATGGCATCGGAGAAGAATGAGCGTTTAATTAATTTAACTATTGCGCTACTTGCTACCAAAAAATATTTAACCAAGACACAGATATTTAACGCGGTACCTGGTTACGAAGGAAGCAATGAAGCCACAGATCGCATGTTCGAACGCGATAAAGAGGAGTTACGCTCTTTAGGCATAGAAATAGAGATGAAGAGTATTGATCCATTTTTCGAAGATGAGATTGGTTACCGAATCTCTCCAGAGCGTTACAAGTTTGATTTGGGTTCATTAACTGCAGAAGAGGTTGCCCTACTTGCTTTAGCTGCAGAAGCTTGGAAAGAGAGCGCCTTATCAGATTTGGCCCGTTCTACTTCAATACGTCTGCAATCTCTAGGTATAAATTCGAATTTTTCAGATCTACCCTTAGCTCCAACAATTGCCAATGTACCGCCAAATTTTTCAGAGATTTTAGAAGCTATTGAGCTAAGCAAAATCATCACTTTTAATTATGTAAATTTGCAAGAGCAGAAAGAACCCAAGGAGTTGGCACCTTTAGGTATCTATTCGCAATCAAATCGATGGTACTTATATGCGATTGACCAGGAGAAAAACGAACCTAGAAGTTATCGTCTCGACCGTATTGATGGGGCAATAAAGCGCACAAAACAAAGTTTTCAAAAACCGGAATTTACACTGCCTAAGAACCATTTCCCTCAATTAGAAGTGCTATTCAAAGTTCGTCGCGATCACGCTTTGGAATTATCAAATCAATCCGAATTGATCTCTGAAGACGATGAATGGTTAACCTGTCGTAAAGCTTTCACATCGGAAAACGATGCCATCAGCAAGATACTTCAATTTTCGCCAAATGCAGTCGCACTCCAACCTATTCAAGTGGTTAGCGCAGTCACTGAGGCGCTTTCACAATTAATGAGGCTTCATGGTTAATAATCCAAGACTTGCCAGGTTAATTGATTTAGTCCCATTTATTTCGGCAAATCAAGGTATCTCAATTTCGGATTTAGCAAATAGATTTGGGGTCTCCGCTGCCGAAATTGAGAAGGATCTCTGGCTTTTATACATGTGCGGATTACCAGGTCAAACTCCACTAGAGCTTATGGAATTCGAATTTGAAGACGGTTATGTGACCGTTCGAAATGCCGAAGAGCTACGTTTCCCAAGATCCTTAACTCAAACCGAACTTGCCACTTTGGTAATTGGCCTAGAAATCTTGCAGAGTCGGGGAAGTAAAAGTGCTGAGAATTTAAAGCAGCGTTTAATTTCAAAGTTAAAAACCAAAGTTGATTTTGTACCTTCGGCCACCGAGAAATATTTACCTGAAATATCAAGAGCTATTCAGGAAAATCTAATATTAGAGATCGTTTATTCAGGTAAAACCCGAGAAGTTATCCCGTTCGAAACTTATCAAGATGGTTCTAATTTATATTTAAGAGCATTCTGCAAAGCTGCTATTGATTGGCGCACTTTTAAGATCTCCAAAATACAGGAGTTGAAGCTCACAGATCACGGCGAACTGATCCCGAATCAGGTTCCAACATCTGTTAACTTAATAACTACGCAAATTAGGGTGCACCATAGCCCACGGCTAGTACGTGAAATGCTTGGTGGAATCGATGAGATTCAGGTTTATTCCACCGATTGGTTAATCTCACAAGTTCTAGCCTTGGGCGGGGCAGTAGAGCTACTTGATCCACATCTACGAAAAGCGCTTACGGCGCGAATTCAGACTAGCCAAAATCAATATCTCTAGTAATCTTTAGCCATGTTTTTACGCGAACCTACCCATATCCTGCTGTTAGTTTTAGTACTTGTTATTCTCTTTGGAGCAAAGCGTCTACCTGACTCAGCTAAGTCAGTCGCTAAGTCTCTTCGCATCTTCAAATCTGAAATGAAGGACGGTAAGGATGCGAGGGATGCGTCCAAAGAGAACAAGAAGGATTCGCAAGACAACTAACTCGTGGCTAGTACAACAGGCGGCGTCATGCCGCTGCTTCAACATTTAGCCGAATTTCGAGAGCGCATTTTCAAATCTGCGATAATCGTAAGCCTAGGTTTTGTCGTTAACTGGTTTTTTTATAACCAGATTGTGCAGAAATTAGCCGAACCAGTATGTGATTTAAATTTGGCGCAACGTAACAATTCCGATCAATGCGGTGCTCTTTACATCAATGGCGTGCTTGGACCAATAAATCTTCAAATTAAGGTTTCACTCATCGCTGGGCTGATTGTTACCGCACCGCTTTGGATCTACCAATTATGGGCATTTGTTTCACCAGGCTTGCATAAACACGAGAAGAAACGAGCCTTCCTCTTTCTAACCGCGGCCACACCATTCTTTGCTGGGGGAATCACTCTCGGATATTTAATCCTTCCGGTAGCGATTCGAGTTCTTTTTGGATTTACTCCAAGTCAATTACAAAATTTAATAAATTTTGGGGATTACCTAGATTTTGTGCTTCGCGTGATTCTGCTCTTTGGTTTAGCTTTTGAACTGCCAGTATTTCTAGTTACGTTGAATTTACTCGGCGCAGTTTCCGGTGCCACAATCTTGAAACACTGGCGCGGTTGGGTCTTTGGTATAACTGTATTTATTGCTGCTTTCACCCCTTCTGCAGATCCTTTAACCATGATGTTATTGGCTATTCCACTTTATATTTTCTATTTCGCCGCAGGTGGTATTGCCCTTTTAAACGATCGTAAACGTCGTGTGGCTCTTAGCGATTAATCCCACCAGCGGTAGAGGCAGGGGTAATCGAGTTGGGCAAGAAGTTTCGAATTTCCTTGCTGAGCGCAAAATAAATTATCAGGTCATCACTGGTGCTAATGCGCTGCAATTACAGGAGAATCTACGTCGCGAAGTAAGTAATTCTGAAGGAATAATCGCCGTCGGCGGGGATGGTTTAATGCATATGTGCATACAAATCGCGGCGATGTCAAAACTTCCCTTAGTGCCCATACCAGCCGGAACCGGAAATGATTTTGTTAGAGCACTTGGATGGAATCCTGATAAACCTTTAGAACCATTATGGCGTGCTTTAAATAGCACTCCCATAAGAATCGATTTAGGAAATGTTGATGGAGAATTTTTTGGCGCCATTGCTTCGACCGGTTTTGATTCTATTGTAAATGAACGAGCAAATGTGATGAAGTGGCCAAAGGGACCAGCCAAATACAATGTTGCGATGGCTTTAGAATTACCTAAGTTCAATCCAATTGAATACAGATTTGTAATTGATGGAAAAGAATACTTGCGAGAAGCTATGTTGATTGCAGCAGGAAACGGGTCTTCTTACGGTGGCGGAATGCGGGTATGCCCAGATGCAGATTTAACCGACGGAATGCTTGATTTAATGATCTTAAATCCCGTATCTAAAAGGGAATTCATACAGATATTTCCATCAGTTTACGAAGGAAGGCACGTTGAACATCCGCAAGTGGAAATTATCAAGGCGAGAGAAATCTATTTAGAATCTAATGCAATCTGTTATGCAGACGGTGAAAGAATTGGACCACTACCTGCAACAATTTCAGTAGCAGAGGCTGCGCTTTCAACATGGATGAATTGAGTCCTTCGGAGCGTTTGGCCGCCGTTAAGCAACGAAATAGACATCCAAAAGCAACCGCATACTTCGAAACTTTCGATTTTGAATTAGATAGTTTTCAAATTGAAGCATGTTTTGCAATTGAAGCAGGCAAGGGCGTATTAGTTGCTGCGCCAACCGGAGCTGGCAAGACTATCGTTGGAGAATTTGCAGCTTATTTAGCAATTGAACAAAAGAAGAAATGTTTCTACACCACACCAATCAAAGCCCTGTCCAATCAGAAATATCAGGAATTCGTAGAGCGATTTGGTGAGCAGCGGGTAGGTCTTTTAACTGGAGACAACAGCGTCAATAGCGATGCCGACATCTTAGTTATGACCACAGAAGTTTTACGTAACATGCTCTACACCAACTCCTCTTCGCTGATAAATCTGGGATTTGTGGTGATGGACGAAGTTCATTATTTGGCAGATAAATTCCGAGGCGCGGTTTGGGAAGAAGTTTTAATCCATCTGATGGAGAGCGTTCAAGTTATCTCGCTATCTGCAACAGTTTCAAATGCCGAAGAGTTTGGGGAGTGGCTACAAGCTGTGCGCGGCGATACCGCGGTAATAGTCTCTGAAAGTCGACCCGTCCCGCTCTACCAACATGTGCTTATCGGTAATCGACTTCTTGATCTTTTCAATGAAGATGGCTCGGTAAATCAAGCGCTCTTTAAAACTGAACGCGAAGCGCTACGTAGAATTCGCACTCCTCGCCACAAAGGACGCACTGATGATGAGAATAGATTAAACCGCGCTGAAGTTATTGAAAAGTTGCAATTCAACCAGATGCTCCCGGTCATTACTTTTATATTTTCTAGACAAGGGTGTGATGCTGCTGTTAAACAATGTCTAGCTGCAAATTTGCGCTTAACTACTCCGCAAGAGCGCGAAGAGATTCGAAATGCCGCTGCAAAATTCACCGCTACGATAAATTCAGAAGATTTAGAGCTACTTGGCCATCATGAATGGTTAGCAGCACTTGAAAGAGGCATCGCAGCGCATCATGCTGGATTATTGCCAGTTTTTAAATCTTGCGTTGAAGAGCTCTTTCAAAGAGGTTTATTAAAGGCAATCTTTGCGACTGAAACTTTGGCGCTTGGGATAAATATGCCAGCGCGTACTGTTCTTTTAGAGAAACTCTCGAAGTGGAATGGTGAGGCTCATGTACCGATTACACCAGGTGAATACACACAATTAACAGGTCGCGCTGGTCGTCGCGGAATAGATATAGAAGGAAACGCAGTGGTTATGTGGTCGCCAACTGTTGATTCCGCATCTGCTGCAGGTTTAGCTGCCACGCGAACCTATCCACTTAGAAGTTCATTCTCGCCAACGTATAACATGTCGATAAATTTATTAGAGCGATATGGACGAGATCGAGCACGTAATTCCCTAAAGTCATCATTTGCTCAATTCCAAGCTGATAGGGCAGTAGTTGGTTTGGATAGACAAATTAGAAAAAATAGCGAGGCCGTTAAGGAATATCAGACAGATACTCTTTGTCACCTGGGAAATTTTGCAGAGTACGCCAAAATTCGACGTGAAATCAAACAAGCAGAAATCTTGATTTCAAAACGTAGTCGAATTGATAAAAAACAGCGAGCCCATTTGGAGCAAGAGTTGATTGGCTATCGTAAATCTTTAAGACAACATCCTTGCCATTCCTGCAATGATCGAGAAGCTCATGCTCGGATTGCCGAAAGGGCAGACCGATTGATCAAAGAGAATGAAGGACTCTTGGCACGGGTAGATAGTCGAACCAACGTAATTGCCAAAACTTTTGATCGAGTCACTCAGGTGTTGGCAAAATTAGATTACTTAGAGGGAGATCAAGTCACACCAACCGGCAAGATGCTATCCAAAATATACGCCGAATCAGATTTATCAATTGCAGAGACCATCAAGAGTGGCTTATTAGAAAAGTTATCAGATATCGAAATTGCCGCAGTTTTATCGGTTTTTCTATTTGAGTCACGCAAACCCGAACCGCCTAAAATCCCAAATTCTCAAGTGCAAGATGCCTTGAAAGAGGTCGTTTCTATCTGGTCTAAATTGCATAATTTGGAGAGCGAATACGATGTAAAGACTCAGAGAGAGCCTGATTTTGGCTTCTGTTGGATGGCTTTTCGATGGGGTGGCGGACACGGCTTAAATTCGGTGCTACGCAATTCGGATTTATCAGTTGGAGATTTTGTTCGCGCTATCAAGCAATTGATAGATTTACTCAATCAAGTCGCTGGTGCTAAACCTGAGCTACGAGAAAAATGTTTATCAGCGATTAAAAAGATAGATCGTGGAGTAGTAATTTACTTGGGGGGATTGTCGTGAGTTTAATGCTTCTAGATAGCGGTTCTCTCTGGTATCGCGCCTTCTACGGTATGCCAGATACCTTACTGGCACCTGACGGAACTCCCGTAAATGCAATTCGTGGTTATTTAGATATGTCGGCGCGATTGATTTCAATGTACCGACCAAATAGATTAGTTGCATGTTTAGATGGTGATTGGCGACCATCTTGGCGCGTAGAGCTATTCCCAGATTACAAAGCAAATCGTTTAGAAGAGGATGGCGAAGGCGAAGAAGAGCCTGATTTATTGACGCCACAGATTCCAATTCTGTTAGATGTTTTAGATGCCTTTGGGATTCCAATCGTGGGTGCAGATGATTATGAAGCTGACGATGTAATGGCAACCTACGCAGTATCTGAACCCGGTCCAATTCGTATTGTTACTGGCGATAGAGATCTCTTTCAATTGGTAAAGCCTGATCCAGATGTTCAAGTTATCTATTTAGCTAGAGGAATTAGCAATCATGACTTGGTTGATCAAAGCTGGATTGCAAAAAAGTACGAGATTCCTGGTGATAGATATGGCCTATTTGCCACATTTCGCGGAGATGCATCCGATGGATTACCTGGTGTAAAAGGTATCGGCGAAAAAGGCGCTGCTTTGATTGCTCGACATTATGCAACAGCTGAAGATGCCATTGCAGGCGCATTGGCAGAACATGAGCATCTAACGCCGGCGCTTCGAAAGAAAATTATTGAAGGTCAAGAATATTTAAGTTTTGCACCAAAATTAGTTGCCTGCGCAACCGATGTTCCGTTACCAAAGATCGATTTATCTCTGCCAAAGAAACCTAAATCCAAAGAGAGCCTGGAAACGATCCGAGAGCTCCAGGAGCGATATGGCTTAGGAGCCTCAGTAGATAGGTTGATTTCAGCCTTAAATTGGTAGCTGGCTCAGCGTATTTACTAGCCGATAAGTTACATTATGTTAAGTAAACTTATTGGAAATCGGTAACTGGCGGACAGGTACAGATTAGATTCCTATCCCCGTGTGCACCATCAATTCGACCCACTGTAGGCCAATATTTGCCTCTCTTACCCATTAATGGCGAGTTCTGACCACCTGGGAAGGCTGCAAATTCACGGCTGTAAGGACGCTGCCAATCGGTAGATAAGAGATCTGCTGAAGTATGCGGCGCATGTCTTAAGGCGCTATCTTCAATAGCCACCTTGCCCTTACGAACTTCATCAATTTCCAGGGCAATCTGTTTCATTGCAGTTATAAATCGGTGAATTTCGGTTAAATCTTCTGATTCGGTTGGTTCCACCATCAAAGTGCCAGGAACTGGAAAAGACATAGTCGGCGCATGGAATCCAAAATCCATTAAACGCTTTGCCACATCGTCAACACTTACACCGGTTTCTTTGGTGATATCGCGTAGATCCAAAATACATTCATGTGCAACTAAATTATTAGCACCTGTGTAAAGTACTGGGAAATCTGAATTTAGAGCTTTAGCAATGTAATTTGCCGAAAGAATTGCTACTTGAGTTGCTCTGGTTAAACCTGCGCCGCCCATCATCGCAATATATGACCAAGAGATTGGCAAGATACTTGCTGAACCAAATGGCGCTGCCGAAATCGGACCAGGGCCGGTTGCTGGGCCGCAAGTTGGATCAAGTGGATGGTTTGGAAGATACGGAGCTAAATGCGCTCTGGCAATTACTGGACCAACGCCTGGTCCTCCTCCGCCGTGCGGAATTGAAAATGTTTTATGCAAATTAAGATGCGATACATCGCCACCAAATTTTCCTGGCTGTGCAGTTCCAACCAATGCATTTAAGTTTGCGCCATCAACATAAACCTGCCCGCCAGCATCATGTACCAAAGCACAGATTTCTGAAATTGCAGATTCGAAAACGCCATGTGTAGATGGATAGGTAACCATTAAAGCTGCTAAAGCGTCGCGATGCTCCGCGATTTTTGCCTTCAAATCATCGACCGAAACATTTCCAGTCTCATCACATGCAATTACCACTACTTTCATGCCAGCCATTACTGCTGAGGCAGCGTTGGTGCCGTGAGCCGATGATGGAATTAAACAAATATTGCGCTCTGCCCCACCATTGGCATCTAAATATTTACGGATTGCAAGCAATCCAGCGAATTCTCCTTGGGAACCAGCATTTGGCTGCAGAGAAACATTGTCATAACCGGTAATTGCAACTAACCAATTTGATAATTCTTTAATTAATTGGCGTGAGCCAGCTGTTTGATCCGCTGGTGCAAATGGATGTAATTGGCCAAATTCAGGCCAGGTTACAGATTCCATCTCCGTAGCCGCATTTAATTTCATGGTGCAAGAACCCAACGGAATCATTGTGCGATCTAAAGCTAAGTCGCGATCTGCCAAAGTGCGCATATATCGCATCATCGCAGTTTCATTCTGATAAGAATGGAAGACTGGATTTGTTAGATATTCGCTAGTTCGAAGTAAATTACCAGGGATACTGCTCTCCCCTTTCGCGGCAAGTGTTACCCCAAATGCTTGCGCAAGATCCTTCAACAATTGTTCATCAGATAATTCGTCAAAAGAAACACTTACTCGATTTGCATCTACTACTCGAACATTGATGCCTAAATCGAGCGCTGCTTTTACCTGGCTAGCGTTGCCATCGAAAGTGACGGTATCGAAGAAAGCTTTATTGGAATTTGGCGCAGATGCAGCCCACCGCGCTGCAATCGAATGTACTCGAAGTGCAATCTCTTTTAACCCTTTTGGTCCATGCCACATGGTGTAAAAAGCTGCCATCACCGCAAGCAGTACTTGTGCCGTACAAATATTTGAAGTCGCTTTCTCGCGACGAATATGTTGTTCGCGTGTTTGCAACGCTAATCGGAATGCAGTTGCGCCATGAACGTCAATTGATTGTCCAACCAATCGACCTGGCATTGAGCGCTCCAAACCATTGCGCACCGCCATATAACCTGCATGCGGACCACCAAATCCCATCGGAACGCCAAAACGCTGTGTTGAACCAACCGCAACATCAGCTCCCCATTCACCTGGCGCTTTGATCATGGTCAGAGCTAAAAGATCAGCCGCTGCAATCATCGTGGCGTTCTTTTCGTGTACCCATTTAGCTAAATCATGATGATCAATTACAGCGCCATAAGTATTTGGATATTGCACTAATGCACCGAATATTTCTCCGGTAATTTCAGAGAATTTAGTTACATCAAAAGTCTGCACCTTTAATCCAAGCGGATTAGCGCGAGTTTCAATCACCGCCAAAGTCTGCGGATGCACATTCTTATCTACGAGAAATACCGCATCATCGCTTCCCTTGTATGCACGATGCGCCAAGGTCATAGCTTCAGCAGCAGCCGTTGATTCATCGAGCATCGAAGCGTTGGCAATATCTAAAGCAGTTAAATCAGTTACTGCAGTTTGAAAAGCAAAGAGCGCTTCTAATCGGCCCTGAGAAATTTCTGGTTGATAAGGAGTGTACGCGGTGTACCATGCAGGATTTTCTAAAACATTTCGTAAAACTACTGCGGGAGTAATTGTTCCGTAGTAACCCATTCCAATTGCACTTCGTAAAACTTTATTTTTGTTGGCTCGTTCACGTAGCGCGGCGATGGCTTCGGTTTCGCTAAGAGCTCTTGGCAAGCTATCTGCCAATTGACTCTTCATCGCGATGGTCTGCGGCACTACTTTAGAAATGAACTCCTCTAAATTTGAGTAGCCAAGAGATTTAAGCATCTCCTGAATTTCATTTTCAGTTGGACCAATATGACGTGATGCAAACGTCATGAGCTTCTCCCCTATGTCTTAATAACTCCACGTAATTACGGGTGGTTATGGGGAAAGAATATTTGCTTTTTAAGCGCCACGCGCCCTCCTGCGCGCTGAGAGCTCATCGTTACCTTCGCCACCAATTAGCTCTCCATCAACTTCACCCTGCAACATGGAAAGGGAACCTTCAACCTCAGTTGCCACTTTTCCGACTGCGATGCCAAAAACTCCTTGACCGCCTTGAAGTAAATCGATGATCTCATCAGGTGATGAACATTCATATATGGAAGCGCCATCAGACATCAACGTCATCTTCTCTAAATCGTGAATGCCTTTAGAGCGTAGATGCTCCACCGCAGTACGGATATTTTGAAGCGATACTCCTGCATCCAAAAGGCGTTTAATAATCTTTAAAACTAAAATATCTTGAAAGCCGTAGAGACGTGCACTTCCCGATCCCGCCGCAGTGCGAATTGAAGGTTCTAATAAACCAGTACGGGCCCAATAATCTAATTGACGATAGCTAATACCTGCAGCTGAGCATGCAGTTGCGCCACGGTAACCGATGGTCTCAATCTCGTTTGGAGTCACTTAGGGAAGTTTCCTCTTCTATCTGCTATCGGGGTTTTATAGGAGATGGCTAAATGTAGAACCCAATTGGGTTGCCACCAAGTACCGACACGCATAAAACCCCTACTTTAGGTTTAGAGTTCTTAGGCGAAATCTTCTGGAGAGATCTCATCCAGAAACTCTTTAAACTTCTCGATCTCATCCTCCCCCTGTTCAGGGATAGAGATACCTGCCTCTTCAAAGAGCTCATTGGTAGCCAGAATCGGCGCTTCAACTCGAACCGCTAGAGCCACTGCATCTGACGGCCTTGAAGAGACCTTCTGCTCCTCGCCATTCTCATTTACCAAGACTAAATCTGAGTAGAAAATCCCATCTCTAAGTTCTGTCAAATGTACTGAACGAAGTCGAATCTTTTCGCTAGCCAAAATATTTACCAATAAATCATGAGTTAAGGGGCGTTGCGGTTTTAAACCCTGCTGACTAAATGCAATTGCGGTGGCCTCTGCGGTCCCAACCCAGATTGGTAAATATCTAGAACCGGAAATTTCTTTTAATAAAACTATTGGTTGATTTGAAGGCATCTCAATACGAACGCCTACAACCTCGACCGGAATCATCTAGCTATCTTAAACGATTTAGCCCAGTACGCACCAAGGCCGCATGTAACTTTACTGAAAGTGATGCTAATTCACGTTGCACTTCTTCAGCGCGAGCTTTAGCTTCAATGCTCTTCTGTCTAGTTAATGGTGTGATGACCTGTTCAATCAAGCCAACTTCACGATCAGAGGCAGATTTAAATGATCGCAAATGACGAGCTTCAATTCCAAATGAAGAAAGTTCAGTAACAACTTTAGCTACTGCTAAAGCATCTCCATCGTAGTAGCGACCGACAAGCGAGATCAGACCATAACTCTCAATTTCAACAAGCTGTTCGTCTTTCAAACCTGATGCTTTCAATAACTCCTCACGTGAAAGTCTTAATTCAGAACTTTCAGCAAAAGAAGCCGCACTAATATCGCTATCGGTAGAGATTACGCCAAGTCGCGGCGCTGGCGCGGTATAGCCATTACCTGGTGTTAAACCACGATCCATCGCTTCTAAATTATCTTTAATTACCTTTAGCGGCAGATACTGATCGCGCTGCGCGAGTAACACATAACGTAAACGATCTAAATCTGCTGCAGTAAATTTGCGATAGCCGGATGGAGTTCGTTGTGGTTCAATCAATCCTTCAGACTCTAAAAAGCGAATCTTTGAAATAGTTACTTCTGGAAATTCGCCACGGAGTCTTCCAAGAACTTCCCCGATGCTTAAGTATGCGCGTGCTGGAACAGCCATTTTTCTCTATTTCCTTATTTCTCTATTTACCTAAATTACTTTGCGAATTTTTCTTTGAATTTTGCACGAAGAGCATGTGAAATTTCCCGAATTGAATCTCATCGCCACTTGTTAACGTTGCTCTCGCGATTGAATTATTGTTCACGTAAGTTCCATTTAAACTTCCTAGATCAATTAGTTCAAAACGTTCTCCGGTGCGACGGATATTGGCATGTTTACGGGAAACTGTGACATCATCTAGAACTACATCGCTCTCGCTTGATCTGCCGATCGATGTATCTGGGGAATCTAAAAGAAATCTTTCGCCACGATTGGGGCCGCGGTGAATAATCAACATTGCCGATTCTGGGTTTAGCTGGGAAATAACATTGCGTTCTTCTGAGGTTAATTGTTCAAGCGCATCTGCTTCATCGACTGAACGAAGACCGAGATTGATAGTTGAGGTGACCTCATACTCAATCTCTGGCATTTTCAACCCCTTGCGGTACTTTGATGTTAACTAGACCTTGAGGCGGAACCTAGTCACTCGCAGGGGTTACCGTCAAGTGGAGGTTTTAGTTACAAAAAGATGTATTTATCCGATTAATGCGGAATATCCAGCTGCATCCATCAATTCAGATGACGGAGATGAGATTTCAATCTCAGCAATCCATCCAGAGCCGTAAGGATCTGAATTTAAAGTTTCAGGGGCCGAATCTAATTGCGAATTAACTGCGACAACTTTTCCTGATACCGGAGAAAAAAGTTCCGAAACACTTTTGGTGGATTCAATTTCGCCGCAAACTGCACCTTCTGTAACTGTGTCGCCAACTTTTGGTAATTGCACATAAACAATGTCACCTAACGCACCTTGTGCGTAATCTGTAATCCCAATTTTTACGCGGTTGCCGCCAGAATTGTCGACCCATTCGTGCTCTTTTGAGTATTGCAGATTACCTGGAACGTTTGACACTTTTATGCTCCCAACATTTACTGACTAATTAATCCGTTGGGAAATCTAATACTTTTTAAGCCAGATACCAAGTACCCGAACCCGGTTATCAGATAGAGCCCTACTCCCCAGGCGCTAAAAGCCCAGCCCAATACATATCCAACTGTCCCCAGCCAACCAGTGCTTTGAGATAGAAAGAGCATCGGAAAGGCATAAAGCAGATTAAAAGTTGCCGCCTTCCCGATGAAATTTACTTCAAGGAGTCCTAATCGTCTACGTTTTAACTCTAAGTTGACCAGCAGCAAGATTAAATCGCGGACTATCAAAATGATTACCAGCCAAGTAGGAAAGATTCCACGATCCCAGAGCACATAAAGCGAGGCCGCAATATAAAAACGATCGAACATGGGATCTAAAATCGCGCCTAGCTTTGATTCTTGGTGTAACCATCTGGCAACTTTTCCATCAAAGTAATCTGTCAAGCTGGCAATTGCCAAAATCATCAGCGCTAGACCATCTCGACGATCGGCTGCCAAAGTTAAGAAAACCGGAATAAGAGCGCCGCGTAATACTGATAACGCATTAGGAATAGTGAACATCAATCGCGCTCTCTAATTTTTACGGAAACCTGAACTGGACTACCTTCAAAACCAAATTCTTCGCGCAATTTACGCTCGATAAAGCGACGATATGGTGGTTCGATCCAATCATTTGTAAAGACCACGAACTTTGGTGGTGCAATACCTGCTTGCGTTGCGTAATAAACCTTTGGTTGTTTTCCGCCTCGAACTGGAGGTGGCGTAGCTCCAATCAGAGCGCCCATAAATGAATTCAACTTACCTGTTGGCACGCGAGTCTCCCACGAAGTAAGGGCGGTTCGTAGAGCTGGCGCTAGGCGATCTCGATGCCAACCGGTCTTTGCTGCCACGTTTACTCGTTGTGCCCAAGTGATATGGGTTAGATGGCGATCTAATTCTTTATTTAATTGAATCTGTCGATCTTCATCAACTAGATCCCACTTATTCATGACCAGAACTAAAGCTTTACCAGCTTCTTCCACCATGCTAATAATCTTTAAATCTTGTTCTGTTAAAGGTTCTGACGCATCTAGCACTAGTGCAACAACTTCAGCTCTTTCTAGTGCAACTTGTGTGCGAAGTATCGAGTAGTAATCGCTACCGCTTGCTTGATTAGCACGCTTCTTTATTCCGGCAGTGTCGACAAAGCGCCAAGTAGTTCCACCGAAATCAATCAAAGAATCAACCGGATCTCTAGTAGTCCCCGCTTTGTCATCAACTAGCGATAACTGTTCGCCCGCAATTGCATTTAATAAACTCGATTTACCAACATTAGGTCTACCAATCAAAGCAACTTTGCGATGATTATCTTTAACTATCGCGCTACCAACTTCTGGAAGTGAAGCAACTACCAAATCTAAGAGATCGGCACTTCCCTTGCCATGCAGCGCAGTAACAAAATGCGGTTCGCCTAACCCTAAATTCCAAAGCGAGTGTGCTTCAGATTCCTCTTTATGAGAATCAACTTTGTTGGCAACTAAGAAAACTTTCTTTTTAGATTTACGAAGCGCATCCACCATCGCTTCATCCTCTGTTTGAGCGCCAACTTGCGCATCAACTACAAAGAGAATTACATCTGCTTCAGAAATTGCAACTTCAGCCCCAGCGCTAACCCCAACTGAGATTCCAGCAGGATGTGATTCCCATCCTCCGGTATCCATCAAAATAAATTCGCGAGAATTCCACTGACATTCGTAACGGACTCGATCTCGTGTCACACCAGGAACATCTTCAACAATCGCTTCGCGTCTACCCAAGAAGCGATTAATTAAGGTGGATTTACCTACATTTGGTCTACCAAGAATCGCCACTATCGGTAGTCCAAGCAATTGTCGTTCTTTAAGTAGTTCCCAGATTAATTCGACAGTTTCGTTTAGGTCTATTTCGGTGGAATCAACTTCTACTGCATCAACTGCTTGCTCTAAAGGTGAAGTTTTTCGAGTGGAATCTTTGTGATCGCGCTGCGCAAGTGAATCTGCTAAATCCTGGTCGGTATTTAGCTCAGCCTCACGCCGTTTGGCTCGAGCCTGCAAATCAGCAGTTAAATAGATTTTTAGTTGTGACTGAGGAGCAACCACCGTGCCGATATCACGACCTTCAACAACTATCCCTTTAGGTGCGCTGTTAATTATTGCTCTTTGCAAAATTAATAATTCCGCGCGCACTTCCGGCATAGCCGCAAATCTAAGAACCTCTGCATTATTTGTTTGTTTATATTTTGTAATGCTGGTAGTATAACGTCACGTATTTTCCCTCTAGTCGACCATATCGTGACTGGGAAAC
>OGVJ01000010.1_pt1 | contig 18776 bp, 41 predicted proteins | sample 1575741 | NCBI WGS metagenome assembly OGVJ01 (sample SAMN07581528, study PRJEB24739) | freshwater metagenome | place: Singapore | collected 2015-01 | reverse complement strand
GTTTCCCAGTCACGATACCCTACTTTCTCTTGAACAGCACCGCTGCTGAAGTCACCAATACTGACTATGTAGACACCTACAGCGCAGGGTTTGAGATCAGCAGCACTGCACCGGCAGCCATCAATGCCAACGGTGGAACCTTTGTGTTCCTGGCCGTGGCTTAGACATTAGGAGATGACCATGAACATTCGCATCAGAGAAACCGGCGCGGTGGTGACCCACAGCGAGTTCCGCGCCCTGTTCCCCAACACCGGCTTTCCTCCTCAACTGACCGAGGAAATCATCAACTCCTTTGGTGGTGATGTTGTCTTTGAAGGACCGCAGGCAACTGGCGGGGATCGCTACCAGTTCAGCGTCTATTCAGGCGTTGAGCAGGTAAACGGCAAGTGGTTCACCAAGTATGTGCTCGGTCCGTCATTCTTTGACACCGAGGACGAGAACGGCGTTAAGACCACCGCCGCCCAGCATGAGGCTGCTTATAAGGCTCAGAAGGACGCAGAGCAGGCCAAGTCTGTCCGCGCAGATCGTGATTCACGGCTGAAGGATACAGACTGGGTGGTGATTAAGCATCTGGAGCGCAACGAGAACATCCCCGGAGTGTGGGAGGTTTATCGCCAGGCTCTGCGTGATGTACCCTCTCAAGCGGGATTCCCGTGGGAGGTGACTTGGCCGGTCAAGCCGTGAGGTGAGAAATGGTGAGCGAAGTGGAGTCCCGTTTGAGCACACACGAGGCTGTCTGCGCTGAACGCTATGCGGGGATAAATGCTCGGCTCAAAAGGCTGGAGCAGATCCTGATTGGGAGTGCTGGCGCGATCATCATTCTTTTGCTCTCTGTAGCTTTTAAGCTGTGATTGATCCGTTGACCGCAATGGCCGCTGTTTCGTCAGCGGTCAGCCTCATTAAGAAGGCCTCGAAGACTGTCGATGATGTGCGGTCTTTAGGCCCTCTTTTGGGGAAGTATTTCGATGCAAAACACGAGTGCACGAAAGCGGTCAATCAAGCAAAGAAGAAGGGCGGCTCAAACATGGGCGCTGCGGTCCAGGTCGAACTGGAGTTGATGCAGCAGAAGTCCTTTGAGGAAGAGCTGAAGATGCTTTTCTTCCAATCTGGAAACGCTGATGTCTGGCAGAACATCCAGATCCGTGTGGCCCAGATGAACCGGGATGACGCTCACAACGCCCGGAAAGAGAAGGAAGCCGCGGCCAAGCGAAAGAAAGAAATCGCAGAAGCTGTAGAGGCTGTTATCGGTGCAATCATCATCGTGGCCGCTCTTGGTGGAATGGGATATATGGCAGTTCTGGGATATGGACACTGCAAGGAGAGCCGTGAATGTGGGTTCTGAAGCCCTCTCCTAATGCTTCCAGGTCCGAGAGAGAGGCTTATGTTAAACAGTGGGCTGCTCTGACCATCTCCATCTTTGCTCTTCTCTTGGCAATCAATGGGATGTACGGGTCAAGTAACTCAAGTAAGGTTCTGAACGGGACCATCGCTGCCAATAACTATTGGGCGTGGTTCCAAGCCAAGAATGTACGGGCGACCATCTATGAAACCTCTGGCAGAGAAGACAAAGCAGAAAAGCAGAGAGCCGACATGGAGGAAATATCTGAGAAGGCTCGGCTTTCAGAGGCTGCTCGTGATGCCGCGAAATCCCGGTCACCATTCTTCTCGTATGCGGGTATGGCGCTCCAGCTGTCAATCGTCCTATCTTCTGCCGCCATTCTTGCAGTGATGATGCCCCTGCTCTATGCCTCCATCGCTGTTGGAGGTGTGGGGATGGTTCTCTTTATTTACGCAATGGTGATCTGATGCTCAGTCTACTTTCGACCCTTGGTGGGCTTTTGATCTCTGGCCTTCCTAAACTCTTAGAGTTCTTCCAGGCTAAAGCGGACCAGGCTCACGAGCGTGATCTTGCTCGCATCTCTGCCGAGCGTGATCTTCAGATGGCTGCTCAGGGGTTTGCTGCTCAACAGCGTATTGAGGAGATCCGCACCGAGCAAGTGGCAATGCAGACCCAGGCCGAGATGACCCAGGCGGCGCTGGATCACGATAAGAAGATCATTGATAAAGCCTCCCGGTGGATGGTGAACTACATCGGGTCTGTCAGGCCCACGATCACCTACATCTTTGTGTTGGAGCTTCTGGCGATCAATGCGGCGATTACTTACTACGCATTCACAGATCCCAACATCATCCGAAGCCTGGACGACTTCCTCCGTGTCTCTGAGATCATCTTCAGCGAGGAGGAGATGGTTCTTCTTTCGGGGATCATTGCGTACTGGTTCGGGTCTCGCGGATTCAGTAAGAAGTGAAGACCTCGGAGAAGGGAATTAAGTTGATGCACCACTTCGAGGGGTGCCGACTCAAGCCCTATTTGTGCCCAGCAACGATCTGGACGATTGGATACGGCCATGTTCTCTACCAAGACCAGATCCGACTTCCTGTTGTCAGAAAAGAAGGCTATAACGGGCAGCTCAGGGGCGACTATCCGCTCAGGGCTGAGGACTCCCGTATGTGGTCGAAGCAGGAAGTGGAAGATTTGTTCCGAGATGACATCGGCGTTTTTGAACGCGGTGTTCTTCGGCTTATTCCCGGTGTTACTGAGTATCAAGGCGCATTCGATGCTTTGGTCTCTTTTGCTTACAACGCAGGGCTAGGGAACCTCCAGCGCTCTCAGATTCGCATTAAGGCGAACCGAGGAGAGTGGGAGAAGGCAGCCGATCACCTGATGGACTGGACCAAGGGTGGCGGGAAGGTTTTAACGGGACTCGTTAAACGCAGGAAGGCAGAAAGAGAGCTTTTCCTCTCAAGCCTATAGAGTATGCCGAAACATCAGAATGTTCCTACCGCAGTCCAGGCAGAGCAGTTTGATGATTTCGTCAAGCAATGGCAGGATCTTCTGGGCCTGCACCGATGGCGAATAGAGCCAGGCCAGAAACAGGCCAAAGACGCGATGGCATCAATCGAGTTCAACGATGATGCAAAGCTGGCGACTTACCGCTTGGGGGATTTCGGTGCAACGCCGATAAACGATAAAACCCTCTCACAGACAGCACTCCACGAAGTGCTCCATGTTTTCCTCCACGAATTGATCGCTGCCGCACAAGACCGGAGCGCAGAGCCGAGTCTTGATGCTGTTGAGCATTCGGTCATCAATGTTCTTGAAGCAGTCTTGTACGGAGTTTTACATGGGGCATCCAAACAAAAAGAGGGATGAGGAATTTATATCCGCCTGGCACGCTGCTGGCGGCTCACCCGCTCGGCTGTCCGAGCAACTAGGTATTAGTATTCGCGGCGTCTATGCTCGGAGGGATGCAATCGAGGCTCGATACGGGATTGCTCTGGTGGCAAATACTCCAAAAGCCGTCAGGCACGACCCCGCCGTGACGAGAGCCATCATGTCCGCTCGCCGGGATGTGAACCGGCTTGAAATCCACGATGGGGTTGTTCTTGTTGGGTCGGATGCTCACTACACCCCAGAAGTGATCCCGATGGCCCATAAAGCCCTTTGCAACCTCATTGTCGATCTTGGCTCTGAGGTTAAGGCTGTCGTCCTGAACGGGGATATTTTGGACGGTGGATCAATCAGCAGGCATCCTCGAATCCGCTGGAAGAAGCCCCCCAGTGTTAAGGATGAACTTGATGCAGTGATTCAAAGGACGACCGACATTGAGCAGGCCATCCAGCCTGGGACTCACCTGTTTAGAACTTATGGCAACCACTGCGCCAGATTTGAGTCACGCCTCTCCGCTCAAGTACCTGAATACGAAGGCATTGGAGGGTTTACCCTTAGAGACCATCTCCCAAAGTGGGCTGACTCAGACCGGATTGATGTCAACGAGGATATGGTGATCCTGCACGACTGGCACGCTGGCATCCATTCTGGGTGGAATGATGTATTAAAGGGAGGCTGTCATACAGTGACCGGCCACACCCATGAGTTAGGCACGAAAGCGCATAGAGGCTTCAAGGGGACTCATTACGGCATCAAAACAGGGATGCTGGCCGATAACGACCAGAAGGAGTTTGACTATCGCCTCGGCAAGCCAGGGTTGAATTGGCAGTCAGGGTTTGCGGTCTTGACCTGGAGGAACGGGGTTCTTCTCCATCCAGAGTTCGCGGCCGTGAGAGACGATGGCAATGCTTATTTCCGAGGGAAACTGTATGCCGACTAAATACACGATTGAGTTCGCTCCTGGGTGCTTTGATGAGTTTGAAGGCACCCAAGAGGAGCTGGAGGAGTTGATTCTTCAGCTCATGAACCTGGCCGACAACGGTGAGCTTTTCAACGAGGCAATGCCTGTCTCTGAGGACGAGGCCATGCGGATCTTGGAAAAGATCAAAGACCGGCGAATGAACTAGGCTTGAACATCGCCCCCAAAGGCCCACACGGGCCTCTGGTGCGGTTGTCAATACAACTCCCTATACCTCGCCTACCCCTGGCGGGGTTTGCGTCACAGCACATCACGATGACTCCCGAGTTGTATTTTGGGTTGTCTTCGATGGGTCTGTAGTGGGCGCACTTTTTACACAGTTCCCTGTCTTTATCCCAGGTGTACTTCGGGAGCATTGAAGGTCTTACTTAGGTTGAGTTTGGCCTGATTGTTTTCGTACTTGAGATGAAGATGGAAGATCGAAGCCACTGCTTTTTTCTTCTTCTTACGCGCTCTGCGGTTGTATTCCGGGTGCCCCAACTTAGGGGGTCTTTTAGCGTCTGGAAGGTTTCCTGCGGCCCATACAGCCCTTGGATAGAGCCTTCCAAGCTCTTCATCTCTACGGTAGGACTGGATGTATATCACGCCTGGTTTCTTTTGGCGTGTGGAGCCTATAAAGCTCCTGATGCGATCTAGATCAATCCTCAGTTGGTCTGCGATTTCTCTCATGGTCATCGGGCCTAGTTCTTTGAGTAGGTCCACGATCTGCTGTCTGCTGATTGAGTTCTTCAAGGATGGCCTTTAAGACTTCTTCTTTTGTTGGAGAGCGGTTTCCTTCAGGGCTGTGGATTGTGGCCCCTATAAGGTAGGCATGAGCCAGGACGAGTGCTTTCATTGGAAGATGAATCTCAAGATGAGAGCAAGAGTCACAAACGGAGACAGGAAGATCACCGCTAAGAAGGTGAGCATCCAGAGAGTGACGAACATCTCACCGAGCTTCATTCTTGCTCCCTTGCCTTGAGCATGGCGTCTGCCACAGCCCAGGCAGACTCTTCAATCCACGACTGCCCTGCCTTCAGGATCTGCTCCTGTAGTTTTGGGTTTGCCAGCATTCCCTGCATCGCCTTGCCTGCAAACCAATCACGCAGCGTCATACCGTGCTCACCTTCTGCCAAATCAAAATGATGCGCGGGAAACGCAGGCCCGCCTGTGTTGTTACTCATGCTGCTCTCCTATGCCGTGGGCGCGTTCGATGGCGCGCACAAAAGCCAAGATTCCGTAGTTTTTTCCGCCATACAAATATTGGTCGGCCAAATCAAACGCCTGCATATCAGGCAGAGGTTTGCGCTGCGGTGGGGTGGTGTAGAGGGGAATGTCATCAGGATTAGGGCCGATCAGATTTCCATCATCGTCAAATTTTTCCGACTGATACCACCAAAGTTCGCCTTGGCCGCCGTCTGTAATCCACGCCACCGGCTCCTGCGCAGGCTCGGCAAGGGCTGCGCGGAGGGCGATAAGGGCGTCAGAGAACTCAATCATGTCCGCCCTATACTCGCCATCCTCCATTGCTTTCAAGGCTCGCTGCGCGGCTTGTCGTAGGTTCATGTTTCCCTCACAAAAATACCATCTTTGGTCAGCGTTCCCTTACGGTCTTTGATCTCCTCATAAGCCCTTTTGAGACAGGCCACGAGGTCTAAACCAGCCAGGTCAGCCGCCAGGATCAGAGTCACTAGAACATCTCCAAAGCCATCTATCTGGGCTTCCCTGTTTCCTTTGAGAGTCGCCGCGACCAGCTCTCCCAACTCTTCTACGCACTTGAGGAGTTGCTTCTCTGTTGTGGAGTTGGGGATGATCTGACGCGCCTCAGCCCAGCGCAGGATTTCAATTTCTAGGTTGCGGTACATAGTTTCTTTCGATGCTTCAGTAATTCTTTCTTGCCCATCTCGCTAAGTTTTGGGATGCAAACTGGCTTTCCCGCGTGGGTGACTGTCTTTCTGTCGCAGATCAACTTCCTGCGAACGAGTGACCAGTAGGTGCACCATGAGCCAGGCCGGTCGTTGAACAACTTAAATCCCCATCCCTTCTCAAACATGGCGAGCATCTGGGCTTGCTTGTGAGAGATCACTTCGTTCTCCAGGCCCACTTGGGTTCTTTCTTCTCTTGGAACACGGGCTTCCCAGCACTCGGAGGGGTCCATCCGTACTTTCGCCAGGTGGCCTGCACATCGGCCCCCGAAGTCCATTTGAAGTCTGGATGCCCCACCGGGATGCGCGGCATCGTCTTTTTCACTTGATGTTCCATCTTGCCTCCAACTCTCTAATGAGAGACACCACATCCATCGCCCAAGCCGTCTTGCCGGTCATATACTTGGTGTGCCGACTCGCGATTCGGAGGATCTCCTTTTCCTCCAGCTTTTTAGTCTTTACTGGCTCTGGAATGATTTCCTCTGCTGCAGCCCACACGATTCGGGACCGCCCAGAGGCTCCATTCCTCCTTAGCCCTGAGTCGAAGATGAACCCCCTCCTCCTTAGAGGCGCGATCCTGGGGGTGATGGACTGCAGAGACTTGTTCAGGGCAAAAGCAATCTCTTCTGCTGTAGAGGGCTTGAACCTCAAGAGTTCATAGACCCTGGCCTCGAGTTGGCTCACATCCAACTTTGCGGCCTCCTTAGCGGTGTCAGGGTCGTCTTTACGGTGCGCTCCGTGCATCATTGGCTCCATTCGTTTCATTACGGATGATAAGACTGCTTAGAAGTCAATGTCTCGGGGATTTCCCTTCTTAACGGGACGATCTTCTTCCCGAGGGGCGTTCATGTAGGCCCATCCATCCCAGCCACCTTCTTTGAAGGGCGAGCAGTCCAGCTTCAGCATAGGACCGTTTTTCGTATCAATGACCGATCCAATTCGGAGGTAACGCTTCTTCTCATCGCCATCTTTGTTGGTGTAGGTGCCAACGATAGCGGTGACTTCGTACAGAACTTTGCTCATATTGCTTCCAGTTTTTTCACTTTCTCATCGACTTCGGCCAGGAACTTGATGATCTCGGCTTCCATCTCCCCAATCAGCTTCTCATCTCGCTCCACGCGAATAATCAGAAGCTGAAGTCTTTGCGGCATCCGTGGGTCGAAACACACGAAGTCACACCACTTCTTATCCGTGCAGCGCATCTGAAGTTGCATCTGCTTCAGATACTTGTCCGGGATCTTTCGGTTGAGCTGCATCTCAATCATGGTGGCTGTTTCAGGACACTTGATCTCGATGAGTCCCTCACCAACGATCCCGTCAGGGCTGGCCCCGCACATCTCTATAGAAGGGTGAGGAATGAACCCCACCTCCTCCACGAGATTCCCCGTCTGGGCCTCGTATGCGGATCTGGCGTTTGCCTCCTGTTCTACGCCCCACTCCATCGCTGCGTTGGAGTAAGTCTTGGCGGGCTGGCCGGTCATTCTCTCAACGACCAGTTGGGCCTGGTAGTTCTCCCGATCCGCTGAGTACCCTGTTTTGGTCTTTGCCATGACCTTGTAAACAGAGGATGCGGTGACCTTCCCGGCTCGCTGAGCGAACCATTCTGGTGTGCGTTGTTCAGTCATTTGGTGATATTCCAGTCCGTATCTCGATTTCTTTCTATCCACTTATGTTTATCCAAGTTGGATTTGGACATTTCTTTTTTGGTGGATGTTGATAGTCGATTTAGGTCTCTTTGGGTTTGTGAATTTGTTTGTTTTTTGGCGGTTGTATATTTGCTTCCTTTGAGTTTTTTCAGCAGATCAATGTCTTTTTCTTTTGGGTGCTCCCAAAGCCAATCGTTGATCTTTGGCAGGAATGCGGCGACAAAAACGCGAACCCCAACCTTAAGCGGAAATTTTGGCCTCGGCTTCCTAAGCAGTTCTGTGTCTGACCACTTAAGATTTGTCAACCGCTCCCACTGGTAAATCGCATCCAAGAGGGTCCCGAACAGCCTCCAATGTCGTATGAGGCAAGCATCCCAGTATTCTTGAAGCTGCTCTTGTGTCACTTTGCAGCCCCCTTCAGAGACTGCTGGTGCTTCGTCCAGAACCGAGACTTCGCTGCTGAGGCCGGGATCGCTTTGAAGGCCGCTTCCAGGCTCGCCATGCCCTCTAAAGCCGCGTTGCGTAGGGAATCAAGGTGCTGGTCCTCGAATGCCTTGTCCTCGGCGTTTGTGCCTCGAACTGCTCCATTCCCGTCATCGTCCTCTGGCGCAATCCCACAAGCGGCCATGAGCGAGTAGCGCCTGGCGTATGTGAGAGCTGATCCATAACCCTGTGGGTCATGTTTTGCGGCTGGAACATGGAGTTTGCCAGAGGAGAGAGTCTCTCCGCTCTCGTGGATAAACACAGTCTCCACGATCACTCCGTCTGAGCATTCCGAGTTCTGCTGCATGAGCATGATCCCGTTGGCGTTCAGAGCGTCTACGACTGCCTCCACACAAGCGGCCAGGTCTGCGTATCGGCTCTTGAAGTGAGGGTTAGAAGAGGTCTTGAGAGCAGGGCCAAATTCTTTCTGAGCCTTGACCAGGGCTGATGCGATGTGTTTCATAGGTAGAAGAAAAAGAAGGTTGCACCACAGAGACCAAGAGCGACCGCAGTCAATACATCCATTGCTGCAGAACGGCGAGCTTCGATCTCTTCCTCGCGGGGACGGTATGCGTATCTCATTGCGGACCTTTCACGACTGCCCAGTAATCGGCTGACTCAACAAGACCGGTGTAGGCATCACGGAAGTCTTGCCCATCCCAGTCACCCCAAAACACCTCACCTTTGTAGTAGAGGAGAAGCCCAATCTCTTCAGGAGGATCAGCTTCTGTGAGCTTGTTCCACTTGATGGTTTCGTTCATTCTTCCCACTCCTCAGAAGGAGGGAAGGCATCGTCATAGGCCCACAGCTTTCCTTCGTTACCGCAGCGGCCATGCATGGCTCGCAGGACAGTGCAGAACATTGGTTCTGACTTGCCGGTCACATAGTCAATCTTTTGGGCGTCTGGGTGACCGCACATCGAAAAGGCAGAGGGGTTGCCTTCGTGGTGTATGTAGTGCTGGCACCGATTGCAGGGAAGGATCTTCATTTGTCGCTCCAGAGACCGCGAACTAGCGGCATGGGTGTAACTGTAAGCGATCTTATGGGCATGAGAACCTAGGACTTTCCCTAAGTTCACTTATGTAAACCTGCCTTACACTCAAGCGGGGCCAGGAACGGGTTAGCTCCGTGCGGCCTGGTATCACGAATTATCAGCAGGCAGCCACTCTGCTTTATGAGAGCTGGCCCCACCAAGGAAAGACATGGACAAGAAGGAACTCATCGAGAAGGCTGGAGGGGTGACCGCACTGGCGAAGTTGCTCAACATCAAGCCTCCAGCGATCTACCAATGGAAGAAGGTGCCCCAGCTCAGGTTGCTGCAGCTCAAGGAACTGCGTCCTGAGTGGTTTAAAGAAACGCTTGCAGCAGACCCAGTGCTCGGTCTATGATTGGAACGCGCCGTGAGAAGCGCATAAGGCGGGTCTGCAAGTCAGTGTCCTTGGTTGGACGGCTTCAGGCCCGATTCAAACCCGCAATGGGTTGGCCCGCCTCGGAATTCTCACCCTGAGGCTGTCCACCCAAGGACGACTGATGCATTACTATCAGTTCAACATCAAGGACTACAAGTCCCATACGGGCCACCTCGATCTCCTTGAGGATCTAGCTTATCGCCGTTTGCTTGATTGGTGCTACCTTCATGAGCGGCCACTACCACTTGATGAGACAGAAATCGCTAGGCAGATAGGGATGCGTTCGCATTCCGAATGCATTGCGACTGTTCTGCGCGAGTTCTTTACACAGACCAAAGACGGCTACATTTCAGAGCGTGTGCAGCGCGAGATTGAGGCCGTAAATCGCAAGTCTGAGAGTGCAAGGACTAGCGCAAAAGCTAGATGGAACAAGGGCTTAGATGCGAACGCATTGCAAACGCAATCCGAAGGCAATGCTACCCATAACCCATTACCCATAACCCATAACCCAGTTAAGAAGCGCGGAACGCGCCTTGACCCTCTTTATCCATTTCCTCCTGAGTGGGCCAACTTCTGCAAAGAGAAGCGGCCCGACCTTGTGCCTCGGGAAGTGTTCGAGAGCTTCAGAGACTACTGGATTGCCAAACCGGGGCAGGCGGGCGTGAAGCTAGATTGGGATGCGACCTGGCGCAACTGGGTGCGTAGCCAAAAGAACCAAAATTTCAAGCCGCAAACTCAGCTCACCGTCCCAAGCCGTCCTGAGCGAGATCCAGCGCTGGTCAAGTTGGACGAGGACCGCAAGAAGCGAGAGCCGGTTCCGCTTGAGATTCGTCAGCAACTCCAAAGCATTCTGAGGCGATGAACTACTACGAAGCCCACAAACTTCTGAATGAGGTCAAAGATGGAATCAACCACCCAACCGAACTCATCACCCATGCTCTCTACCTCACAGGAGACCTGGAGGATGGAATGCGAGGCTCGGGAATGGATCCGCATCTTCAACGACATCAAAGCCACCAAAGGCCTCGAGGCAGCGGCTGGATGGTGGGGCAACACAATATCTAGTATTGAGAAAAAACGGGGCAAAGATTCAGCCGAGCAGTTACGGAGAAAAATGAATGAGCTTCGTAGTATTCACCGTTGAAGGCCCACCTCAAGGCAAAGGACGGCCCCGGTTCAGACGGGCTGGAAACTTCGTCACCACCTACACCGATCAAAAGACCAAGGACTACGAGCTGCGAATAAAGCACCATGCGATGGCTGCGATGGCCGCAAAGGGAGATATGAGGCCAAGCAATATGCCAATTGATCTTTCAATACAGATTTGTTGCCCCGTCCCATTTTCTTGGTCAAAGAAGAAGCAAATGCAAGCATTGGGCGGTGAAATCTTCCCAACTAATAAGCCAGACCTAGACAACATCTTAAAGGTCGTGGGTGATGCCATGAATGGAGTGGTGTACGAAGATGACAAACAGATCATCTCCGTGAGGGTGGTGAAGTATTACGGGCAGATCCCGCATCTCTCAATCAAAGTGGGAGAGCATGAATGAAAGACAAAAGCAAGCGCAACAGACAGTTGGCTGTAAAACTGTTTGACCATAGGTACCAGTACCACTATTCAAAGTTTCCTGGGTGCTTTTACTGCGGAGACATCGCTCAAACGATAGATCATTGCCCACCAATCAGCTTTTGCTCGGTTGCTGATATTGCATGGTTTAAGAAAAACAAGATTAAGTTTTATAAAGTTCAATGCTGTATGTCATGCAATACAAGGCTTTCAAATAGAAAGTTATTTAGATTGCAAGATAGAACTGAATACATAACAAGACGACTTGAAATAGAAGCGGAGAAATTTGTTATTTGGTCAAAAGAAGAAGTAAAAGAAATGAGTCCAATGTTCCAAAAGATGATTAAAGGCAAGCAAGCCATGCACAACGCGCTGATGGCTCGTATTCGATTTAGTCAGGAGCTTCTCTGCAGGCCGCAGGACTTTCCGGAGGAAGAATGAACGCAAACGCAGCGGTGGACTTCATCATCAGAAACGCAGGGGATTACTCCAAAGCAAAAGCACAAAGGGTTTTCTTAGAAGAATTCAGAAAAACAAAGAAAGCCCTGCTGATGAAAGACGCAATGGCGAAGTACGAAGCCGCCAATGCTCAAGAGCGAGAGGCCTACGCTCACCCGGAGTACCAAGAACTCCTCAAAGGCCTACAGGAAGCCATAGAGATTGAAGAAGAACTGAAGTGGAAGCTGGAGGCTGCAAGGATGAGGGTTGACATCTGGCGCTCGGAAGAAGCCTCCGCACGAATGCAAGTAAGGGCTACGGAGTAGGTTGTGCCTTATTCAATAGAACTTGACTCATCAGAGATGGTTGTTGTTCATCTCTTGGCATCAATGCGTCACGCAATGAACCGAAGTCATTCGGTCAACAATTCAAAGATAGGCCCACAGTCAGACCATCAAACAGACCTTGATGGCCTTGTAGCTGAGTTTGCGTTTTGCAAGTGGAAGAACTTATGGCCTGACATGAGCATTTCGCCGCGTTCTGGCGGGGCTGACTGCGTTGTGAATGGGAGGACTGTAGACATCAAGTCAACCAGAAGGCCAGATGGTCGGCTTCTTGCGGTCACATCCAAAAATGTTAAGCATTCAGATATTTATGTTTTGGCAATAATTCAAGATAATAAAGTTACATTTCCAGGCTGGGCGTTCTCTGACGAACTTCTAGACGAAAGCAACCTTATTGATTTAGGACATGGGCCAACTTACGCCATGAGTCAATCAAGGCTGCGTCCATTCAAAACCTAGATGATCCCCAAGCAAACTTACATCCGAAGCCAAGCACTCCTTAAAGCCGTTGCGGGGCTGCAGTGTCAATGCTGTGGTCATGAGAACTCCCAAGCAGCACACTCGAACTGGTCGGGTGGGAAAGGAAAGGGGATAAAGGCTTGTGACACCCACATCGCTGCCTTATGCCTCAAGTGCCACTGGGAGATCGACCAGGGCAACAAACTGACAAAAGACGAGCGAAAGCATAAGTGGCTTGCCGCCCATAAGCGGACGGTACAGGAACTTCAGAGGCAGGGAAAATGGCCTATTGACATTCCAGTTCCCGATATAGAATTCTGATACCCACATCGCAGTTGTCGGGTTGGGGCTTCGGCCCCTTCTTTTTGGAGACACCATGTTCAACAAGTCCCAAGCCAAAGAGATGCAGAAGTATCTCGAGCAGAACAAGCGCAAGTACCACCAGACCAAACCGATGAAGGCCTACAAGATGGCCGATGAATTCGGTAAGGGGTACGAGGCCATTGAGATGCAGAAAGCGATGAAAAAGAAATGAAGTGCCCCATCGCCACCCAGGACATCCATGTAAACCTCGAGAACCGCAATCACGCCTTCGAGGAGTACGGCTACGGACCTGCAAATCCCGAGCTGGACAACGAGGAGTTCTGGGCAGAGCGAGCAGAGGAATGGAACACCTCTCCAGACAATGCAAAGACAATGCGCTGCGGGAACTGTTCGGCCTTCATTCAAACGCCTGAGATGATGGGCTGCATCATTGGCGGGATTCAGAAAGAAGAGGATGATGATGAGACCTACGCTCCTGAGGTGGTGGACTCGGCGGACCTGGGATATTGCGAACTTTTTGAATTCAAGTGTGCAGCAGACCGGACCTGTTCAGCCTGGCTGACTGGTGGCCCGATCACCAAGATGACCGACAAGCGCAAGCAGATGCTTGCAATCGCAAAGTACGAAGCCAGAAAGGGCGAGTATGAAGATGACGAAGAAGGGCCAGAAGAAGGCCGATAAGGTTTTCAAGGAGTACGGCAAAGGTGAACTCCACTCTGGAAAGGGTGGCCCTGTCGTTACAAATCCTCGGCAAGCAGTCGCAATTGCCATGAGTTCTGCTCGGAAAGCGATGAAAAAGAAATGAAAGGCCTCTACGCAAACATCCACGCCAAGCGTGAGCGGATCGAAAAGCAAAAGGCCGCAGGCAAGACTCCTGAGCGCATGAGGAAGCCCGGAACAAAGGGTGCCCCGACTGCCGCTGCTTTCAAAGCCGCCGCTAAGACTGCAAAGAAATGATTAAGCGCGGCAAAGAGTCCTTCCAGGGCTACAACAAGCCCAAGCGGACACCAGGCCACCCCACAAAGAGCCACGCAGTCCTGGCAAAGAGCGGGGATGAGGTTAAGCTGATCCGATTCGGTCAGCAGGGTGTAAGCGGAAGCCCAAAGAAGGAAGGCGAGTCAGAAGCCGACAGGAAGCGCAGGGAATCCTTCAAAGCCCGACACGCAGAGAACATCCAAAAAGGAAAGATGAGCGCCGCTTACTGGGCAAATAAGGTAAAGTGGTAAGTTAGATTAACTGCCCGATGGCCCGAAAGGAATCGGATTGAAACCCCAAATCGAAACGCTGGACATTAACTCGCTCATTCCATACGCGAGGAACGCCAGAACACACTCAGAAGCCCAGATCGCCCAGATCGCGGGTTCCATAAAGGAATTTGGCTTCACCAATCCCGTCCTGATTGACAAGGACAACGGGATCATCGCTGGTCATGGCCGAGTTGCCGCAGCGAGAAAGCTCAACCTAAGCCAAGTCCCCTGCATCCGTCTAGAGCATCTCTCAGAGACTCAGCGGAAGGCTTATATCCTGGCAGACAACCGGATCGCTCTTAACTCCGGTTGGGAGGCCGACCTTCTATCCGTAGAGATGGCAGAGCTGAAAGACCTAGGGGTCAGCCTCGAAAGCCTGGGTTTTGACTCAGATGAGATTGACGCGCTCCTGAACAAGATCGAACCCACCGCAGGACTTACGGACGAGGACGAGGCCCCAGAGGTTCAAGAGCAGGCTGTTACTAAGCCTGGGGATATCTGGGTGATGGGCAACCATAGGCTTATGTGCGGGGACTCCACGAGCATTGAGCAAGCCGAAAAACTTATGGCTGGCTTGAAGGCGGACATGGTGTTCACAGACCCTCCATACAATGTAGCTTATGAGGGGCGCGGGGAAAAGAATAAGCTAGGCCCAATCAAAAATGACAATATGGCAGATGATGCTTTTGAGCAGTTCTGCCGGGATGTGTTTGCAACTTACCATGCGGTTATGAAGCCGCTGGCTTGCATTTATGTTTGCCATCCTGACAGTCAAACTGCTCCTAAGCTAGCATTTGAGAAGACATTCGGCGAGTTGTTCAAGAAGTCGTCAACCATTATTTGGGTTAAGCAGTCTGCTGGAATGGGATGGCAGGACTATCGCGCACAACATGAGCCAATTCTTTATGGATGGAAAGAAGGCTCAGGTAAACATTTTTACTGCGGGGATCGAAGTAAAACAACGATCTGGAAGATAGGGCGGGATGCCCAGGCAACTTATGTCCATCCGACTCAAAAGCCTGTTGCGTTGCCAGAAGAGGCCATAAAAAACAGCAGCAAAGGCGAAGACACAATTCTTGACCTATTCGGTGGATCAGGGTCAACCCTAATTGCTTGCGAGAAAGTTGGGCGGGTAAGCCGTCTGATGGAGCTAGACCCAAAATATTGCGATGTGATCGTAAAGAGATGGCAGCAGTTCACCGGCAAGAAAGCCATACTGGAGCAAACGGGCCAAACTTACGAAGAACTTACACAACTTTCGGGATTACAAAATGAGTAAGACTTCAGGGCAAGGCGTAGCCCATAAGCCAACTGATGAAAACCGAAAGATCGTCAAGATGCTTAGTGCAGTAGGAACTAGGCACGAGGACATCGCTACTAAGCTGGACATCACTGACGATACCCTTCGCAAGCACTACCGCAAGGAGTTGGACGAAGGAAGGATCGAGGCCAATGCTTCTGTTGCCCAGACTCTTTATCAGCAGGCCAAGAACGGAAACACCACCGCGGCGATCTTCTGGCTCAAGACCAGAGCACAGTGGAGGGAAAACGACCGCCTGGAGGTTACTGGTGCTGATGGTGGAGCGATTGAGACGGTAATTAAGTGGGCAAGCGAGAAATCATAATTCCCTACTCCCCTCGGGAGCCGCAGCTCGCCATCCACAAGATGATGGCCGAGAAGCGCTTTTCAGTGGTGGTGGCTCACCGAAGAATGGGAAAGACAGTCGCTGCCCTGAACCATCTCATAAGGGACGCGATCAACAACCAGAAGGAAGCCCCCAGGTACGCTTACATCGCTCCTACTTATGGGCAGGCAAAGCGAGTGGCCTGGGACTACCTTCTCAAATACACGATGCCTCTGCAGGCAACCCCGAACATCTCGGAGCTTAGGACCGATTTCTGGGGCAGGAGAATCCAGCTTTACGGCTCAGACAACCCTGATTCACTGCGGGGTCAATACTTTGATGGCGTGATCCTGGATGAGATCGGCGACCAAGATCCAAAGATCTGGACCGACATCATCCGTCCCGCGCTCTCAGACAGACTGGGCTGGGCGCTGTTTCTTGGGACACCGAAGGGGAACAACCACTTCAAAGCCCTGAGAGACCAGGCCGAGGACTCAGAAGACTGGGGACTGCTCGAGTTCAAGGCAAGCCAGACAGGACTCATCGCAGCTAGTGAGCTTAAAGACGCCCGTAAGGAGATGGGCGAGGACAAGTTCAACCAAGAGTTTGAGTGCTCATTCAACGCTGCGGTTGAGGGGTCTTACTACGGTTCCCTTATCAACGACCTTGAAGAAAAGGGCCGTTTGTGTCACATTGACCGGGACGATCTCTGTAGGACTTACACGGCCTGGGACTTAGGTGTTTCTGATTCGACTGCGATTTGGGTGATCCAAGCGGTAAATCAGGAATACAGAGTGCTAGATTTCGTGGAAAATCACGGGGTCGGATTGGATTGGTATGTCAACTGGATTCGAGAGAACAAGTGGCATACCGCCGAGCACATCCTCCCTCACGATGTGGAGGTCAGGGAACTCGGCACGGGACGCAGCCGCAAGGAAATGCTCCAAGAGGCTGGCCTGCAGATTACTGTCGCACCGAGGCTTTCGGTAGCAGACGGGATTCAGGCAGTCAGGCGCATCTTGCCCAAGTGCTGGTTCAATGTCCCTCAAGTACGGCAGGGTTTGGACGCACTCAGGAACTACCGAAGAGAGTTTGACGAGAAGCGGAATGTCTTTTACGACAAGCCACTTCACGACTGGGCCAGCCACGCATCGGATGCTTTCCGGTACTTGGCTGTTGGAATGAGCGAGACATCCTCTTGGGATAAGCCGCTCAAAACAAACACTCGGTGGATTGTGTAATGTGGATCTCAACCCAAGGAAATCTCCCGCAGCGGATAGCTGAACTGGAGCGCCGCATCAAGGCGTTAGAGGAACTGTATGAACGAGAACGCGCTGAAAGCACAACTCGAGGCCGAAATAGACGGAGCAATCGGCTATCTCCAGACGGAGACGACCGAACAACGCACGAGGGCGCTGGAGTATTACCTTCGCTATCCGTACGGGAATGAGGTCGAAGGCCGCTCCCAGATCGTTACGGGAGAGGTCGCAGAGGTTATTGATGGGGCGCTTCCTCAGTTAATTCGTATCTTCACCGCCTCTGATGATGTGGTGCGGTTTGAGCCTGTTGGCCCTGGCGATGAGCCGAAAGCCAAGCAAGCAACTGATTACGCGAACTGGGTGTTCTACAAGGACAACCGTGGGTTTGCGATCATGCATGACTGGTTCAAGGACGCACTCCTTGAGAAGGTTGGCATCGTCAAAGCATATTGGGACGACTCTTACGATGTAATCAAGGAGTCTTATCAGAATCTGTCAGACGAAGAGCTGGCGATGTTGATGTCTGATGGGACGCGAGAGATCATCGCGCAGGAGTCTGTTTCCACTCCCATCCTAGACCCGATGGGCAATCCTGCTATCGGGTTGGATGGGATGCCTTTGGTGCAGACCTCGCACTCAGTTCAAACTCGGCGCAAGAACAAGATCGGCCAGGTGCGGATCGTCAATGTCCCGCCCGAGGAGTTTCTGATCTCCAAGCACGCTCGGACGATCCAAGACTCTCCATTCACGGCTCATCGCCGATTGATCCCGCGCTCTGATCTGGTGGCGATGGGTTTCGACTGGGAGACGGTTCAGAACCTGCCGACTTACGATGATCTGTCATTCAGCCCTGAGCGAGTGGCACGATTCTCTGAAGGCGAACAACCATCTGAGCAGGAGTCCTACGATCCCTCCATGCAGGAGGTCGAGGTTTACGAGTGCTATGTCCGCGCAGACATGGACGATGATGGGATCGCCGAGCTTCTTCAGGTTTGGTACGCGGGGTCCAAGATTCTGGAGATGAGCGAGACGGATTACATCCCCTTCCACGGGATCTGTCCTATTCCGGTTCCTCACAAGTTTTATGGTCTGTCTCTCGCGGACAAGACGATGGACATCCAGCTCCAGAAGTCCACGATCACTCGCCAGATGCTGGATAACCTGTATCTGACGAACAATGTCCGAGTCGGGGCGATTGAGGGCCAAGTAAATCTGGACGATCTGACGAGCGTCACTCCAGGCGGCGTGGTACGGATGAAGAACCCGAACGCAGTGGTTCCGATGGCCGTGCAGCCGGTGGCTAACCAAGCCTTCCCGATGCTGGAGTACCTCGACCAAACCCAAGCAAAGCGGACGGGTGTATCGGATGCATCTCAGGGACTAGACCCGAACATCCTTCAGAATGTCACGGCCACTGCGGTTGCGGCCTTCCAGAACGCATCGTCAGGAAAGCTGGAACTCATCGCCCGGATCTTTGCTGAGACGGGTGTTAAGACTCTGTTCAAGGGCATCTTGCATCTTCTGTGCAAGTACCAAGACAAGCCCCGCCTGATTCGGATGCGCGGTGAGTATGTGCCGATGGACCCTCGTGAGTGGTCAAACCAGTACGATGTGAGCATCTCTGTGGGTCTTGGAACGGGTAACCGCCAAGAGCAGATGGCGATGCTGGCGATGATCCTCGACAAGCAAGAGCGCATCCTGCAGCAATTTGGACCGGCCAATCCTTTGGTCTCTGTTGCTCAGTACCGAGACACCCTGGGCAGGATGATTTTCAGAGTGTGATTGGTGAAGAGTGCAAAGTACAAATGCCAGAAATGATTGGACGTCAACCAGACTACGAGATTATCGTGACTGGGAAAC
>OGVJ01000009.1_pt1 | contig 18995 bp, 25 predicted proteins | sample 1575741 | NCBI WGS metagenome assembly OGVJ01 (sample SAMN07581528, study PRJEB24739) | freshwater metagenome | place: Singapore | collected 2015-01 | reverse complement strand
GTTTCCCAGTCACGATAAAAGGCAAAGCTGCTAAAGAGCAGAAGAAAAAGCAAAAACAGATCCAGATCAAGGAAATAAAATTCCGGCCTGGAACTGATGAAGGCGATTACCAGGTCAAACTACGCAACCTGCGTCGCTTCATAGAAGAGGGTGACAAAGCCAAAGTAACGTTACGCTACCGCGGTCGTGAAATGGCGCATTTGGACATCGGTATTGAAGTCCTGAACCGTATTAAAGAAGACCTTGCAGACATCGCTGTCTGTGAGTCCTTCCCAAATAAGGTTGAAGGTCGTCAGATGATCATGATGCTGGCCCCAAATAAGAAGTAATAAGTGCTATCAAGTGAATCCGTGCTCCGCTGCGGTAACGCAGTGGCGGTGCGGTTTTCCTAACATCTTCATGTCCGATGGGGCGTCTGGTTATCACATGAGTACCGCAATCCATGCGGTAGCCGACATTGGTGGTGTGACAGTTTCATGCATTGGCGGCAGCACACTCAACAATGCTATTAGATACGCTTTGCTTTGCACCACGTCACAAGCAACCGTGAATGCCAAGATCCATATTACACTGACGGGAAGATGGAAGTAATCGAGTTTACAAACGTTTTTCTTTGAGCGCATAATCTCAAAACTGTACCGGCCCAGTAGACCGAGGTTTCATTGGAAAATGCAATGACTGAAGAAGTTCAAAACTTAGCGGAAGTAAGTTCCGCGCAAGCTTTCGAGGTGACGGCCGCCTCGAATCAGGCACAAAATGCGCCGGAAGTTACTAATCAAGGTAACGAGACAGCAGAGGAAAAAAAATTCACTCAAGCTGAACTTGATACAATGATTGGTAAACGCCTTGCAAGAGAACAACGTAAATGGGAACGTGAGCAGCAAGCCAGGCAAGCAGAAATGCAAGCTCGGCAGTCGGTGCCGACAGAACTCCCGCCAGTGGATCAATTTGAATCTCCTGAAGCCTATGCGGAAGCATTGGCCATTAAAAAGGCTGAGGAACTGATCGCACAGCGAGAGCTTCAAAAGCAACGTGCTCATATTGAAGATGCCTACGCAGAACGTGAGGAAGAAGCTCGCAATAAGTATGACGATTTTGAACAAATCGCCTACAATCCGCAGCTTAGAGTTACCGATGTAATGGCTGAAACAATTAAAGCATCCGACATTGGACCTGATCTAGCCTATTGGTTAGGCAGTAATCCAAAAGAAGCTGATCGTATCTCACGCCTTTCGCCAATCATGCAAGCGCGTGAAATTGGGAAGATAGAAGCCAAACTTGGCATCGAACCTCCTCAGAAAAAAACAACCTCTGCGCCCGAGCCGATTCGTCCGGTAAACGCCCGCGCTGTAAATCCTGGTGTTGTTGACACCACCGACCCTCGGTCTACTCAGACTATGAGCACGTCAGAATGGATTGCGGCCGAGCGTCAACGACAAATCGCCAAGGTAAAGGCACTTCGCAACCGTTAAATAGGACTTTAAATCATGGCAAATAGCCTTCTTACAATTGACATGATCACGCGTAAAATGCTTGAAATTTTAGAGAATAATCTCGTGATCACTCGCAACGTGAACCGCCAGTACGACGACAGCTTTGCTGTTGAAGGTGCAAAAATTGGTTCAACTTTACGTATTCGTTTACCCGATCGCGCTTTAGTAACTGACGGTGCTGCTTTGCAAGCACAAGATGACAACGAACAGTACACCACTTTAACTGTAGCATCACAAAAACACGTTGGTATTAATTTCACATCTGCTGAATTAACCATGCAGTTAGATGATTTTGCAGAACGTGTTTTGAAACCTCGTATTAGTCAGTTAGCTTCTACCGTGGACGCTGATGTTGCCAATGCATTTAAACAAATTGGTAATTCAGTCGGTACACCAGGTTCAGCTCCTAGTACCGCTTTAGTTATGTTGCAAGCTCAGCAGAAATTAAACGAGAATGCTGCTACTATGTCTCCTCGTTACCTAACTGTAAACCCTGCTGCCAACGCTGCATTAGTTAATGGTTTGGCTGGCTTCTTTAATCCTCAAGATGTTATTTCCCGTCAATTTAAAAATGGTATGATGGGTGAGCAAGTTTTAGGCTACGATGAAGTAAACATGAGTCAGTCCATTAAGTCGTTTACCGTTGGCACTCGTACCGCTACTGGCGGCACAACCTCTGCTGCTGTGACCGCAGAGGGTGCTACCACCATCGCTATCACTGGTGCTGGCAATGGTGCTACCGTTAAAACTGGTGACGTGTTTACTGTGGACGGCTGTTTTGCCGCTAACCCGCAAACTCGTGAATCTACAGGATCATTATTTCAATTTGTTGCATTAGCTGATGTAACTTTGGGTTCTAGTGGTGAAGGTAATATCACCGTAGCCCCAATGTACTCCAGTAGCAACGCTTTAGCGACCGTAGTAAGTTTGCCAGGTAACAGTAAAGCTGTAACTTTTATTGGCGCGGCTGGTCAAACTTATGCCCAAAACATTGCTTATCATCGTGACGCAATTGCATTTGCTACCGCTGATTTACTTTTACCGCAAGGCGTAGATATGGCAAGTCGTGCTGTTCACAACGGTATTAGTTTACGTGTGGTTCGTCAATACGATATTAACAATGACCGTATGCCATGCCGCGTTGATGTTTTGTACGGTTACAACACAATTCGTCCGCAAATGGCTTGTCGCGTTTGGGGTTAATTTAGATGCCCCTTTTGGGGCTTCTCTTAATTAAATATTAAAAGGAAATATTATGGCTCTCCCTAATGGTGGTGGTGGTTACCAACTTGGTGACGGTAACATCAACGAAACTCAATTTTTTGTTACTTCAGCGCCTGCCACGGCAACGGTAACTGCAACTTTAACCGCAGCTCAAGTTCTTAATGGTACTATTCTTGGTTCTCCAGGTTCATCCGCTGCAAGTTACACTTTGCCTACTGTTGCCGATTTAGAAAACACTTTATTAAATGCCGATAAGCCTGGTGTAACATTTGATTTTTCTGTAGTAAATGTTGACGGTTCTGGTTCCGGTGTTATTACTTTAGTTGCTGGTACTGGTTGGACTTTAGTTGGTTTAATGACAGTTGTTGCTACTGCTGGTACTGCCCAACTGTTCCGTGCTCGTAAAACCGGCACTGGAACTTGGACTTTATACCGTCGCGGGTAATTTTAGTAGTAAAACGAGGGTTCGCCCTCGTTTAAAGATAAGGAGTTAACATGAATGTAGTTTTAGTACACCCAGTTCATGGGGCTAAAGTTGCTATTAATGAACAAGAAATAAAACTAGATGAAGAAAATGGATGGACGCGCCATAATCCTGATATAATTACTGAAGAAGTTGAAAAAGCAACACCTGTTAAACGTAATAAGGGACCTCGTAAACCAATTGAAGTAGTAAATGAGCAACTTGATAAAATTCCAGATTTTTTAAATTCAATCAATGATGAATTGAAAGATAATTAATATGACAACGACCGCTGGCGATCAAATTAATCGAGCTTTGCGTCTACTTGGCGTATTGGCTGAAAATGAAACTCCTTCGGCGGCAACTAGTCAAGACGCTCTTTTAGCAATGAATCAAATGATTGATTCATGGAATACTGAACGATTATCGGTATTTTCTACTCAAGATCAAGTATTCAGTTGGCCCGCAGGTGAAATTCGTCGAACTCTTGGCCCAACTGGTCATTTTGTAGGCAATCGTCCTGTATATTTTGATGACGCTACCTATTATAAAGCACCTAGCGGGGTGTCGTACGGGATTAAATTTATCAATCAATCTCAATACGACGGGATTGCCGTTAAGACAGCAACATCTACTTTTCCGCAAGTTATTTTCATAAATGAAACATTTCCTGATGTTGAAATGTTTATTTACCCTAAACCAACTCAGACCCTTGAATGGCACTTTATTTCGATTGAAGAACTAACGCAACCTGCTACGTTATCAACTCAATTACATTTTCCTCCAGGATATTTACGAGCGTTTACCTACAACTTAGCAATGGAAATTGCTCCAGAGTTTGGAGTTGAACCATCACCGCAGGTAAAACGTATTGCGATGACTAGTAAACGCAATCTTAAACGTGTTAATAATCCAAATGATGTAATGAGTTTACCTTACGGTGTTGTGGCAAATAAACAGCGCTTTAACATTTACGCTGGAAACTTTTAATGAAAAGCCCAATTCTTGGTTCTACTTATGTAACTCGAAGTATCAATGCTGCAAATGCACGCATGGTTAATTTGTTTCCTGAAATTATCCCCGAAGGTGGGAAAGAACCTGCTTTTTTAAATCGCGCGCCTGGTTTAAAATTAAAAGTTGCTGTAGGTACTGGTCCGATTCGTGGTCTTTGGTCATACGGTGGTAATATGTATGTAGTTAGTGGTAATAAATTGTATAAAGTTACCGCTAACTACGTTGTTACCAATCTAGGCACAGTATCTGGAAATAACGGTCCGGTTAGTATGGCTGATAATGGCACTCAATTGTTTATTGCTTGCAATGGTCCAAGTTATATTTATAATTCGCAAACTAATGTATTCCAGCAAATTAGCGATGGTGATTTTCCTGGTGCAAGTACAGTATGCTATATTGATGGTTACTTTGTATTTAATGAGCCAAATAGTCAAAAAATTTGGGTAACAAGTTTATTAAACGGTACAGACATAGATCCATTAGATTTTGCTAGCGCGGAAGGTTCTCCTGATGGCGTAGTAGGTACTATTGCCGATCATCGAGAATTATGGGTTTTTGGTACTAACTCTGTTGAAGTTTGGTCTAACACTGGTAATCCTGATTTTCCTTTTTCTCGTATTCAAGGTGCATTTAATGAATTAGGATGTGTAGCTGCGTATTCTATTGCTAAAATGGATAATGGTTTATTTTGGCTTGGTCAAGATGCTCGCGGTCAAGGAATTGTTTATCGCGCTAATGGATACGCAGGTCAGCGAATATCTACTCATGCTATTGAATGGCAGATTCAACAATACGAAAACTTATCGGACACTATTGGGTATACTTATCAACAAGATGGTCATAGTTTCTACGTGTTAATTTTTCCTACTGCAAACACAACATGGGTTTACGATGTATCAACACAAGCTTGGCATGAGCGAGCTGGATTCGTTAATGGTGAATTTACACGTCACCGGAGTAATTGTCAGGTATTTTTCAATAATGAAGTATTAGTCGGTGATTATCAAAACGCTAATGTATACGCTTTTGATTTAAACAATTTTTCAGATAATAATAATGCTCAGAAATGGTTAAGATCATGGAGAGCACTACCGACAACACAAAATAATCTTAAACGTACTGCACAGCACAGTCTTCAACTTGACTTAGAAACTGGGGTTGGTTTAAATCTTGGTCAAGGTAGTGACCCCCAAGTTATGTTGCGTTGGAGTGATGATGGTGGGCATACATGGTCAAATGAACATTGGGTTAGTATTGGTAAAATAGGTGAATTTTATCGTCGCGCAATTTGGCGGCGTTTAGGTATGACAATGAAACTGCGTGACCGAGTTTATGAATTAAGTGGTACTGATCCTGTAAAAATTGCTATCATTGGTGCAGAATTAATTGTGAGTCCAACAAATGCCTAACCCGTTAAGTGTTCAAATTACACCGCCGCGAGTTCCATTTATTGATCAACGTTCTGGAAATATTTCGCGCGAGTGGTATTTATTTTTTTTATCATTGTTTAGATCTCAAGGTGGCAGCAGTATTTCACTCGATGATGTGCAAAAAGGGCCTCCGGCAGCAACACTTGATGATATTAGTACAACATGTTGCAATAATGAATTTACTTCAGTAAATAATGAACAATCTAGCCAAATTGCCGAATTGCAAAAACAAATAGAAGGACTTGCGGAACAACCTTTTAATTTAAATAGCGAAATTGCCGAATTACGAAAACAAATAGAAGGATTTGAAGAGCAACCTTTTGGCTTCATTGATGAAGTTAATCAAATAAGGCAACAAGTTAATGATCTTCAGCAATCATTAACTAATCATATTGACCAAATTGCGGAACTTCAAAAACAAATTGAAAGTGTTCAATTAACTCCACCGCCAAGGGAATTTAAACGATCAAGGTATGGTCAGTTTTCTGATACAACTACTCAAACCGCAGCTTCTGCAAATACTCCTTATGCTATCACATTTGATACAGCGGATGTTTCTAGCGGAGTTTATTTGGGAACGCCATCATCTCGAATTTATGTAGACACTGATGGAGTTTACAATATAATATTCAGTATTCAATTAGATAAAACAAGTGGGGGTACTGGATTATTTTGGGTTTGGCCTCGGATTAACGGTGTAGATCTTCCAAATAGTAATAGTCAAGTACGTATACAAGGAAATGATTCAGAACTTCTAGTAACAGTAGGATATTTTTTCGAACTTGTAGCAAATGATTATTTTGAAATAATGTTTGCTGTTGATGATGTAAGTGTTGAAGTTACATCGTTTCCTTCATCCGCGTTTTATCCAGCGGTTCCGTCTATCATTTTAACGGTTACCGATAATATTCAAGGAGTGCAATAAATGACAGTCACCGTAAAAAATTTGGTTCCTGGTAAAACAGTTGAAGCTGTTCAGACCACTCAGTATACCGCAACTAATGTAACTACAATTATCGATAAATTCACAGCTACAAATTATAGCGCAACTGCTGCGACAATTTCCGTAAACTTAGTTACGAATGCAGGATCTGCGGGAAACGAGAATTTAGTCACGAAAACTAAAACACTTCAACCTTCAGATGTTTATAATTTTCCAGAGTTAGTCGGGCAAGTTTTAAATCCTGGTGGTTTTATTAGCACAATTGCTGGAACCGCTAGTTCAATTAATATGCGCGTTAGTGGCCGCGAAGTAACTCAGTAAGGAATAAAATATGGGACTGCTTTCTACACTTGGAACTATTGGCGGCTCGCTATTAGGTGGTGCTTTTGGCAGTCCATCTATCGGAGGCGCAATTGGCGGTGCTTTAGGTGGAGCAATTGAAGGTGATAAAGCTGCCGATGTTGCTGCGTCTGCTGCTGCGCAAACTGCTGCGGCATCTGATCGTGCAGCAGCACTTCAGCGAGAAATGTGGCTTGCTGAACAAGCGCAGCAAAAACCATGGTTAGAAGCAGGTAAACAAGCACTTAATAAACTAATTCCTATTGCTACTGAATATACCCCATTTGGGATGAGACAATTTCAAGCCGATCCTGGATATGGTTTCCGCATGGGTGAAGGTATGAAAGCATTAGAACGAAGTGCTGCAGCAAAAGGTGGTTTATTGTCCGGTGCCGCGCTTAAAGGTATCCAAAGATACGGTCAAGATCTTGCATCGCAAGAATATGAAAATGCTTTTAACAGATATCAATCCGAGCGAGAAGCCCGACTTAAACCTTTACAATCTCTTGCCAACCTTACTCAAACATCCACAAATGCGTTAGGTGCCGCAGGACGGGATTATGCTAGCAATGTTGGAAATTATTTAATCAACCAAGGTTACACAGCAGGAAATGCACAACTCGCCGCTGAACGGGCTCGTCAATCCATGTACGGTAACATTAATACCGCAATTGGTCAAATTACACCTAGTCAATGGTCTAGTGCGGGAAGCGCGTTAAGCAACTGGTATAGTAATCTCGGTAAATAAAATAGAATTAAGGAACAATTATGCCCGAACTTAATTTTAATGCACTAGCTACCGAAGGTCCTCGGGGTGCGCTCCAAGGGTTCATGTATGGTCAGCAATTGCAAAATAAAATGCTTGCGGATCAGCAAGCAATGGAATTGAAAAAACAAGAACAGCAATTGAACGCTTTGCGAATAAGTGATTTTCAAAAAGATCGCCAATTGAAAGTGCGAATGGAAAAAGCAAATTTATTTAAAGAAGGATTACTTAGAGCACCAACACCTGAAGCTGCTCGTTCTTTAATTAAACGTCAATATAGTGACCCTGATCTAGGTCCGTTTTTGTCGCAAAGTATTCCCCTCGAAGATGCATTAGCTGAGATTTCCGACGACCCTGTAAAGTTTGACCAATATAAAGCTCAGGAAGCGCTTGGAATACCAGATTACATGAAGTCTCAAATGCCTAAAGTTGTAGGTAACGCTATTTATTTACCAAGTGAAAAGAAATTTGTAACAGCTCCTTCGCAACGACTTGTTTCAGTTATCGGTTCCGACGGTAAACCGAAAATGGTACCTGCGGACGAAGCTTCTGGAATGGTACCATTGACCGCCGCTACCGCTAAAATGGCAAGTATCGGTGGTACATCTGCGACACCTAAGCCTTTAACACAATTGCAAAAACAAAGCTTTCGAAAAGAAATGGCGGCTGATACCACAAGTGTTAAAGCTGCTCAATCTGTTTCCGATGAACTTGAAAAACTTACTGATGAATTAGTAGGAAGCCCTGAAAAAAACATTGCACCGGCTAAAGGATTATCTGGAATTACTGGTTATCGAGCCATACTCCCATCTGCTTTTGCACTTCCTAACAGCGAAACTCGTAAGGCTCAGCAAAAATTGGATACATTGAAAGGTAAAGTTATGGCATTTGGTCGTCAGCTTGCATCGTTGCAAGGTAAACTAGGTAACATGGCTGTACAAGAATGGAAATTTGTTTCCGATAGTATTCAATCAATTGATCCTGCGGCTGGTAATCTTGACCAACAGTTACGCGATATTGTACGTCAAGCTAAAAATTTCGCCAATACTATGCAAGAGCGATACGATTTAACTTATGAAAGTGATAACGAAGAGATGCCAAATCTTCCACCGTTACCGAGTGGTAAAGGTAAATCTGCTAACGTTGATACAACTAGTCTCCCTGTTAGAACTCTTCCACCGTTACCGAGTGGTAAAGGTAAATCTGCTGCACCTACTGTAAGCAATTGGTAAGGAGTTAAAATGCCTCGCAATATTACGGTAACTTTTTCAGACGGTACTTCTCACGTTTATGAAAATGCGCCTGATGATATAACCCCTGATATGGTTACTACTCGGGCACAAAAAGAGTTTAATAAGTCAGTAACCGCCCTTGACGGTGGACGGCGTGCCGCACCTGCAATAACTTCTGAAATCCCATCCTCTCGTCAAGAAGCAAGTTTGTATTCCCGAGTGCGACCATACGTTGCCCCAGTTGTTGAAACATTAGGTGGTATTGGCGGTTCTCTTTTAGGCGGCACTGCTGGTACTTTTACAACTGGCCCTATAGGTACCGTAGCAGGTGGAATTGCCGGCGCTGGTTTAGGCTATGGTGCTGCCAAAGAAGCTCTTGAGTTAGCTGATGTTTATTTCGGAGGTAAAGTTCCACGTCAAGGTACTGCCCAGGTCACTGAACCTTTAAGAAATATAGCGGAAGGTGCTGCATTCGAAGCTGGCGGTAGAAGTGCTGTTTCGGCTATTGGGGGAGCCGTAAAAGGTGTTAAAAGAATGGCGCAAGAAGCAGCGGAAAAAAAAGCTGCAAAAATATCAAAACAAGCTCTTCGTTCGGATTTACCTGATGTCGTAAATGCGTTGCGCACAGCCCCGCCAGGAACTTCCGTTGCGGAAGCAACGGCATTTATAGAAAATCCAGCATGGCAAGCGTTAGTGAAAAATTCCTTGGAATCCACACCTAAAGGTGCTCAGTATCTTAACAAATTAAAATCCATGAATGAGAAAGAAGGCGTTAATGCTCTAGCAAACATAGTCGGTGGTAAAACTGCTACAGAAGCACGCGCTGCCGCCGAAGCTCAAAAACGCGTATTAACAGAAACAACAGAGCCAATGCGAAAAGCTGTAATAGAAAAAGCAGATATCGGGCAAGATGTAGTAAAATTTTCTCGTGAAGCTGGTCGATTAGAAGCCGAAGCCGCTGAAAAAGTTCAAGAAGTTCGCCGATTAATGGCTGCCGGTGAAACCGCTGAAAAAGCCTCGCAGCAAGTTTATAAACCTTTAGGACAACCTCACGCACCAGGGCGATATACATACCCAGGAGAATTAGCAGTTAAAGCCGACGAGTGGGCGTCTGCTGCGGCAAAAGGGTCACTTGATGCAGGTGAAGCCGCACGACAAGCTAATGCCGCAGTGAAATCATTAACTGACGCCGGATTTAAGCCCCTTGAAACTGTCCCTTTAATTGAAAAAATTGGCGCTATTGGTAAAAACCCCGATTTTGCTGCAAATGATGTCATGCAAGCTGCTGTAAGAAATTTACAAAACGATCTTACACAATGGACGAATGTACATGGAATTATTCCGGCTGCTGCTCTTGATGCTATTCGTAAAAATTCAGTTAATGCCGCGGTTCGTGACGTATTGAAAAATTTAGATCCTAGCACTCAGGCAAAAGCCGCTGCATCTGCAATGACCAACATAAAACCATTATTAATTGATGCAATGGAAAAAGCAGGCGGTAAGGGTTATAGAGAATACCTTGAGGCGTATGCGCAAGGAGCGCAAAAAATCGCTGAAAAAAAATTATCAGGTGAAGCGTTACGATTGTGGAAAAACGATAAAGACGGATTCATTAATTTAGTGAACAATGAATCTCCTGATGTAGTAGAAAAGTTCCTTGGACCAGGGAAATACAATATTGCTATGGAATTAGCAGACAACACAATGGAAGTGTTGCGCACACAAGCTCAAAAAGCTATGAATCGAATTGCTGCTAGTGAACAAGCATCTCAGGGTCAAAAAGCCCTTGCGACATTGATAAAACAAAACACGTCAATGATTAGATTACCTTCTTTTTTGACGTTTTGGGTTGCTACTGCAAATAAAGGATTAGCAACACTTCAATCTCAAATTGGAAAAAACACTACAAAAGTATTATCTGAAGCAATGCAAAACCCCAGTACTGCCGCAGATTTATTAAGCTCGTTATCAAAATCCGAACAGCAACGGGTGATGAAGATTATTACAGATCCCACAGTATTGTCACCCTCAAAACGTGCAATTACAACCGGAGCAATAACTGGGGTAAACGCAATGGCTTCAGATAATAATGTTGAAAATAAGTTAGTAAGATAAATGAAATTAAAAATAATTTATTTCGTGTTGCTTTTTTTCTACGTCGATGTTTTAGCACATATAGACGCATTTACAGAGTTTCGGTATTGCGGCGAACCTTTGCGCGACAAAAACGGAAAGATTAAACGTAGCGCAAAAGTAATAAATAAATTTAAAGAGTTACATCCATGCCCGTCAAACGGAAGCACAAAAGGAGCGTGCGAAGGGTGGGCAATTGATCACGTAATACCACTTGCGTGCGGTGGTTGCGATGCGGTTTCAAACATGCAGTGGTTGCCAGACGAATTGAAATCAAAAGAAAAAACTGGAAAAGACAGATTTGAGCGAGTAATATACCAAAAAGACATCAAATGTGAGTAAATGTATGAAAGCAGCATTTTATAAGGGTAATCACCGATTGCTTAACAAGCTAACGGCGTGGTGGGATAATGGAAAATATACTCATATGGAGTTAGTTTTCAATGATCAAGTCGCTGCGTCGTCGAGTTTTAGCGATGGCGGTGTACGCTTTAAGTCTATCAAATTTGATGATTCTAGATGGGATTTTATCGAGTTACCAGAACGATTATTTAATGAGCGCGATGCAAGAAGTTGGTTTGATGTTAATCAAGGTCGCAAGTATGATTTTTTTGGGTTAATTAGATTTATTGCTGACGCATTGCCAGAAAATCGCGCAAAGTTTTTTTGCAGCGAGGCTTGTCTGTCTGCGTTAAAAATAAAAGATGCTTGGCGATTTACTCCAAATTCCGCTTATATTCTTTTAAATTCAATCATTGAGGCTGGCAATGTCTGAGCAAATTCAAGATTATTTCGGAAAATTCTTTTTTTGGGGGCTATGTGCTGTAATAACTGCAAGTGCAGGACTGCAATGGCAAACGTATAAAGAACAAACAGCATTAAAGCAAGAAATAACACAAAAATTTGTAGAAATTGCTAATATTTATAAATCACATGATGCAAGAATCGCAAGATTAGAACACGATTTAGCAGAGGCCAAGGGGCAAATGGTCGGCTGGGATACTTTAAAAAGAATAGAGTTACATTTAAGTTCTTTTCCTGCTGAAAAGCGCGGCGCAGCACTTGCTAACGCACTACGCGCAGAAGTTGAAACAAAGGCTAAAAAATGAATTTCGATGAGGCTTTTAAACTTGTTGTTGGGCATGAAGGCGGTTTTACTGATGACGCAAAAGATACCGGAAACTGGACAAGTGGAAAAGTTGGCGTTGGTAAATTAAATGGAACAAAATACGGTATAAGCGCGGCAGCATATCCGACGCTTGATATAAGAAACATTACGCTTGATCACGCAAAAGAAATATATAAACGAGATTATTGGTTAAAATATTATTGCGAGAAAATTCCGGCTGATGCTCGTTTTAGCTATTTTGATGCGTTAGTAAACAGTGGCCCAGGAGGTAAAACGCGCCAAGGTGCTGTTATTTGGCTTCAGAAAGCTCTTTGTGTTGATGCTGATGGAATCATAGGTAACAAGACTATCGCAGCATTAAATAGCGCAAACGGCGCAAAACTTGCAGCTTCATTTAATGGCTATCGCCTAATGTTTCTTACTCAGTTAAATAGTTGGGGCGTTTACGGAAAAGGCTGGGCGGCTAGAGTTGCAAAAAACTTAATAGGTGAATAATGAATCCTTTACTGCTAAGCGGTGTTTTTGGAATTATTGATAAATTAGTTCCAGATAATGAAAAGAAATCACAAGCACAAATTGAAATTTTAAAATTAACTCAAGAAAGTCAGGCAAAGCAATTAGATGCTGATGTCCAACTGTCGAATAATCAAACTGAAATAAACAAAATAGACGCGGCTAGTGAAAGTTTTTATAAATCAGGCTGGAGGTCGTCATGTGGGTGGATATGTGCATTTGGTCTTTTTTACAATTATATTTTTCAGCCTATCGCACCATCAATTTTTCTAATTCTAACAAACAAGATAGTAACGTTCCCGCAGATTGATGTTGAATCAATTATGGCTTTGTTACTACCTTTGTTAGGTTTGGCAAGCTTGCGAACATACGAAAAAGTTAAAAAAAGCTAAAAAAGTTTTTAAGGCTGTTACATGTCAACATAACATTTGATGTTTGTTACATCTCCTTCGATATCAGATACAAAACCTCTAATGCCAGATACATCTCCTTCAATGTTAGAAGCGTCGCCTCTGATATTAGAAACATCTCCATTAATATTAGAGACATCACCCCAAAGATAAATAACAGTGCCTTTAATATTAGTGACATCACCATAAATGTAAGAAACATCACCTCTAATATTAGAAACATCTCCATTAATGTTAGATACAAATCCTGTAATGCCTGATACATCTCCTCTAATATTAGAAACGTCTCCATGTATATTAGTGACATTCATATTGATTAAATTTCCTGTAATGTTAGAAACGTCACCATGTATATTACTGACATCACCATAAAGGTTTGTTACATCTCCATAGATATTAGAAAAATCTCCATAGATATTAGAAAAATCTCCTGTTATACCTTTATGAATCCTTGTAAGTTTTTTCATAAGTTTTTGCACTTTCTTTAAAACGTTAAAAAGAACTAAATATAATTTTTTCTAACACGTTGCTGATATAACCGGTTATGTCTTCAGCGTATGTATACGTAAGCGATAAAAACAATAATAAAATCGCAAACATTAATGTATTCATCGCAAGCTTTGCAAAGCAATTAAACTCTTGTTTTAGTTTGCAATTTCTTCCTTGATTGCAATTGTTATTACAACACTCTTTCATACTCGGCCTATAAAATTGAATTTCATTAACAACCATAGAGTAAATTTGCTCATGATTTAGCATTTTTCTTATTCCGGCTAAGGTCAGGTCTTTTGAGAATCTTCGCTGCGGGAAATCATCAAGAAACTTAACAATATTGTTAGAGTTTTTGTAAAGGCTTAAAAGTTGTGTATATTCTGCTGCGTTAACTGAATTTGATTTGTTGCATACATCATAGACGTTTAATTCTTTGTATTTTCCTGCGTGAATTTTGTATGTGTTGCATTTGTCGCAACCCAAAAATGTGAATACACCTAAATTATTTTTTATTGTTCTCATTAATATAAATTGATAATAATATTGTTCAAGAGTTCCATTTTCGCAAAAATTGCATTTTCCCAATGTATATTTCGAATCTAATATTTTATCCTTTATAACCAAATATTTTGGTTTTTCATCCAAAAAAAATCCGCTAATTGTTTTCATTTCTCCCTCAACTTTTAAATAAAAATTATTTTTTTAAATAGCTTTCAAGCCTGTTTATTTTTGCTTTGTAGTAATTGCACATACTTTGTGCATAATCAAAACTTGATTCCATTTCCAAAAGTTTTCTTTTCGAATCTTCAAGCTCTTTGATTGCTAAAACTCTAGCGCTTGGTAACACATAAACACTTCTTAGCAAGTCAATTATTTTGTTCATTTTTCACCTCTATTATCTTTTTTGCCCACTTCACCGCAATTTTGTTATAAAGACTTGGTTTGCTTAATATTGTTGACGCCCACTTTGTTTTATCGTCGTCTGTTTCAATTATTTTTTTCTGATCTACCGAGTCTTTTATATTTGTATTTATTTTTTCATTTAGTAAATATGGTCTATTTTGAGTTGCAGGAATTTGCGAAAAACTACAACCTTTTAAATTAAATTTAAGCATTTAACAGCCCGTCCCATGGTGTTGCCTTTTTCGAAAGTGTTTTTATAAACGCTTTCGTTCTACATGTTGCTGCATGATTATAAAAAACAACTTTTCTGACATCATTTGTTTCTTCTACTCCATGAGCTTCATTTATTTTCTTTAGAACTTCTCTGCCCATTTCTGTTATTTGATAGTAAGTTAATCGCCTTTGTTTTATGTCGTCTAGTTTTGTTTCGCAAACATGCACATACTTATATTCCATCAGCCTAACAACAACCTGCCTTGTTGCTGCTAAATTAAGTTTTACTTTATCTTGCAAATCAAAAATGTTATGTTTTTCTTGCAAAATATTTAAAATTGTTTTCGTTACGGGTTTCATTTTATTAATTAACATAATTACCTAACTTAGCAAAAATTATCAGGAACAATAGCGCAACTTATAAAAGCGCAACAAATTAAAATTAAATTAATCAACATTATAGTTATCCTTTCATGATTTAATGTAACACAATTGTATCACACTTTTAACATAATTAATAGCTATATTCCTTTTGATTGACGATATTGTTTAACTGCGTTTCGTAACCCAGATTGCGTTGTAGCTTTTTCGTCAAGTGCTAATGCTTGAGCCTGATCTAATGTATCTCGCATTAATATGCGATGGCAAATAACGGGCGCACCTTGACCTTGGCGACGTACACGAGCGTTAAACTGTTCGTATAAATCCAATGACCAATTTAATCCATACCACACGAGTATGTGACCGTTCTTCTGAAGACCGTCGATACCGTGACCCATTGAAGCAGGGTGACCGATCATTAATTGACAGTCGCCAATTTTCCATCGATGCATTGCGTTGGTTAAAGACATTTCGCTTTTACATTCAGTCAAATTGATCGGGCGTAATGCTTTAAATCGTTCCATAATTCGTTCAGCGTCACTGCGATAAGCGTAGGCGCATAAAATTGGCGAACCTTGTGCTTCGTCGATGATGTCCTCTAGTGTGTCAAGTTTCATGTCATGTACTGATTCCCATAATGGCATTCCAGCAACCGGATACATAGCGCCATTGGAAAATTGAAGACACTTATTAGTTAATGCCGCTTGGTTAAAAGCTTCAATTTCTTTACCGCTATCCAGCACCAAAAAGAATTCTTTTTCTAACTTATCGTATTTGGCCCGCAATTCATCAGGCATTTCAATTTCTACGTTATTAACAATTAAATCAGGTAATGGATTGTAATCCTCGGCGGACATTTCCAGTGTGATATCTCCAATTAATTTTTTAATAGTGTCTTCAGTATCTTCGTAAGCGACTTCTTTATAAGGGCCAACTTTTTTATAAAACCGTGTGCGAAAAGCTGTTTTACTTGTACCTAAACGAACACCTCGATCAACAACCAAATATTGTCCATGAAGATCCTTGTATCCATTACTAGCGGGCGTACCAGTTAACCCAGTTGCCCAGTCAAAATGATTTTCAATCTTGCGAAATGATTTAACTCGATTAGTTGCTGAATTTTTACATTTACTAATTTCATCCCACACGACACCGTTAAAAGGCATTGGGCGATCTTTTTTAATAAAGTATGTTTGCAAGGTTTCGGCAAGCCACCCTAAGTTTTCATAATTTACAAGATAAATATCCGAGGGTCGCAATAATGCTCTGGTGCGCTGATCTTTGGTACCGGCAATCATGCTGAATCGTAAATGTTTAGTATGCTCCCATTTCGCAGCTTCTTGCCTCCATACCAATCGAATTACTCGAATGGGAGCTACAATTACCACACCTCGCAGAAAACCAGTGTTAATCAAGTGCGCTAGACTGGTTAGCGTAATTACAGTTTTACCTAACCCCATGTCCAACCACAACATCGAATGAGGGTGGGTGCATTGAAAATTAACCGCGTTTTTTTGGTAATCGTGGAGTAAGTCAGGTGTCAGCATTTCATCACCATTAAGTCAATCATGGCTTTACCATCTTCCACGTTGTCTACCACAAAAACTGATACTTTATTCTGACGCAACCTGTTATGTTCACGTTCCTGAGCAAATGTGGGTTTCTGACCTTCACGTTTGAACTCGCAAAACCACATACGACCATCCGGTGCAATAAACAAACGATCAGGAACCGCAGCACGAGCGGGACTGGTAAACTTATACACTAGAACGTTTTTAGTCTTGGCGTAATCGCAAACCTTTGATTCAATCTGTTTTTCCAACATTTTTGTTTTCCAGTTCAATCAATAATTCGATGTAGTGCTTGGCCTTTTCCAAATCTGCAATTCCATTCTTCTTACGCCAGCGGCTAATGTACTTGATAACGTTTCCCTCAAAGTATCCAATCCCGTTAGCATGGATGTATTCAACGGGTTGAATTGATAGATCTTTGTAATGATTTCCTGCAACTTGTTTGTTCAATGCGTTTGTCATAAAAATCCTAGTGTTTTGTTGGTCACGGCACTATCACCGTATCGTTCGACTGCTGCCTTGTCATAAGCTGCTGCCGCTTCTTCTTTTGTCTTGTAATGACCAATCACCTCATACCCGACTTGTGCTCTCCAGTACCCTATGGATTTTTGCCAATGAACACCTTTGAATCCAGATGTATTGCTGCGCATGATTCCGCGATTTGCGTTGTTGTGTTTATGACTGCATTCACGCAAGTTGTCTAATCGGTTGTCTGTTTTGTTTCGATTGATGTGGTCCAAACGAACAGGCCACCGACCATGACAGTACAAGAACACAAGACGATGAACAAAATAAGTGCGTCCATGAATCTTGACTTTCAAATAACCCAAGCTGTGCAAAGTACCAACTGGTTTACCGTTGCGCAAAAGCTGACCCGTTTGAGCATTGTAATCAAACAATTGCCGCAATTCGTCGTAGGTGATCATGCTAAACCGAGGCAGAGTTTTTCTACCTCCCTCACGTAATAGTCAAAGTCAACAGGCAGCTTTCCGGCCTCCAAGATGTTGTTGCAAACTTGCACACCCCACCCACTCTCAACACCGATCTTGCGCCACTCTTGCTTACCCTTCAAAGGGGGAAGCCACTTAAACAGTCTACCACCATTTTTGGCAATGTAATAACGTGAAATATTTTGAATTTGCACCGGAACACCATCGCCGTGTTCAATGCTCAAATACCCCGAGCGTGGTACCTTGGTGCGTAACATGAAGTCCATGATATCAGGCCACTTCTCGATGGTGTCGCGGATCGGTGCGCCTTCAACCAACACTTTTTCGGCCACCTTGGGAATCACAAGACCACCGGCATTTTGATACCATTGAGTTTTCCATTCGTATGCACCCTTACGTTTGGTGCTACCATCTTCGAACACACCTATGTAATTATTTACATCTCGAATCATCATAGCTTTGTAAACCGCTTCCTCAAGATTTAACCCAGTAGTGGTTTGCCATTCTGCGCGAGTTATGTTTAGTAGTGGTTTATGACTCCGAGGTATTCTTACAGTTAAACCGTCAGTATTTATTTGAATTAACCGTAAGTCAGGAATTGTCATTAGTTTTTCAGCTAACAAACATAATAATAATTGCCCATTTAGTGTGATACTCATTGTAAATAACGGATCATAAAACACACTAAATTGATTGTTGCTGTCACCATAAACACCGTTTAATGCAAGTTTCAACATTGCTGATTCTGCGGACTTCTTAGGGTATTGTTTGCGTTGCTCAAATAAGTGTTTATATATGCTAACAAACTCTTTACCAAGGTGAGCCGGATAAAACCCATTTGTAATTGCCAAATTAGGGTAATACGAAGTAACATCGAGATCTACAATTACATGATCATTATCTGATTCAATAATTTCCGATTCAACTGAACCATGAATACCACCTAGACCAAAAACAAAAGTAAACCCGTTGATGATTGCCGTTAAATCAGTAAATACCCCTTTAGTTTCAGTAATTGATTGTTGTTTAAGCCAACTTATAATCCGATTAAATTCTGGCTGTTTAAACTGAATCCACGGTAAGATAGCGTCTTTTAAATTAATTACTGAACGTTTAGTTTGACGCGGTATTCTTCCATTATCTCCATAGTCATAGCAAGCAACATTGGCTTCTTCCAACTTCATTACAAAATAATCTTTACCGATTTTGGTATCATTGTGATTCATAAAATCACGTTGATACTTGCGAGTCAGTTCCTCACGAAACGCAATCATTTCTTTACTATGATGATAAAACTTCTTTGTCTCACTGGCATATCGTGACTGGGAAAGATCGGAAGAGCACACGTCTGAACTCCAGTCACCTGAAGCTATCTCGTATGCCGTCTTCTGCTTGA
>OGVJ01000008.1_pt1 | contig 20468 bp, 34 predicted proteins | sample 1575741 | NCBI WGS metagenome assembly OGVJ01 (sample SAMN07581528, study PRJEB24739) | freshwater metagenome | place: Singapore | collected 2015-01 | reverse complement strand
GTTTCCCAGTCACGATACCAGATATAAAAATGATTTTATTTTCGGGGTCTAGTATCATCCCCAGTAGTTGAACCTGTTTTGGGGTGAATCTGAAATTCTTTTTCTTAGTTTTGATTTTACTCACTTGATTTAATTGAATCTCAACTGAGTCCGACTGACTAAATCTTTTTTTAGGCATTTGTATAGTTTACACCTATTTAGAGCAACGGCTCTTCAATAGTTACATCTGCAATCAAAATATTTGGCGGCGAAGAGGTGAGATTTTGGGCGCTGAGTCTTCCGCGAGTAGAAGTAGACAGCGTTCCTGAAGGCAAAACAAATTCGCCTAGTTCGTTTTTTAAATCAACAGAAAAAGAAGAAAGCGCACCAGATTCGTTGATAAATGTTTTTATGTTTGTTGCTTTTATCTGTAGTTGCTTTGATGCTTCATCCAAAAAGACGTTGTAAGCGTTGCGCTTGGAAATCGCATAGGAATAGGTTCTTTTTAAATCAAGAGAGAAAGAAATACTAGAGTGAATATCTGAAGAATAATTATCTGCCCCCGAAATTGTTGCAAAATGACCATACGCGAATTTGTTCGTCATGCCAGTTTCTCCTGTACTCAGCCCCGAAAGCATTGTCAATCCTGTTGGCGCATTGGTGCAAGTGAAAGATGTGGACATTGTTGCGGCTTGAAATGGCACTATTTCCACAGACAAGTTGTCGAGGTAGCATCCACTAAATGTTCGACCGCCGATTGTTATGTCAGTACTGCCTGTTCCTGTGAGGTTAGCGAAAACGCCAGATCCGAAATTGTATGAATCACTAGAAGAATCATTATTGGCAAACTTATTGCACAGCGGAAATGCGATAGTTATTTTCGTGTCTGTGCTACCCCCAACTCTCATATCTGGCAAAGTATTTGGGGCAAGAGTTCTATATGCACTTACTTTCGCGGAATGGGAGATAGATACACTGTTTGCGGGTGCAATAAACTTCTTACCTGCGAAATTGTTTCGGGGCATAGAGACTGGAATATTTTCGTAGCGTATAACGGACATCATAGTGTATTACACCTTTTTTCTGATTACAAAAGGTTTTATAAAATGGGGGCGTTGGTTTTTTTTTGGGTTTTTTTGGGTAATTCTTAAAACACGACTCGCGATTTTGACAAAAGGGGTGGGGTGGGTGGTGCGGAGCAGGACGCTTCCATGCTCTGCGTGAGCTGGAATGAGCGCGTGGATGTGGAAAGTTGGTTTTTGGGAGACTGAAAATAGTATCCCCCCCACCGTTTCTACGCTGAACTCTCGCGCATTTTTCGAGAAATAGGGGGGGTGCTGTCAAGAGTTTTCTTCGAGTATGACACAAAAGTTTTTTTCGCATCACACAAAAAAGTTCTTGCGTTTCCGAGTGTTTCGGGTTACACTTTCCCCGTCATGAATACCTTACTTCAATTCAATACCGCTGATGTTTCCAATATCGACTTTGTTTCTATCGCTGACCGTGTAGATTCAAATTGGGCAGATTGGGAAGTGAACTTTGAACACAATGGAAAAACTTACGTTGGCTTTCTTGGTGCTTGCCCTTTTCATCCTGAAGATATGCACGGCGACGAAATCATCGAAGCAGAGGAACTTTAAGTTCCTCAAAAAAAACAAAAAAAACTTGTTGACTTTATCGCCAAAACATTCTACACTTTCCCCGTCATGAGAAGCTTCTTTTACATCTACAACGCAGAAAACAAATTGGTTGACATGCTCGCTGAAAATCTCATTGGGCGCAATGCCGCAGAGCTGGAAAAGCTAGCGTATGAAATCGCCACAAAACACAATGGCACGGTGAAAATTGTTAGAAAAAAATAAAAAAAACTTGTTGACTTCACCGCAAAAATCCGTTACACTTTCCCCGTCATGCAAACCAAACTTACTCCCGCTTACTTCTCCGCCGTTTTCTCCAAGCTTTCCAATACCTTGAAGAAAGGAACAAAAACCAACTACGGAATTTTCTCCCATTGGGACGCTAACAACTTTGCAATCTTTGAAAGCGGCTGGGTGGGCTATCAGTCCCTCCACTTCATCGAAATCCAAGATGAAGCTAACGAAAAAAAATCGTTAGACGCACTCGCCAAAATGCTACGCGCAAACGGTTTGCGTGCATAAGTCAAGAAAAAAAATAAAAAAAATGCGTCATCGTCATAAGTCGTTGATAATCAACGACTTACATCGACGCGACCCCTTCGGGGTCGTTTTGGCGTAAGTTGTTGATACTCAACGCTTTACGCATACGCAACACGTAAAAAAACGTTTTCTGTTAGGCTTTTGTCAAGAAAAAAATGCGTCATGCCGCAAAATAAAAAAGAAAAAAAAGATAAAAAAGTTCTTGCGTTTCTATGCTTTCCGATGTATTCTTTCCCCGTCAACCACTACTAGCCATGACTGCTCAACCTAACCTCAAGCCACAATACAAAGCAATCGCCCTCAATACTGCCAACAAAGCAACAGAAAAGTATGAGGACAAATACTTTGCAAAAGTTCAATTCGCCATTGACTACGGTTATGGTCAAGTAATCACCTACGCCGTAGGCGACGAAATCAAAGGCGTTGCAATGAAAAAAGGTCTTGCACAATACTGCAACTATGGCAACGTAATCGAACACTTCATTCCTTGGGAAAACATCACCACAAAAACATTCTGCACCGTGCGCGAATACATCACAACAGTTTTCGAGATTGTTGAAAAATAAATGAAAAAAATAATTGACAACCCCGCAAAATCTTCTATCTTTCTCTCGCCATGTTCCCACACCCATTCATCACCACTGAAGCCGAATTGAACGAATACATCGAAGCCATGGAAGCATTTGCCGACATAGCCGACCAACTCCCCGACCCTCCAGCGGAAATCTGGCTCGACCCTGAGCTTCTCGACAACTGAGAAGCGCAAGCGTCATAAGTCGTTGATTATCAACGACTTACATCGACGCGACCCCTTCGGGGTCGTTTTGGCGTAAGTTGTTGATACTCAACGGTTTTCGCATACGACATGCACTCTAACAAGTCAAAAAAGCGTTTTCTGTTAGAGTCTTGTCAAGAAAAAAATACACTTTCGCGAAAATAAAAAAGAAAAAATAAACAAAAAAAATGTTGACGTTCCGCACCTTTTCTGCTATTCTTTCCCCGTCATGAAATACTTCGCCACACTTACAATCGCCGCTGTTTCCTTGCTCGCTCCTTGCGTTGTCGTCCTTGCCGCTACTGAGGCAAAAACAATCGGGGAACATGTTTGCTATGGAATCGCCTTTGCAATCAGCACGTTCTTTCTGTTTCGCATGCAAAAGATTGTTCTTGGCATGAAATAATCAAAGAAATTTGTTGACACTTTGCCCCGAAACGACTATTCTTTTCTCGCCTAACACAATTGCAATACGAACTCTGATACAATAATAACATGACAATCGCACAACAGCTTAAAATCACGGAATTTCCTTTTACAATTAAAGACAAAAATGGTAATGAGATTTACATTGAGAATTACAAAGGATATTGGGAAAAATATGAATACGATGCCAATGGTAATATGATTTACTATGAGGATTCCAGAGGATATTGGGTAAAATACGAATACGATGCCAATGGTAATCGAATTTACTTCGAAAATTCCGATGGAGTGATCGAAGACAATCGCCCCAAGACAGATGTTCAAAAGGCAATCGAACTCCTCACTAAAGAGGGATTGATTGTGGATGGTAAGATTCTTAAATAACGAACACTGATACAATTACGTATGAATCATCTTGTTTTTACTGTCTCCAATGGTTTTGTTTCCTATCGCATGAATGACCGTCAAGGCTCGCATCCGTTAGGCGATGATTCCGCGCATGATGTGATTGATTACTTGAAAAGAATCATCAAAAACTTTTCATCTTTTGAAGTAATTTTTTCTTGACTTCACCGCAAAAATAAACTACTTTTTCTTTGTTCCCACTATGAAAGAATATCTCGACTGTCACGGCAATCCCCTCGAAATAGGTCATGAATATGCCCTTGTTTCTTATGGTGAAAATGGCATTACACCAGAGCCTTTGTTTGAATGGATAAAAGCGGTTTGGAATGGAGTTTCCCTTGTTGACAGTGAGGGATGCACTTGGACTGAATGGCTTGAGCCAAAAGGCAAAATCTCCCCCGATGTAATTTACTGAAAAAAAATCAAAAAAATAATTGACAAACTCGCAAAAATCCTTTATCTTTTCCTCGTTATGTTCTTCGACTACAATACACCAACTGAAAAACTCGTTTCCGCCCTTGTCAACAAAACCGTTCGCTACTTTGCGGAAAAGTCAAAGCTGAAAGCTGATGGCGTTCGCGTCCTGAAAATTGAAGCGGTGGAAAATGTCGCCTTTGCCAAGAATGGCAAGCGTTATGTCACCGTGAAAGCATTGGATGTTGACGATGGCGGCGAAAGCAAATACCGCAACTTGCATCTTGCTGGAATTGACCTTGTTGTCTAACGGTTCGGGGGGGAGTCAGTCGCAAGGCTGGCTCCCTTGTCAAGAAAAAAAATAAATAAAAAGTGTCATCGTCATAACTCGTTGATAATGAACAACTTACGCCGAGGCGACCCCGAAGGGGTCGTTTTGCTGTAAGTCGTTGATACTCAACGGTTTACGCAAGCTGTTAGAGTTCTAACAACAAAAAAAGTGGTTTCTGTTAGGCTCTTGTCAAGAAAAAAATACGCTATGACACAAAAAAAAATAAATAAAAAATAAAAAAAATACTTGCGCGTTAGCTCCCGAAATGCTACTCTTTGCGCGTCATGAAATACTTTGTTATCTTTACACTCACCGCCCTCATTCTGTCCGTTGCCGCTTTCGCAATCATCACGGGAGCGCAATCTTGCGAAACGCATGTTCACGTTGGATGCATTGCTTGCTTTGTTGGCGCAATGGGCTTGCTTGTCATGCTTTCCGATCTTTTGGAAGAACAATAAAAAAACTGTTGACAAAATCTCTCAATCTGCTAACTTTTCCCCGTCATGAAATTACTTACTACTGCAAACGCAAAAATCCGCAAAGGTGAAAAAATCGGTTTCAAAACTTTTGGCATTCACCTTGCTCCCGCTTCTCTCTCTGGCTTTAACGTCTGTAAAGATGCTTCTGCTGGCTGTGCCGCATCTTGCTTAAATACCGCTGGCATGGGCGCATTCTCAAACGTGCAACTTGCGCGAATTGAAAAGACGCGCCTATTCTTCAAAAATAAAGTCGCTTTCTTGGCGCAATTAATCAAAGAAATTGCCGCCGCAATTAAGTCTGCCGAAAAGCAAGGTTTGACCGCTGTTTTCCGTCTCAATCTCACTTCAGACTTGCCATGGGAAAAAATCAAACTAAATGACAAGACAGTTTTCCAACTGTTCCCGCAAGTGACCTTTTATGACTACACCAAGTCACCCGAACGCATGACCGCTTTTCTTGCTGGTGAAATGCCGAAAAATTATCATCTGACTTTCTCACGTTCGGAGACTAACGGCGCAATTGCTGAATCAATTCTGAAATCAGGCGGCAACGTTGCAATGGTTTTCAGAAAGTCTCTCCCGTCTCAATACTTGGGCGCGGAAGTCATTAACGGTGACGAAACAGATTTGCGCTTTCTTGATGGCGCGGGAAAAATCATCGGACTTGTCGAGAAAGGCAAGGCGAAAAAAGACGAAAGCGGTTTCGTGATTGAACACTAAGCGCAAAAAAAAATGATTTTTTTCTTGATTGTTGCCGTTCTTCTGTTCCTAGTGGCAGACAGAAAATAAGTAAAAAAAAGCTTGACACAAGGGGCGCGTTGCCAATCGTCGTAAGTCGTTGATAATCAACGACTTACATCGACGCGACCCCTTCGGGGTCGTTTTGGCGTAAGTTGTTGATACTCAACGGTTTATGAAAGTTGTTAGGCTTCTAACAGGTCAAAAAAGCGTTTTTCGTTAGGCGCATGTCAAGAAAAAAACGCATTATGACAAAACTTTTTTCTCAAAATAAATCAAAAAAAATGTTGACCATTCGCGCAAAAAAGAGTATTCTTTCCCCGCCATGAAACCACAACAACAATTCACCAAAATCAACTCCAACGGAAAATTCACCACTACTCGCACCGAAGACCGCACGAAATACGATTGCGACCTTTTCGAGATGACACGCTTGCGCCGTTTCAAATCTCATGAGGAGCTGGTCGTTTTCGGCGGTGCAAAAATGGCTGTGGCGGTTTTTGTTTCGCGTAAAGAGGCTGCAAGACTGTTGAAAACTTTTCGCGCAAAACGCGCACTAGCGTAAAAAAAATTGTTGACAACGCCGCAAAAATAAACTATTCTTTCTCCGCCTACTAACAACACAACACCACAATGAAAAATGCAATACTCATCTTCTCATCAGCAGTCGTTACTCTTTCGCCTACTTTCAGCCTTTGCGCGTTTGCTATCTATCGCGGCAAGAGTGAATTGTTTGATTGCTTGTGCTTCATTCTTTTCGGCGCAACTTGCTATGCTTTGGCGCATCTGCAAAATTTCTGCAAAAAATAAGTTGACAAACTCCGAAAAATTCGCTAACATTCTCCCGCCTACTAACAACAAACAAAACAAAACTATGCAACACACCGCAACACAATCCGAAATCGCACAACTGATCGACGCAACAAAAGGACGTTTCTTTTCTATCACTTTCCAAAAGAAAGACGGAACGATTCGCACCATTAACGCAAAAGACCGTTTCACTGGTTTGATTAAAGGCACTGGTTCACCCGCCACCGATGCATTACGTCAACAAGGTTACATGTTCGCAGTTGACCGCAACCGCAACGGTTACTTTTCTTTCAAACCTGAAAAAGTCCTTGCCCTGAAATGCGGCAAGATCGAAAAAGAATTTTCAATCGTGGTGGATTGATGCATGGCAGAGGGGGGCGGTTATGGTTAGCCGCTCCCCTCAAAAAAATGCCAAAAAAAGAAAAAAACTTGTTGACTTATTCCCGAAAATACACTATCTTTCTCTCGCCATGATCGAAGAAATCGAAACCGTCATTTACTGTGGCTCAGAAGTTGAGCTTGTCGAAGTTGTCAATACTCCAGTTGGAAATCGCGCCCTCATTCGTTTTGAGGATGGGCGTGAGGATGAAGTTCCGTTAGGCACTCTGGAGTTCGTCTAACAGAAAACACACAGCCAGCCCCGAAAGGGGCTGGCTTACACATCGCGAATCGTCATAAGTTGTTGATACTCAACGACTTACACCGATGCGACCCCTACGGGGTCGTTTTGCCGTAAGTTGTTGATACTCAACACTTTTCGAATCGTCATCATAAGTTGTTGATAATCAAGCACTTACACGAACAAGACCCCGTAGGGGTCGTTTTGGCGTAAGTCGTTGATATTCAACGGTTTATGAAGATTCAAAATCGCCCCCTACCCCCCCCGCATGGTTATTTATTTGATATTTATTTACTATTTATTTGATTTTTATTTACAAAAACTTGTTGACAAATAGCCGCAGAAAGTGTATTTTTCTCTTGCCATGTTACCACTAAATCAAATCGTTAGAATCTACTTCAATCTTCACAAGAAAAAGTTGTCGGTGCAGACAAAAGTGAATGGGCGTTGGAAAGTCGTTGCGCATCTGGAAGATGCTTACGTTAAAAACGCGCAGTTCAAAGTATCAGAAGCGGGTCGCCAGCGTGTTCTTAAACAGAAAAAGAAGAATGTTCACGCATTCATCATTGGCACGTTAGTTTCTGGCATTCAGTCTAACAAACCTTTTCTTTCCGTTAGATACAATCCTTATGAGGCGGATCAGTTCCAGTGCCAAGGCTCTAACATCTTTCGCGCAGAAGAAGTGATCTTAAATGGCAGAAAAGTTTTTGCCGCTTGCTGATTAAAAATTCTTGACACTCACCCCGAAAAATACAATACTTCCGCCGCCATGAAAAAGATCGACAAACTACAACTAGAAGCACCAAACGAAATCCCTCACTTCGTCAAAGCATCTCGCCTCATTAAAAAGATTAATGGGCTTTCTATCTCGCAAGACGAGGGAACATACCAAGAAATCAAAAAGATTCTTTCTTTCAAACCAGCAACTCCAGAGGGGCAGGAACTCAAGAAAAATATGCTTGACAAGGCATACAAAAAATCCCGTGAAGGAATGTTTGGCGGTGGAATCTTTTTTATTGATTAAAACTTGACAACTCCCCCGAAAAACATCATACTTTCGCCGCCATGTTCGCCACCTCATCAGAAATCGCTCAATACATCCGCATGACCCTGAAACAGTGGGGAATGTCTCATCTCAAAATCGAATGGATGGAGAGACAACGCTACCTTGGTCTTGCTTACGTAGCAGAGAACAAAATCAAACTCAACAAAAAAATCCTTGCTTCATTCGAGACTTTCGATGAAGTCTTGAAACATGAAATTGCGCATTGCATACAGTGGAAAAGAAACGGCAATCGCTTTCTAACAAAAAACGGTCGTCGCGTTTTGCATGGAAAAGACTTCGCAGCCGTGTGTAAAGAAATGGGCATACCTGCTAGAACCCGAATCCCCATCCGCTACAAAACCTACGCATGAAACGCCACAAAAAACAACTCGCGCAAAATTCTCTTGACATGCGCAATCTTACCCGCCATCCTATGCCTCGTCCATGCTTTGCGCTGAAGGATAGAAAGAAAGAATCTAACAAAAAAGAATGCCGTGGCTTCCTCAAGTAAATCAAAAGGCTCTGTGAAAACTGTCGAGTGGTGGAAACACCTACGCGACAGAAAACGCGCACAAAATAAACTCGTTAGGCGCGATGGCAAGAAGCAGATAGAAGAAGAAAAGAAATAGTTTTCCCTCGCCAGAAGGACAAGGGGCTTCATGCCCCGACTGGAAACAGCTTACTTCTAGTGGGGGATTCATAAGTCGTTGATAATGAACGACTTACGCCGATGCGACCCCGAAGGGGTCGTTTTGCTGTAAGTCGTTGATACTCAACGGTTTATGACTTGAGGGAAGGTTTCAGTTTGTCAAGAACTTTTTTCACGGAATCGCACAAAAAAAAATTGTGAAAAAAAGAAAAAACATATTGACAATTCCGTCTGAAATGCTACACTTTCCCTGTCGCCAATGACTGGCACACTTCAAAACTACAAACTACAAACTACTACCACTATGGCACTTATCATCGCAAAAAACAAAGTCAACTTCGAGCAACTCATCGGCGTGGAAACTCCACCCGCTACTGAATCGCACACTCCAATTCCTCATGACCTGCTGGTGACGCTCACCCGCAAGGCAATCGAGAACGCTGGTCTGACCGTTCTTGAGGAAGAACACGCGCTCCACCGTGGCGGCTTGCGCTACTTCGGCGGCTTCGCACTTACTGGCAAGGGCATTTCTGGCGATGATCGCCAAGTGGTGCTTGGCTTGCGTAACAGTCACGACAAGGCATTTGCCGCTGCGGTTTGCATCGGGAATCGCATGATGGTTTGCGAGAATCTTTGCTTCGCTTCAGATGTCAAACTTGCTCGCCGCCACACCCTGAACATTCTCACCGATTTGCCTCGCGTTCTCGGTGATGCTGTGGGGCGCGTTGTTTCTCACTGGAACGACATGGGCTTGCGCATTGACCGCTACAAAACCACAGAAATCAGCGATGCACAAGCGGCTGATCTGATGGTGACGCTTGTGGATTGCAAAGCGTTTCCCGCTCGCGACATTTACGCCGCGATTGAGGAATTCCGCAACCCTCGCCATGAGGAATTCAAGGGGCGCACTCTCTGGAGTCTTTACAACTCCATCACAGAGAACCTCAAGGGGGGCGACCTTAGCAAGCTGCCTTTCAGGACTATGACCGCCCAAAGCATCTTCGACCGTGTGGCGAGTCACTCCCCGATCATCGAGGTGCAAGAAATCGTGACGAAAGGTTGCGAGGACGCGCCCGAACTCGACGGAACGGACTTCCGCGACTAAGCGAAAAAAAGACTTGACAACCCCCGCGAAAGCGGGGTTGTCATAAGTCGTTGATACTGAACAACTTACATCGACGCGACCCCTTCGGGGTCGTTTTGGCGTAAGTCGTTGATACTCAACGGTTTATGACTTGAGCGATGGTCTTGGATTGTCAAGGTTTATTTTTTTTATTTTTTAATCAAATAAATGTTGACACTCTGCCGAAAAATGCTATTCTTTGCGTGTCACCAAATCACTAACAACTAACTAACTACTACTATGGGACTCGACCAATTCGCCTACACTAAACAAGGAAAAGAAAAACAAGAGATTGCCTATTGGCGCAAACATAACGCGCTGCATGGATGGATGGAAAACCTTTGGGAAGAAAGAGGTTGCCCCCGTCAACACAAAAACGATTCATCGTTTAACTGTGTACCTCTCCAACTAAGCGCGAAACATCTTGACCGTTTGGAAAAAGATATTCTCGCCAGTGAACTGCCAGAAACGCAAGGTTTCTTTTTCGGGGCTGATTCTCGCGATGATGACCATTACAAGCAAAAAACCCTGGACTTCATCGTTACCGCTCGCCAAGCTATCAAAGAGGGCAAGAAAGTTTTTTACGATTCTTGGTGGTAAATTCTTGACAACTCCCCCCGAACAATCAACTTTTCTTTCTATGAAAATTACTATTGACATTCCTCGCGATGACCTTGATGAAGTGGCTGTGGCTCGCATCATGGATGAAATCGGGCAATCCATGTACACCATGGAAAATTTTGTGGAGCTTGCTGATGGCTCTTTTTCGTTAGAAACATCTTACGGAAAAATTTATCTCACTCCAGAAAATTCTTGACAATTCACCACAAAACAACTAACTTTTCTCCGCATGAAACTACTCACCACTGCAAATAGCAAAATCAAAAAAGGGGAAGCTCAAGGCTTCCAGACGTTCGGCGTTCACCTCGCGCCTAGCACAAAATCGGGCTACAACACTTGCCAACATGCAAGCGTTGGTTGCTCTGCTTCATGTCTTGATACTTCGGGGCATGGAATTTTTGAAACCGTTCAAAATGCCCGTATCGCCAAAACAAAATTCTTCTTTCAAAATAAGGCTCTGTTCATGGCTCAACTTGTGAAAGAAATCACCGCCGCTGTGAAATCAGCACAAAAGAAAAACCTTGTGCCTTGTTTCCGCCTCAATCTAACGAGTGACCTGCCTTGGGAGAAAATCACCTTGAACGGAAAAACTGTTTTTGATTTGTTTCCTCAAGTGACGTTCTACGACTACACCAAGTCGGCGCAACGCATGACCGCTTTCTTGTCGGGAGAATTCCCCTCAAACTATCACTTGACTTTCTCGCGCTCTGAGTCTAACGAGAAATTGGTTGACGCTATTCTTGCCAGTGGTGGAAATGTCGCCGTAGTTTTCCGTGGCTCGCTTCCTGAGAATTGGAAAGGCTATCGTGTCGTAAGCGGTGACGAAAGCGACCTGCGCTTTCTTGACCCTCAAAACGTCATTGTCGGGCTTGTCGAAAAAGGAAAAGCGAAAAAAGATTCTTCGGGCTTTGTGATTGAACCTGCATGACCATTTGGCAAATCTTATTCCTCGCGCTGTTGCTGTTTTTAATTGCATTAAAATAAACCTTGACAACTCCCCCCAAAACACCTAACCTTTCCCCGATATGGACAATCTAAACGACCCGAAAAACGCCGCTATCTATCTCCGTGCCGCTGGACACTTTCTTTCACAAGTTCCTGATCTAACGGCTGATCAACTTTGCTGTGCCTTGATTGACGAGGACGACGAGAACCGCCCACGCATTGCGCTATGGGAGGCAATCGAAAGGCTCGCTGAATCGTGCGGCGATGATCCGTACATGTACACGGAGGAACTCATCTCGATCTTGGCAGAAGATATGCTAGACCTTTGCAACGGTAAGTGATACATGGTACGCCCTACCCCTTGGCGGGGGTAGGGCAAATCATCTTCGTAAGTTGTTGATAATCAACGACTTACACCCACGCGACCCCTACGGGGTCGTTCCGCTGTAAGTTGTTGAAACTCAACGGTTTACGACTCTTCGTCATAAGTTGTTGATAATGAACCACTTACACGAATAAGACCCCGTAGGGGTCATTTTGGCGTAAGTCGTTGAGTATCAACGGTTTATGAATATCAATTTTGACCGTAATATCGGCATATCGCTTATTTAGGCACATTCATTCCTTATTTGGCCTTATTTGATTAAATCGGGGGCATAATGGAAAAGCGCACCAGTTTCCCAGTGCGCTTATTTGTCGTTTTATTATTTGGAGTTTATTTATTTACTCTTCTTCGTTCTCCTCTTCTTCTTCGTCTTCTTCGTCCCAACCTACAGCTTCAGTCGCCTCTTCTGTGCTGTAGTCCATGTATTGGACAAGGAATTCGTGGAGTTGTTCTTGCGTATCGTTGGAAACGACTTCTTCGTTAATGCTTCCATCTTCGATAGATTCTGCACCCCAGAACCAATTTCCTGGCTCATAATAAGCAAGAAGAAACGATGCGCCTGTTTGCTCGCTCAGTGCGCGAATCGCTTCGGAGGGCGGCGACCATGCAGTATCGAAAATACATTCGTCATTCTCCAAAAGAGAAGCGGCAGTTTCTTTTGCTTCGTCTTCGGTTAAATCCCACTTAGTTCCCCAAGCAGCGGATTGTGCGGCGATAGTAGCCCAACCATTTTCGTCATTCTCAGAAAGCTCAGGTTTTACGATAGCTTCAAAGCTCAAGCCATGTTCCTTGAGGAACGCTTCGAGTTTTGGAGTGGATTTTGTTACAGTCAGTTTGTTGTTTGTCCAGTTTGGCATAGTAGTAATAGTTTAGTAGTTTAAGAAGGCGAGAGAAATGTAGTTGATTTCGCGGAAGTTGTCAAGAACTTAATGCAATCCCTTGTGTCTTTTCCAGAGTGCATCATCGACCTGCTTACTAAGCCAACTGCGCTGTTGAAAAATCTGTGCGCCGTAGGTAGGCTGGCGGCGATTAAACAAACGATAGAAGAAAAATGTTATTTGTTTCATTTTATTTTGTTTTTTGAATTATGCTTCGATTGGTTCCAGTAGGTCAATAACCCCAAGAGTGTATTTGATTTGAAAGGTTTGCTTTTCGTGATCGTATGAGATTGGCTCATAGTCGAGAATGTCTGTATTATCAAAGACTTCCTCTGTTACGTTATCGAAAAAACTGCGAAGAATGTTACCATAATTCGTTTCATTCCATGGCACTTCCAAGACTAGGGTTGCGACTGTGGGTTCTGTGATGCTGCGATTTTGTAGTAGTTGTTCTGATGTAATCATAATGGGTGAGGAGGTATTGTTGTTTATTTTGGGGATTGTGTCAAGTTATTTAGCGTATGTCTCCAAGAGATATGTCAATGCCTGTTGACCAACAAGCGACAAACCTGTATCTACGAAGTGCCAATCTGTATCATGAAACTCTTGCAGTTCATTCCAAAAATACACATCATGACCACGATACTCTGGAAGCAGTTGATTTTCGAGGTCTTCCAAGTCGTCAACACTAGCGTCCACTTTATCTGCTGGAAATTCCATACGCGCATAAGCGATTTTCTTTCCTTCGATCATGCAGCGACCAACGGCACACTTGCGACCATCTTCTGTAAGGTAGCGGCACTTGGCACGACCATCTTCTTGAACAACTGCTCGGCGCGATGGATCTTCACCGTAGAATGCGGCAGTCTCCAGAATGATTTCTTTTTTTGTTTTCTGCTTTACGGGCGATGACGCACTGTGAATAGCGAGATTCAAGTGCGCCGAAAACTGTTTGTATTGTTTGCGCAATTCTTCTGGTGCATTGATCGCATCGAGCAGTTCATTGGCACAGTTGTCGAGGGTTTCTTCGATTTGTGTAAGGTCTTCGTTGGTCATAATAGTAATTGGGTGCGGGAGAAATGTAGCAAATTGCGGGAAGTTGTCAAGATTTTTTAATCAAAATAATTCGACAACCTCGGATTTTGTTTCAACCTCTAGTCGCCCCGAATATTTACCCCACAGCATAAGGTCAATGTCAGCGATGCTCATATATGGGAAGTCGATGCGAGCGTGATAGATGAAAGTCTTTTCAATTTTTGCGTAGAGACTTTTATTGGTAGGCGTTTGCTTAGGAACGTCATGACCCTTCTCAGCGACATACTTGAGGATGTGGGTATCGAGGACCGCATAGTCCAAGTTCGGGCGAGTATGAAGCAAAAAGAAACGTGCGGTCTTGGAGCCGATGCCATGCACATTGAGGAGTTGATCAAGCGTGGCAGTGCGCAGGTCCAGTTCAAGAGATTGCATTACGAACTTGGTCAGGCGACCGTATTGACCGATTTTCGCGGCAACAAGTGCATTATGAACACCCACTTCGCCCAGAGACTTGAGGTAATCGAATGGATTGTTTTCGCATTTATGAAGCAGTCGCGACAGGCATTTGCTGGCGTAGTCGCTATTCTTACCAGCACAAAAGGCCCCGAAAAGCCAAAATGCTTGGAGTTCTGCGTCAGTTCTGTTGTAGTTGGTGATGTCAGTAGGTGTAATCTGCATGGCGAAATTATAGGAGAATTGCCGCTACTTGTCAATATTTTTTTTGATTAAAAATTGGTGAGGGGAACTGGATTCGAACCAGCATTGATCCCTTACGGTGCTACTGCTTAGAAGGCAGTTCCGATACCCCCTCTTTTATTTGAGGTTTTTCTGGTAGGGTTCGAACCTACATCTACTGAATATTACTACAGTCGCTTTGTCCCATTAAGCTACAGAAGAGTTTATTTGATTTGATTGGCGGGGAAAGTAGGATTCGAACCCACGGTGAGCTTTTGACCCACTCTCGATTTCAAGTCGAGCGCATTAGACCGCTCTGCCATTTCCCCTAAAAAGTGCGCCCGACTGGATTCGAACCAGTGATTTCTCGATTATGAGTCGAATACTTTAGACCGCTAAGTTACAAGCGCTTTATTTGTTATTTCGCGAATAGTATTTCGCAATTGGTTATTTCGCGAGTTGGCTTTCACAATTTACTTCCCATAGTTGGTCGAGTTCCATTCTATTGGGTTGTAGGTTCCATCGTGCCGAATAAATCTTTTCGTCTATTTGTGTGACGATGATATTATTTGATGGACTAGCGTTCGGACTCTTGTTAAGAATCTCGCGAATGTTTTCGGGAATGTGTATTTCCATATTGTTTATTTGTCGAAAAAGAATTTGGCGTTTGGAGGGAGCAGACACCACTCTGCTCCCTCGCTTACTACACCATTACACAGAAAGTTTTTCTAGGGCAGAGACAGAGTAATTGATATAAAGCCGCCTGTCAAGTAAAAAATGAATATTCAGTGGGATATTTAACATATTAAGTGTAAAGTATGGTATGAAGACTTGCACACGATGCCAACTCAATAAATCATTAACAGAATTTAGAATCAGTGGTAAATATATAGTATCTCGCTGTCGAGAATGCGAAAGAGAAATTTGTCGAGAATATAAAGAAAGAAATCGAGAAGCTTTAAACGCTCGTCGAGCGATAGACAGGAAAGAAAATCCTCACAAATGGAAAGCTGCTAATAAAAAATTTTATGAAAAAAATGCCGAAAGAATGATACAGAGGTCAAAAGAATATGCTCAACATAATCGAAAAGAAATTTCTAAAAAACAAGCTCTACAGCGTAAACTAAGACGAAATTCTGATCCCACTTATCGTATAAAAGAAAATTTACGAAAGCGCATGTGGGAAACTATAGTTAAATCCCAAGGGAAAACAAAATCAGCTAGAAGCTTGCAATTACTCGGATGTTCTGCGCAAGACTGTAGGTTATATTTAGAAAGCTTATTTTTAGACGGCATGACTTGGGAAAATTATGGAGAATGGCATATTGATCATATTAAACCCATCTCTTCGTTTGATCTTTCTCAGCCAGAAGAGCAATTCAAATGTTTTCACTATACCAATCTCCAACCTTTATGGGCTATTGACAACTTGAAGAAAGGCGACTCAATGCCTGTTGACCAAGAGAAGTAATCATTCTCGTCCCCTCGATACGCATAAGGTTTTTACGCAGCAAGTGCATCTCAATATCTCTTTGGATCGCGCTGCGAGAGAATCCAGTCGCGGCAGACAGCATAGCCAGAGTGCATGGACCTCGCTGTTTAAGCACAGAAAGAATTTGGATCTCAGAGTTTGACAAACCATCAGCAGTAATGCCAAGCTCATTGCACAATTCTTTCCATTCGTTTACGCCGAACTTATGATTGTTTGCCCCCTCACAGTAGAGACAGATTTGTTTTGCACGTTTAACTGCGCTACGAGCATTGCCGCGAAGTGTTGGGACAATCTCATCCATCACGCCATCTTGAAACTCTACCCAGTCAGCACGACCACTAAGAATCTGTGCCATCTCGTTGTTGGAATAGGGGCGGAAGTCAATCTCTTCGAAGCGGTCTTTCAGCGGAGCGAAGATTTTGTCTGGTTCGGTTGTGGCGAACAGATAGCTTTGGCGGGAAAAGTCGAACTCCATCGAGCTGCCGTCCCACTCAAATTGTTTGCGGAAACCTTTCTCCACGTTGAACACTGTGAGAAACGCATTTTGTAAATCCTTCGGTAGCGCATGGCACTCGTCGAAAAGAATTGTAATGTCGTTGTTCATAATCACAGGAATGAAAATCTGCTCAAAGAATTGGCGATTATTCCGAATGGTAGAACAGTTGAGTTCGAGCAAAGGCTTCTTGAGATTCTTTGCCATCTGGCGAGCGTATTCTGTTTTGCCCAAGCCTCGCGCCCCAGTAAGGAGGAGAGGAGGAACGATGCCGCCGTTAGTCGCGCCTTTGATGTAGAAACCAAAGGATTTTTTGATGTGGTCTTGTCCAATAAGTGTGTCAAACATAATGTAGTAGTAGTTGGTGTTGGTGGGGGGCGAGAGGAGTATGGATTAGTTTTGGGGCGATGTCAAGATGTTTTTTTCATTCCTCCTAATTTTTCTGCCACGCTACATGCTGCTTCAAAAGAGTTGAAGTCACCGATGCATTCTAATCCTTCGTTTGGAATGTGTCCATAAAGAGACCAGCATATTGGACCCTCTTCTGGTAAATCTTCTCCATCGCAAATTTGTTCCGCGTAATCGTCGAAAAAAGTTGCAACGGTATGAACTTCCAATGCGTCATAGCCAGTGGCATAAGGTAAAAATCGAGGCAAAAAGAAATGCGCTGATTGTGCTTTCATATTTATTTTTCTTGTTTAAGCTGACTCTTAAAAGCTTGCGTATTTTCCACAGATTCTGTTTCTGTGAGTAGTTCCAGATACAGGTTCTTGTAATAGTCTCGCTGTCTTGTCAGCTCAATCATATTCATTTCAATTAATTCAACCTTTTCCAATAAGCGTTTAATTTGCGGGTCCATATTAGTCTTCGAATGTAGTTAAAGAGAATTGAATCTTTTCTTCTGTTTCTTCTGGGGCTGTAGCCGAAACAACTTTAATCTGCGGTTCTACTACATCCAGACCATTCTCACGAAGCCACACCTTCGATACGGGAATCACTGCCATGTCACCAACCATTTTGATTAGGTCACATGCGCGAATGCGCACAAACGAATTGCTTCCTGCGGGTCTACCTTTACTGCGTTTAATATTGTCTGAATTCATGTCGCCGCGAAAGTAGCATACCACGGACCCATGTGTCAAGTATTTTTTTCTAATTTTTAATCAACAGAAAGAATAATATTCCCGCAGCCATTTAAAAATCGTTTTAAGTCCACATTTCGCGGCGATGCTTTAATATCTTGGCAATCGCATCATCTTTTTCTTTTTGTTGCGTGTCTAATGTGGCAGAGATCTCTTTCACTGAGCAATCGCACATACTCGCCAAAATCTCGGCCTCCTTGTCATATTTGGTGACAATATATTCGTAAGCAGAAGACAGATCATCATACCTCTCCTGGAGCGTGGCCATTTGTTTATTTCCAATCCATCCATTCGCAATTGCTTCTTGGAGGTCAGCGGGATTCACTAATCCTTTTTCTTCTTCTACAAAGTGCCGCAGACACTCGATCAGGGTGATATTAATGATAAAATCTTTATCCATCCAATCGCCGCTGATCTTATCGCATAACCATTTTTGTTTATTTGGCCCAGAATCTTTCGCAATTTCTTCGTTTAAAAATTCATTAAAGTCGCTGCCTCTATGTATATTATCACTCATGTTTATTTAGGGAAAAATCGTTCGTAATTTGGTCTTTTATATTTCGAAAAAAATCGTTCGTAAATAGAGGTGCGACAAAATGTCACACCCCTATTGTTTATTTAGCCGAATATCGTTCGTAATTTGGGGCTATTTATTTCGCGGTTTCTGATTCATAAATTGGCCCATTATAATTATACAGTTCGAGATGCGATTTAAAAGTGGTAGTAAATGGATAATCGTGATTAAATACATAATCAAACAAAAAACCTTTTGCTTTTTCTGTTAGATTCAACTCTCGCACCAGAGCATCATAATGAATGTCTTGTACTGCCGATAGATCGCGAATGAATCGTCGAGTTAATTCTATTTTTTCTTCGTTTATTTGGCTCATTTTCTTTCGTAATTTATGTTTTTGAGTGTAAAGAATGATGTATTACTTTTAGCGTAGTAATCAAAGAACGCTCGAACGACATTTATTCGTTAATGTTGTTTTGACATTCACTGGTGATAGAACACTATTGTATAAGCTCCCCGACGAAACTTCCTTATTATCTAAGTCTAAGGGGCCGAGCTACCAGCGAACAGAGAAACAGTATTACTTTATTTGGTCGTTAAAAAATCGTAATTTCATTCTTTTGTTTTTTGTTCGCAGCCCTTTTATTGGCTGCTTTTTGTGTTGTCTTTTTCTTCTTGTTCGGCTTTGGCTTCCATGCGAGCGATATGTTTTTCCCAAATGCTTGTTTCTTTTTGTTCTTCTTGTGGCTCAGGTTCTTTTTCGCCATATATAAGGGGAAAGAACTGCACGATAATGTATGCCCAGTAGTCAGCGAAACTGCGACAAAATGTCACACCTGCTAGTATAACAGCTAGAACGATACTCAATACTGCTCCCAACGGGAGCGCCACAAACACAAAAGTCAATAACTTCTTCATAGGGGGAAAAGGTATACCATATATAGCGGGTTGTCAAGAAAAAACTTATAGAATATAGGAAAATGGCGCGTAAATGGCGAGAAATGGCGAGAAAATGGCGAAAAAGCATTAAAAAAGAGTTTTAAATGGGTGAATCCATTCTCACCACTCCTATTTTTACCTATCTCCATTATTATCATCTCTTTCGCCTTTCTTTTCCTATGTTCTCTCTATATATTCCCTATATGTTATAGTATATGGAAAGTGGTAATGGGGAGTGGTAGGAAAGTCGAAAAACCATTGATACTCAATGGTTCTAGCGTTTTCGAGGTGCATATCGCAACCTCCTTATTTAAGCGAAAATGTTTCGTAATTTGGCTTCTCTTTCTCCTGCGTTTTTACCATATCAAAAGCCTACAAAACCAGCGCTGTGACAAATTGTCGCACTTGTTCAAACATCTGCGTCAAAATGTCTCTTAAACAATAAAAAGACACTGTTCAAACGTTTGTTTATAATTCACAAAGAGTTTATTTTTGCGCTTTTCGTTATAAAATCATTTGAAATTACTCTTTGCCCCGAAAATAATGGTCATTTCGCCTCCCATCCTTTTGCTTGTAAGTATTCACGCACTTTGTTGCCATTGAGTTCGTGTTGTGTAGGATTCTCACCTAATTGATACTCTGCCCGAAAGAATGACCAGTTCATTTCACATTCTAGGAACGCAATCAAAGCGTCTCGCTGCTTTGTGACCTCGGCAAGTTGGCGTTCGATCTTCTTGACTTCCTCACAGACCCAAGGAGCAGCTTCTGAATTAGGACGAATCCTGTCGGAGAGACTCACTGCGCACCTCCTTCCACGGTGGCAAGAGCCTCCTTGCAAACTTGTTGCAATGTTTTCAGGTCGCCAGCTTCTTCTGTGCCAGTAATGTAGTCATGTCGAATACGCTCCCCTTTGAGGTGCGTCCATATAAGCTGTAAAGAATTAAGTAGTGCGTCTCTTTGCTGGGTCATTGAGGCAAGTTCTTTCTCTAGCCTTTCGCTGTTTTGAGTTTCTTCTGCTAGTTCTTTCGCCAAATCTCCGATCATAGACGGCAGGTTTTCTGGCGTATGAGTAGGAATATAACCAACAGGCGTTGCCGCCAAACAATCTTTGATTAAATTATTGGCGCGAAACAACTCTTCTTCCATCTCTGTAGCTTGCTTGGCTTTTTCTTCGTCACCAGCCATCTTAGGCTCAAAGCGCACCATTTCATCAGAAGCAGTAAAGATACGCAGTAATTGTGGCAATGCACCATCAACTACCTCTGCGACCTCACCTGTAACAATCTGTGAGCGACCTTCAATCTCATTGCCATAAGGCTCTCGATTGTAGAAGTCTAGGGCTTTTCTGCGAGCATAAGTAGTCTCTGTTTCGATAAAGC
>OGVJ01000007.1_pt1 | contig 21441 bp, 19 predicted proteins | sample 1575741 | NCBI WGS metagenome assembly OGVJ01 (sample SAMN07581528, study PRJEB24739) | freshwater metagenome | place: Singapore | collected 2015-01 | reverse complement strand
ACTCAGTTGAGCCAAGTCATGACGCAAGAGCTGACCACCATGCCCGATACCTTAAATCCACGTCAGGCTTTTGAATTCCTCAATGAACGCCTTCGCACAGTTGCTCCAGTTGTCTCTGCAAGCGGTGAATTAGTAGGAATCATTACTCGGGTAGGCGCTTTGCGCGCTACTTTGTATACGCCAGCTGTCGACGCGAATGGCAAGCTCAGAATTGCTGCAGCAGTAGGAATTAATGGCGATGTCACCGATAAGGCGGCCAAATTAGTGGCAGCCGGCGCTGATGTATTAGTTGTTGATACTGCTCATGGCCATCAGAAGAAGATGATCGAAGCGCTCCAAGCGATTAAGAAACTGAATTTGGGGGTTCCGATTGTTGCCGGCAATGTTGTTACAGCAGATGGCGTCCGTGATTTAGTTGCTGCAGGTGCAGACATTATTAAAGTTGGCGTTGGCCCAGGTGCAATGTGCACTACTCGTATGCAAACTGGTGTTGGTCGCCCACAATTCTCTGCAGTACTTGGGTGTGCTACCGAAGCAAAGAAATTAGGTAAGAGCGTTTGGGCAGATGGTGGTGTTCGCCATCCACGCGATGTTGCGTTAGCGCTTGCCGCTGGCGCTTCTCAAGTGATGATTGGTTCCTGGTTTGCTGGCACATATGAATCCCCAGGAGATTTAAAGAGCGATCCAAGTGGTCGCATTTATAAAGAATCATTTGGCATGGCATCAAAACGCGCAGTTAACGCGCGCACCTCTGCTGAAGATGCATTTGATCGCGCACGTAAAGCGCTCTTTGAAGAGGGTATTTCATCTTCAAAGATGTATTTAGATCCGGCACGCCCTGGTGTTGAAGATTTAATTGATGAAATTATCGCGGGACTTCGCAGTTCATGCACTTACGCTGGCGCAAAAACATTAACTGAATTTGCAGATCGCGCAGTTATCGGCGTGCAATCCGCATCCGGTTACGCTGAGGGACGTCCGCTAAATAGCTCCTGGCGCGGTTAATTCGGGTAATTTGTCCGAATTTAGCTCTCTACTTACGGCAGTTTGCTCGCTTTATCTCTTCTAATAGTTCACACTAGTTGAGCGGTTTTCCTAGAGAGTAACTCTAAGCCGCAATCTCACGGAGGAGATAAATGCTTCAACTATCAAGCGGCCAATGGAGCACATTGTTCAATATGTTCTCATTTGGTCTTATCTCAATGTTGGCTTGCACTGTGTACACCTTGGTGGCACAAAGTCATGTGCTGGCTAAATATCGACTAGCTCTAGTTATGTCATCCATGGTGACATTTATTGCTGGTTACCACTATTGGAGAATCTTCAATTCATTTGAACATTCTTCAATGAAAAATGCAGTAACCATCGGAACTTCTCAGGGTGCATTCAATGAGGCGTACCGTTATGTTGACTGGATTCTGACAGTACCTCTATTACTCGTAGAAGTAATTGCGGTACTTGCGATAGCTAAAGAGGCATCAAGATCACTAATCAAGCGTCTAGTCATTGCATCTGCTGCAATGATTATTCTCGGTTACCCAGGTGAAATTTCAGCTGAAACCGGAACTAAGATGCTCTATTTCGTGCTATCGATGATTCCTTTCTTATACATCCTTTACGTGCTCTTCGTTGAGCTTAGTAAATCACTGGATCGTCAGCCTGAAGGCGTTGCGAAGACTGTAAGTAATCTTCGACTACTTCTAATTGGTACATGGGCTGTTTATCCAATTTCCTACTTGATCCCAGTATTTATTACTAGCCCTACAGCCTCAGAAGCTGCTTCGCTATTTACATACCGCCAAGTTGGCTACACAGTTGCAGACGTACTTGCTAAATGCGTATTTGGTCTAACCATTTACAAGATTGCTCGTATGAAATCAATTGCTGAAGGAATGCCAGCGGATCACTAAAAGTGAGCACCGAATGGGCTAATTGCAATAAGCCCATTCGGTGTACTTTTTAAATTATGAAAATAAATAATTATCGAATGGTCGGCTATGCCGAAATTGCCATGGGGCTTATAAACATCACCTATCAAAGCGGCGAGCCTGGCATTTTTGCAAAGGGCCTTTTCGCGATATTTCTAGGTAGTTTGTTAATCTCACTTACTTTTTTCTTGAAATCTAACCAATACTTTGCCAACAAAACCACGGCTTATTTCTGGAGCGCAGTCGGAGTTTTGGTAACCGTTATTTCACTAATTTAGCCATCCAGCTTTCAATTTCATCAGGATGACGCGGTAAGTTTTCGCTTAAATTAATGCAACCATCTTTGGTTATAAGTACATCATCTTCAATACGAATTCCAATTCCGCGAAATTCAGCTGGGAATTTTTCATCATCAGGTTGAATATACAAACCTGGTTCAATAGTAATTACCATGCCTGCAGCTAATGGACCCATATAAACATCACGCTTTGCTTGCGCGCAATCATGTACATCCATACCTAACATATGGCTGACCCCATGCAGTGTCCAACGACGATGAAAACCATTTTCAGGTTTCAGTGATTCTTCCGCTGAAATTGGTAGTACACCGAATTTCTCAAGCCCCTTGGCTAAAACTTCATGGCAAGCTCGATTGATTTCGGTAATAGTTACGCCAGCTTTAGCTGCCGCAAAACCGGCCTTTTGAGATTCGTAAACCAACATATATAACTCACGTTGCGCTGCTGAAAATTTTCCATTTACTGGCAGTGTACGAGTGATATCTGCCGTGTAATAAGAGTCCATTTCAATACCAGCATCAATCAGTATCAATTCGCCATTTTTTACGCGACCATCATTACGAACCCAATGCAGAACACAGGCATGTGAACCTGCTGCGGCAATGGTGTTGTAACCTAAATCGTTTCCTTCCGCACGTGCACGCGAATAAAATGCGCCTTCCACTACACGTTCACCACGTTCATGTGTTGTTGCTTGCTGCAAAACTTTAACCATGTCTTCGAAGCCACGGCCGGTAGCATCTACCGCTTGTTGCAGCTGATCAATTTCGTATTCATCTTTTATTAGGCGCTGTTCAGAGGTAAATATCGCTAGTTCGTCATCTCTTTCTTGAATCGCAATCTGGGCATCCACTTTGGAATCTTCGCCGCGAATTACCACAGCAGGCTTCTTATCTGACAGAAAATTTTCTAATTCTGAAACACTTCTAGTTTCGATTTTGTAGCGCTGTGCGGCTTCTTCGGTTGTGTATCGGCGACCAACCCAGAGTTCACCATATTTCGCATCACGATAGAAAGCATCGGTATCGCGAGTTGAGCGAGGCATGATGAAAAGAATTGGATCATGTGAATCGCCATTAGGTTCTAAAATTAAAACTGCATCAGGATTAGCTTCAACGCCTTGCACTCCGGTGTAATAGGCAAAAGCAGAATGTGGTCTATATAAATAATATGTATCGTTACTGCGAACTTTGTCCGCACCAGATGGCAGCACAATTCGTAGCCCTTTAAATGCCTCACTTAGAGTTTTACGTCGTGCAACGCAATTCTCAACAATCGGAGATACGCCGAGATCAGTTAATGGCAGAGCGGCCCATCCATCGCTCATGAATTTGGAGAATGCTTCGGATGGTGCGGTGTCGTGAACTCGCTTATTACCTGAATTGTGTGATTGATTTGAAACTGACATATTGACAAGAGTACAAGATTTTCTTTTGAACCCCTAGTCAAAATCAAGAATTATGGGTTACAGTCGTAACACTGACTTGAATTGAGGTGTCATGTTAAAAAACGGAATCATCAATGGCCAACTTGCTTCGGTCTTAGCCAGATTTCGACATGTAAATACATTGGCTATCGTAGATGGGCCTTTTCCATCTTATAAAGACGTGGAATTGGTTGATCTAGCTTTAATTAAAGGTTTCCCGACGATCCCTCAAGTATTGGACGCAATTTTGCCGATGATGGACTTGACAGGCCTGTATTTAGCAAATGAATTTGAAGAAAAAGTTTCTTCAGAAATTGTTTCAAAATATAAAAGTCACCATGCGGGATTAAATACCATATTGATACCTCACGAAGAATTCAAAGTAAAAGTGGGGCAATCTTTAGCTATTATCCATACAGGCGATGCGGTGCCCTATAGCAGCGTTATATTGAAATCTGGATAATTAACATGATCAAAGTTGGAATAATTGGAACGGGCGTAATGGGCGCCGGTCATGCTCGGTTTATCAAGGAACATATCAGCAATGCAGTTGTAACAGCGCTTTCAGATATCGATGATGTACGCATGACATCTTTGGCTGCAGAAATCGAGACAGTTAAATTTAAAACAAATTCCGCGAAAGAACTCATGAATAGTGATTTGGTAGATGCAGTAATTATCGCTTCGCCTGATCCTTTACATGTGGAGCATCTAGAACTAGCTATAACTTCAAGAAAGCCAACTTTATGTGAGAAACCCATCGCAACTACCCTTGAAGAAGCAAGACAAATTGCGATCAAAATCAAGAAATATGAAAGCGAAATTTCAGCAACCAGGATTCATTTTGGATTTATGCGAAGATTTGATCCTGCTTATAGACAAGTCAAGGAACTTATTGAATCTGGCAAATATGGAAAACCCACATTTTTTCGGACTATAACAAGAAATGTGCAGTCGACTGGGGCTACAACTCCTGGTCTTTATACAAATATAGCTATTCATGATTTTGATATATTTCGTTGGATATTTAATGATGATTGGATATCTGTTCAGAGTCACTATCCACGCAGATCGTCTTTGTCTCCCGCAAATATCGCTGATCCATTAGTAATTACTGCATTTATGAAATCTGGAATCATGATGGTCGCAGACATAGTTGCATTTAATAATTATGGTTACGATGTCAGAACAGAAGTAATTTGCGAAAAAGGTTCCATCGAGATCGGTATAAATGGTGATGTAATTACAAGGTATAACAGAGAGATGGGCTCTCATTCGGGTGGCCATATGGAAGAGAATTGGATACCAAGATTCACAACTTCCTACATAGAAGAGTTGAGAGCTTGGATAAACTCAATTGAATCTGGAGTTACTAATAAGGATTTAGCAAATGTTGACGATGCCTTGGCTGCCAATGAAGTATGTGCCTTGGGTGTGGCATCAATTTAATTTTCAAAAAAGAACCTATCAAGTCCTAACTGAGCAGATCCTTGTAAAGCAATATTCTCTCCAAGCCTAGACTGCAGAATTTCTAGATTTTTTGTAGCCAACGCGCCGGAACGTTGATAAACAACTTCTTTAATCGTTGCCAGGACTATATCTGTTGCCTCTACAAGTCTTCCAACTACGACAACTTTGCTGGGATTTAACAAACTAACTGCATCAGCTACAGCATGACCGATGTAAGTGCTTGCTTCTTTAATCAATAATAAAATTTGGGTGTCGCCATTTCGACAAAGTTCGGCGATATCAGAAGTGTCTTTCACTTTATATCCCATCTCGTTGATTCTTTCAGCCAATGCCCAACCGCTAGAGAAAGATTCAACACAATCCACGTGCCCGCATCTGCAAGGCAATCCCTTTAATGCATCTAATTGAACATGTCCAATGTCACCAGCCGACCCAGCATCACCTCTTAAAAGCTGTCCATTGATTATTAATCCACCACCAATACCTGTAGCTATTTTGATCAGAATCATATTTTTAATCTCTGGGTAAATTAAACGATGTTCTGCAAAAGCTAAAAGGTTTGTGTCATTTTCAAGATAAACTGGCAAACCCGTCACATTTCCAAATTCTTGTTGAAAATTAATTTTGTCCCAGCCGCGCATGATTGGTGGATTTACAACTTTGCCTAAGCTGTGTGATACCGGTCCAGGCACACCGACGACGACTCCTAATCTTTTATTTTTAGGAACTTCATTTAACATATTTATCAATGTATTCAATGCTTTAGGAAGTATTAACTTAGGCCCATCAGAAATATCAGCTATAGTTTTTTTGCTCTTTATAATTTCGCCTTTTAAATTTGCAAGTGCAACCGAAATAGAAGTCGCCGAAAAATAAGTAATTCCAATAAAACCCGCGTCCTTGTTTAAAGATAGATATGAGGCTTTCCTTCCTCCTTGTGAAAGCTCACCATTGATTTCAATTAAGAATTTCTTGGCAATAAGTTCTTGCACAACTTGGCTTATGGTGACCCGCGAGTAACCGGTCATGGATTGGATTTCAGATCGGGTTAATTGAGGTTTGACTCTAAAGCAGTTGATTAGCTCTTTTGAGGTCCTGGAATGGCCTAGCACGTCGGAGCCTCCCTTCATTCGTTACTTAACCGTTACCAAAAAGTTCTTGTGATACCAAAATCCTAAAGGTAGTGTTAAGAAGTAAGCAACCTTATGTATAGATATTTACATAAGTCAAGGACTTACCTAAGGGGGGCAAGTGAAGTTAAATCGCAAAATGCTTGTTGCGTTATCGGTGGTATCCGTTACAACATTAGTTGCATCAGGTACTTCAGCTGGCGCAGCAGCACCAAAAAAACTGAAAGATATCCGGATTGCTGCTGTTGTTAAAGGATTGGACAATCCATTCTTTATCGGCATCAAGGAAGGTATTGAAGAAACAGCTTTGAAGTATGGCGTAAAGGCAAATGTACAAGCGGCACCAGGCCTAAATGATGACATCGGACAAGCGAATAAGTTGGATTCATTAGCAGGTCAAAATTACGACTGTTATATCGTAATTCCGATCTCTTCAAACAATCTTTCTCAAGGTATTGGAAAAATTACAAAGAAAGGTAAAGCCGTAATCAACATCGACTCACCAGTTGACGCAGCTTCACTAAAAGCAGCTGGCGGAAAAATTACTTCATTTGCAGGCACAGATAACCGTGCAGCAGGCGAAGCTGGTGGAAAGTCAATGCTGAAATTAATTGGTAGCGGAAAGAAGATTGGTCTTATTGCTGGACTTGCAGGAAATGTAACCAGCAATGCACGCATCGATGGCTTTAAAGCAGGCGCAGCAGGAAGCACATTTGTTGGTCCTGTAAATGCTGATTGGGATACCACAAAGGCTCTTGATGCCGCTAATGCAATGTTAGTTGCTAATCCAGATATTGCTGGATTCTTCGCAGCAAATGATCAAATGGCTCAAGGTATTGCACGTGCTGTTGCTGCAGCAAAGAAGAATATTCCAATCTACGGTGTAGATGGAATTGCAGATGCACTTAAAGAAGTTAAAGCAGGAACAATAACCGCAACAATTTCTCAGTATCCATATGTAATGGGCAAGATGGGTGTAGAAGCGTGCATTATTGCTGCCCAAGGCGGAAAAGTACCTGCACAAACAATCACTCCGTATTACGTAATCGATAAGAGCAATATTGACAAGGCTCTTACCAACACAAGTACCAGAGGATATTTCCCTAATCAGTCTCCTCCAGGTGCATATTCAAACCCTTACACTAAGTTAATTAAGAAAAACTGATTAATTTAAACGACTAAGTAAGGGGCTTATGTCAAATAGTTACCAAGGAACCACAGCCTCCGCGAAAGCGGAGGCTGTGGCTACCAAACAAGAGAAAAACTTAATAAGTAAATTAAAAGACCCATTTTTTTGGTCAGATTGGTTAGTAGTAGTTGCATTCATTGTTGTAATTACTTTTTTTGGAGCAATTGCTCCTGAATCTTTTTTAACTTTATATAATCTAAATAACATTCTTGTAGCTGCGTCAATTCCAGCAATTATTGCGGTTGGTCAAACTTTTACTGTTGCTACAGCCGGAATAGATCTATCAGTCTCATCTACGATGACTTTTGGCGCAGTAATTTTTGGTTTAGCTTTTACAAACAATTGGCCTCTTTGGCAGTGTGCTATTTTTTCAACTTTGGCTGGACTGCTGGTTGGCTTTGTCAATGGTTTTATAATTGCAAAGAGGAAAATTAACGATTTCATCGTCACATTAGGAATGCTAAGCGTTGCTTCAGGTGCGGCTCTGGTGCTTAGCAATGGTCGCCCTAGACAAATAATCAGTGAAGATTTAGCAACACTTGCTATTGGTGAAGTTGCAAACGTCCCTTATTTAATGTTTATTGCATTAACTATTGTTCTGGTTGCACATTTTGTATTGTTTAATACACGCTTTGGAACACATGTTTTGGCTACCGGTGGGGATCCTGACGCTGCTCGAGCAATGGGAATTTCAATCGTTAAAATAAAAATTGCGGTGTACTCAATCTCTGGTGCATTAGCAGGGTTTGCAGCCATGTTAACTATTTCGAGAATTGGAGCTGCTGAACCTGCTGCAAATACAGCGATTCTCTTAAATAGTGTGGCAGCAGTAGTTTTAGGCGGTGTAAGTCTTTTCGGTGGCCGTGGAACTATTCTTGGACCATTTGTCGCAACTTTACTTTTGCAATCATTAACTAATGGATTGACGGTAATCGGCGTAGCCGCTTATTACCAGTACCTCTCGATTGGTTTGGTAGTCATCCTCTCTGCCGCATTAGTTAGGACCGAAAAATGAGTGAAAAATCCAATTTTGCAATCGAGTGTATAAATATAAGGAAATCTTTTGGAAGCGTTGAAGCTTTAAAAGGTGTATCAATCAGTGCAAAGGCAGGCGAAGTAACCGCAATTATTGGAGATAACGGTGCAGGCAAGTCCACCTTAATTAAGTGCATTTCCGGAGTTTACAATTCTGACGAAGGTGAAATAAGAATTGATGGCAAATCTGTTTCATTCTCTACGCCTGAAGAATCGCGCGAATTTGGAATTGAAACGGTCTATCAAACTCTAGGGCTGATAGAAGATTTAAGTATTTGGCAGAATCTTTATTTAAATCGTGAAATTACCAAAGGATTTGGTCCGTTCAAGCTCTTGAACAAAAGCAAGATGAAAGAAGAGTCCATCAAGATGTTAAAAAATCTAGATGTATATATTCCTTCTGTGAAATCAAGAACTCGAGGATTATCTGGTGGGCAACGCCAAGCGGTCGCAATCTGTCGTGCAGCTGGTTGGGGTTCAAGAGTTGTAATTATGGATGAACCAACCGCGGCACTCGGTGTTCGCGAAACCGCCAAAGTTGAGGATCTAATACATCGCATGAAAGCTCAAGGACTTGCAATTCTCTTAATTAGTCACAATTTTGATCAAGTTTTAAGGCTTGCTGATCAAATTTGGGTTATGCGTCAAGGAGATGTAATGGCTGGGATGAGAGCTAAAGAGACAACCGGCGACGAACTAGTCGCATTAATAACTGGCGCAATTGCCGGGAGAAAGTAGAAGCAATGACAAATATCCCTAACTTGCTTGGAGTACATGCTTTAGTTTGGGTCGGCGGTTGGAATAACGATCAAGCCACTGAAGCCATTAGGAATTCCAAGGAAGCCGGTTACGGATTAATTGAAATTCCAGCCTTGGATCCAAAATCTATAGATGTAGAACATACAGCTAAGACTTTAAAAGAATATGGAATGCAAGGTGCATGCAGCCTAGGACTCTCATTTGATGCAGATATAAATAACGAAGATGATGAGATTGCAAAAAGAGGTGAAGCGCGTTTAATGGATGCGCTTGGTGTAGTAGAGAGCTTAGGTGGGAATTATCTTGGTGGAGTAGTTTTTAGCGCGCTTGGGAAATACAAGAAACCAACCACTCCAAAAGCGGTGGAAAACGCGACAAATTCCTTGCGTCGCCTTGCTCAAGCTGCCGCAAAAAGAGGAATTACAGTGGGCCTTGAACCGGTAAATAGATACGAATCAAATCTTTTAAATACAGGTCAACAAGCGCTCGATATGATCAAAAATATCGGTGAAAAAAATGTAGTCGTACATTTAGACGTTTATCACATGAATATTGAAGAACAAGATTTAGTATCACCTGTTTTAGCGGCGGGATCTCAACTCGGTTATGTTCACATTGGAGCCAGCCATAGAGGCCCACTAGGCACCGGAAATATCGATTTTGATTCATTTTTTGGCGCACTCGCCAAGATTAATTACACCGGCACCATCACATTTGAATCTTTCTCTTCTGCAGTTGTCTCGCCAGATTTATCAAGCACTCTTGGAATTTGGCGAAATTTGTGGACTGACAATAAATCAATGGCAAAGTCAGCTAGAGAATATATGGAAGCTAAAATTATCGCTGCCCACTCCTAACTACGATGTCCCAACCATTACTTACCTTTGAAAAGGCTTTATCAAGAGTAGAAAATTTTCTAAGTACCTCTACTCAAAGAGTAATCATTGGAATTGTCGGAAAGCCTGGTGCGGGGAAATCAACACTTTCAGATTTTTTAATGCAAAATCTTCCATCTGGTCTGGTGGCTTTGGTGCCCATGGATGGTTACCATTTAAGCAACAAGGTACTGAACAAAACAGGAAAAATCGCCAGGAAAGGCGCGCCAGATACTTTCGATGCACGAGGTTTTAGCGACTTATTAAAAACAATCACTGTTTCGTCAGAAACAATATATTTCCCCATCTTCCATAGGGAAATTGAAGAATCAATTGCAGCTGAAGGGCAAATATCGGCTGAGACTAAAGTCGTAATCACCGAAGGAAACTATCTTTTACATCAAAGTGATGGTTGGCAAATGGTTCGGGATTTTCTTACTGAAGCTTGGTATGTAGAAGTTGATGATGGTTTACGTTTGGAACGTTTAGTTGATAGACATGAATTATTTGGGAAAGAAAGGGCCGCAGCAATTGACTGGGCACATGGCACAGATGAAAAAAATGCCCAATTGGTTGAGGCATCAAAGGTCCTGGCGGATTTCTTGGTATTAAATACTGACAAATAGAATGTATCCTTGCCCTGTTGGAGACGTCGCATAGCCCGGTCGAGTGCGCCTCACTGCTAACGAGGTAAGGTCTAAAAGCCTTCGAGAGTTCAAATCTCTCCGTCTCCGCCAGTTATTTTTAAGCGCGGATTACGTTTACTGCATTAATTGTAATAATTGCAATACCAACAATAATTCCAAGATGTTTTGGATGAAGTTTGGCGACAAATTTTGCAGCGATTGGCGCTGCTAGAACTCCACCAAGTGCTAAACCGCCCACGGTTGACCATTCGAGATCGATTTTGTTGAAGTTAATTAAGAAGCCCAAACTTGCCGCAAGGGCAACACAAAATTCAGATGCGCTAACAGTGCCAATCACTTTGCGTGGTTCAGTAGAAGTAGTCGAAATAATTGTTGGAGTAACCACTGGTCCCCATCCACCGCCACCTGAAGCATCGATGAATCCACCTGAGAATCCAAGAAATGATAAGAATTTTGGATTATTAATCTCAACTAAATTTACATTTTCAGATTTGAAAATATTACGGTAGAGAAGTACAAACCCTAAAAGCAAGAGCACGGTAGAGATAAACACTTTAGATTTTGAAAGATCGATATTCGAAAGGAAGTTTGCTCCTAAAAAAGCTCCAATTGAACCTGGAATGGCTAAACGCAGCATAATTTTTCGATCCACATTTTCCGCATGCCAGTGCGAAAGTCCCGAGGCTAATGTGGTGCCGATTTCGGCAAAATGTACTGCAGCAGATGCCACCGCAGCAGTTGCTCCTACGGTTACTAAAAGTGTCGAACTGGTTAGCCCAAAACCCATGCCAAGTGCACCATCAATTAACTGGGCGATTGATCCGACAATCGCAAAAACTATCCAATTCATAAAATTACTTTAACAATCTTCTTAATGTTCTCTTCAATCGGTACGGTTCCGTCCAGGATTAAATCTGGCGCAGTAGGAACTTCATATTCTTGGCTAATTCCGGTGAAGTTTGGAATTTCGCCAGCTGCTGATTTCTTATATAAACCTTTTGGATCTCTTTGTTGGCAGATCTCTACAGGAGTATCGACGAATACTTCTAAAAATTCGCCCTCTGCAAAGATGGATTTAGCTCGATTTCGATCTGCGGCAAATGGACTTACCAACGCGGTAATCACAATTAAGCCAGCATCCACCATCAATTTTGCGACTTCCGAGACACGGCGTACATTCTCAGCCCGATCTTCTGGAGTAAAACCAAGATCCATATTTAACCCAAGTCGCAAATTATCGCCATCTAAAACATAGCAATGCGCTCCATTCGCAAAGAGCGTGGTTTCTAGGGCATTAGCGATGGTTGATTTTCCAGAGCCAGATAGCCCAGTCAACCAAATCACGCGACCTTTCTGATTCTTCTGTGCGCTTCGTTGTGCTTTAGTTACTTCATAATTCTGATGATGCACATTTGTGGCTCTACGAAGTGCATGTCGAATCATTCCGGCCCCAACCGTGCGCTGGGTTAAACGATCAACCAGAATAAAATTACCAAATTCGCGCGAAGTTTCGTATGGTTTTAGCACCATAGCTAAATCAGTTGCAATCTCAACATCACCAATATCATTCATATTTAAGGTATCTGCAGATAAATGTTCGCCAGAGTTCACATCTAAACGGTGTTTAATTTTGGTAATCATGGCTGGCGTTGCTGATGGGCCGGAATACAACATATAAGAACGGCTATGAATCAAAGCCTCTTCATCCAGCCAGACAATATGTGCAGAGAAGCGATCTGCCGCGGTAAGTTCATCTGCAGATGTTGAAATTACATCGCCACGTGCAACATCTACCTCTGGTTCTAAAACTAACGTTACTGCCTCGCCAGAATTTGCACTTGTTATCTCTTTTTGGAAGGTGACAATCTTTGAAATTTTCGCACTCTTGGCGCTAGGAAATATGGTGACGTCGCTGCCAACTTTAAAAACACCCTGATGTACTGTGCCGGCAATACCTCGGAAATTATCAGCGCGAGAAATTAATTGAGTGCGAAGTAGCGCTGCAGAATTTGGATTGATTGGCGCTTTCCATTCTTGAATAGCCTCTTGCAAAGTTGGGCCGGAATACCAAGGCATGCTCTCGGTTTTATAAACCACATTGTCGCCAGCCAACGCACTTAGTGGAATTAAAACCACATCTTTCAGCGCTAAACGCTCGATAGTTTTAGAAATTTCAGCCGAAATCGAATCAAAAACTGTTTGCTTATAATTGACCGCATCTAATTTATTGATGGCAACAATGATTCGACTAACTCCCATTAACTGACAGATTGTTAAGTGACGAAGTGTTTGGGTGCGAACTCCTTTGGTGGCATCAATTAGCACTAAACCAATATCAGCTCTGGATGCGGCAACCACCATATTTCGGGTGTACTGCTCATGTCCAGGTGCATCAGAGATAATCAAACGTTCGCCATTTAGCAAACTCATTGATCTATAAGCCACATCGATGGTGATACCTTGTTCGCGCTCTGCTTCAAGGCCATCGGTCAATAAACTAAAATCAATTTCTCCTGCCGGAATAGTAGAACCGCTGCGACGTACTTTCTTTGCCGCATTGATTGTGTCATGTGGAACGCTATCTGTTTCTACTAATAATCGACCAATGAGCGTACTTTTGCCATCATCTACCGAACCACAGGTAAGCAGTCGAATTACGGAGCTACTCATCAGAAGTAACCTTCCGTTTTCTTTTTCTCCATGGAATCTTCGTTATCGCCATCAATCAAACGAGTAGCACGTTCAGAGAGATTTACATTCAAAACTTCTTCTACAACTTCAGTAATTGTGGTTGCGCTTGATTCCACTGCGGCAGTTAATGGATAGCAACCCAGTGTGCGAAAGCGAACCATTGCTTCGAAAGGTTTTTCTCCATCGTGTAATTGATAGCGATCATCATCAACCATGATTAATTGATTACCGCGTCTTACCATTGGGCGTAGCTTTGCAAAGTAAAGCGGATTGACTCGAATGTTCTCTTGCAAGATGTAGTTCCAGATATCTGCTTCAGTCCAATCAGATAGAGGAAATACGCGCATTGTTTGACCCGGCGCTAATCGAGTGTTGTAGGTGCGCCAAAGTTCTGGCCTTTGTGCACGAGGATTCCAACGGTGCCCCTCATCTCGAACGCTAAAGATGCGCTCTTTGGCGCGACTCTTCTCTTCATCGCGCCTTGAACCACCAATCGCCGCATCAAAACTATGTAAATCAAGGGCTTCACGTAGTGCCACGGTTTTCATGATTCGGGTGTATTCCGAGATCCCTGATGTAAATGGATTAATTCCGGCAGCTACACCAGCTTGGTTGGTGTGCACAATTAGATTTAAACCTAATTCTTTAACCACTTCATCGCGGAAACCAATCATCTCTTTGAACTTCCAAGTGGTATCAATATGCAATAACTTAAATGGAATTGGCGATGGATAGAAAGCCTTGCGAGCCAAATGCAGCAAAACTGATGAATCCTTACCAATTGAATACATCAATACTGGGTTGCGAAAAGAGGCTGCAGTTTCGCGGAATATTTCAATGGCTTCGCTTTCAAGCGTCTTGAGAATTTCAGTGGTTTTTCTCATTTGATACCAACAAAATCGAAATCTGAATGTTTTTTATTTACTTTAGCTAGATACTCATCTTGAATTTTCGAACTTTTATCCATCTTGGTGGTGGTGGGTGCCTTAGGAAGTTGATCTATCCCAGTACCATCGAAAGAGACAAATCTTTGAATTTGAGTAGTCACATCTGCATCATGTAATTGGTTAAATTCGATATCCATAATTTGACAATTATTTTTAATAGCTGTGGTTTTTACTTTTTCATACCAATCTATGTAAGTAGAGACATACTTATTTAATTCTGACTCATTAATTTCTATCTGGACATCCGAACTATTTACTGCATGCCATTTACCCGAAGCTCTGGCTTTCTTTAAAGAGACATATCTATCTAAATGATTACGCCGCAACATTAATATATGTGGCTGATATTTCTCAATTACTTTTTCAAGAGTCTCTAAATGTAGATGTTCGGGAAAAATTTTGATGATATGAGTCCCAGGAAAGGCCAGCATCTTTTCTAACGTATTGAAAACATCTAAGGATGTTTGTTCAAATCTGAAATGTGTCCATTCTCTTTTCTGCTTACGAGTATTTAGAAAATATCTCCAAGAGAAGAAAGGAATGTATTTATTTAAAGATTCAACAATAGGGCTCCATTGATTAAATATGAAGAATTCACCGTAATAGTGCATTCCGATTTTTTTGTGATTAATCATTGAAGCTAAAGCGTGCGTGCCCGATCTTGGAAAAGAAATTATCAAAACCAATTTTGATTTAGGGTGACGCTTAGCGGTTGGGCGGAATTTCAATAAGTACTTAACATTCGATAATAATTTACGAAGACCATGTTGGAATCCGTAATCGCTTTTAACTCTCGCCACGCAGGGATGCTATCAATGGGGTGAGGTAACCTTTGCTAGTGCCACAGCAGAGCAATCTCACATTCAATAAGAGCACCTCATTCGCCAAAGAACTCGCAGAGATTTCACAGATTAGAGCCGCTCGCCGAAGCCAAATCAAAGATTACCCAATGGTAAGCGTGGTCATTGCCACGCTGCGATCAAATGATTTAGAGAATATTTTGCAACAAATTTCAAAGCAAACTCTTCCAAAATTTGAATTGCTACTTGGTTTACATGCCATTGAATTAAATTCAAAACATAAATCATTAATTAAGAAGTTGCAGGCACGTAAAGTTTCCGTATCACATTTTAAGTTTGCAAAAAGTGCCACGCTTGGTGAAATTCTTTCTTCGCTATCTGAAAAATCATCCGGAACTTTTATTTCGAAAATGGATGATGATGATTATTACGGGCCAGAGCATCTGCGAGATTTGGTTGATACGGCATTAGTTACCAAAGCTGATGTAGTTGGACGTGCAATGAATTATGTTTATTTGGAGCCGCTATCAATTTCAGTTAGACGATTTTCGCCGGTTGGAATCCAAGCTGTCGAACTCTGGACTGATTGGGTATGTGGCGGCACAATTTTGGTAAAACGCGAAGCCGCAAAAGCTGCAGGTTGGTTTGGCAAAGGCTCTACGGCAGTTGATCGATATCTCCTTAGCCACGTAACTGAAAATGGTGGCAAGATTTATCGCACCTTTGGCGCTGGCTATATATATCGCCGCACCTTTACCTTTCACACCTATGTAACTAATTATTCAAAGTATTTGAACAATGCCAATGAACAACGGGTAGGAATTTGGCCAGACCCTATTTTTGGAACTGCAGGAACCAGATGAGTAGCACCGTATTTCGCTTTGAGCGACCTGATGATTTAGAGATTCTACAAAAGCGCAAACTCTCAGTGGCGGTAGTGATTTCCTGTCGCGGCGGCCAGGAGAAACTAGATTTAACTTTGGCTTCTCTTGCAGTGCAAAGCTATCCAAGTAAATTAATGAGCGTTTATATCGTCGATGATGGAAGCGAGCCAGCGCTCAAGCTTCCCAAAATTCGACCTGCAAAAGTTAAGTTAATTAACTATAAAAATGACCCTAAGAAGTGGGGTAAAACCAAGGCTACCAATGCAGTCACTGCCAACTTAAAAGAAGATGTGCTTTGGTTTGTAGATGCAGACATGGTCTTTGACCCAGATCATTTAGCTCATCATATGAAGTGGCATCATGATGCTGATGATTACGCAGTATTAGGTTGGAAGCGATTTGTAAAAGAGTGGCATTACGCTCCAGCACAATTGAAGAAACAATTAATCGCAGGGGAATTTCTAGACTTACATGAAGAAAATTGGGGCAAAGAGCGTTGGGAAGAACGATCACTTCGGACCAATGATTTGCAAAACCCAGGCATGGAAGGTTTCCGCAATTTTGTCGGTGCAACTTTTTCAATTTTAAATAAACGGTGGAGAGAGCTAGGTGGTTATAACTCTGATCTAGCCACAGGTGAAGATACTGAATTAGGTTGGCGAATCCAGAACTCTGGTTTAAGAATGGTGGCAGATCGTCAGGCACATTCTTGGCACCTTGGTTACAGCACAGTTGAAGAGAATAAAGAAGAGATTAGTCGCCACAACAATCCGGCACTAGCGCAATTAATTCCTGAGATGAAATCAATCCGGTCAAACAGTAAAGAACGCTTCCAAGTCTCTAATTACGGAGTGGTACTTGATGTCCGAAATTGCAATTTAGCGCGCCTGCAGAAATTGGAAACAGAATTACTGGAAACCTCTGGCACTCAAGCCGAGTTTCTACTTTTAGGAAATTGGAATGATTTAAAGAAGCGTTATTCACCAGTTAAAGATGTGCTCGCAGATTTACGAGAAATTTATAATTGGCTAAAGGGAAGTCCACAATATAAATTTAAGAATGTTGGCGCTGATGATCAGATCCGAATCGAAGAGATATTAGATCTATTTAATCTTTCGGCAACGCCATTTCATCTATTTGCAGAGGCTGAATTTGAGCTAAATCTAAAGGATTTAATCAACCACACCCTAGCTAAGGAATTTGGCTTTTTAGGACTTGCCAATAGCCAAGATCGCCGCGCATTTGTTCTAATAAATCCAGCGCTAGCTCGCGCCCGTCGTACCAAAGGTGAAATCTATGCAAATATTGCAGCGCAATTTGGCGTGCATTGGATGACTTATGAGAAATTCTTAGAAGTCTACGATGGCAAAAAATCTACCGTTGCTAGGTTTGCTCGCTTCGTAAAGCGCGAAGGTAAGAAAATTAATTCACCTAAACAATTAACGTTATTTGTAGGCAAGATTCTTAAATTAGTTAAACGGAAAATTTTGAAATGAGTAAACCTTCCATAATTCTTGCCACCAGTAATGGCATTGGCATGGGCCATTTAGCTCGTGCTAGCGCCATTGCAAAGGCGCTCAAATCAGAAGCAAATCCGATAATCGTTTCGATGGCAGGTGGGATTGCAGAGATCCCAACCGCACTGAACATTCCTTGTGAATACATTCCTGGTAAAGATCGACGTTGGATGCCAAGGCCTAAATGGGATCTCTATTTGCGCGATCGTTTAGTTGCGCTAATTGATGAAACTGATGCCAAAATAATTACTTATGACGGTGTAGTTCCGTATGCAGGTGTGATTCCCGCACGAATTGCGCGCCCAAATGTAAAACTAGTCTGGATTCGCCGTGGACTCTGGCAGAAAAAAATTCATCGCTTTGCGCTACCTCTGCAATCGGCAGCAATGGATTTGATTATCGAACCTGGTGACTATGCATTTGCATATGATCATGGGCCAACTTCAAAGAGAAAAGATGCGCTACGCACGGCACCTGTTTCTTTGCATCAACCTGATGAGGCTTTAAATAAAGCGGAATCTCGCAAGTTACTTGGCCTAGATCAGAATCGTCCTGCGGTGTTAGTGCAATTGGGTACTGGTGCAGATGATGCAAATGTAAAGATGACTGCTGCGCTACAAGGGCTGCTCGGATGGCCTGATTTACAGGTAGTTTTAACTAAAGAGCCAGTTGATAAGAGCGGTAAATCTCTTGCACCATCTGGTTTAGATATTAAAGTCATTAGATATTTCCCATTAGCAAAAGTGCTTGCGGCATTTGATGCCGGCGTCTGCGCAACTGGGTATAACGGCGTTCACGAACTGCTCGCGGCTAAATTACCAACCGTTTTAGTTTCGAATATTCGCGGTATGGATGACCAAGAAGCGCGCGCTAAATGGTGCCACGATTTTGGATATGCGCTCCGAGCAGATCAAACCGATTTAAAGTACATCACTGCTACGGTCAAAGAGCTCCAAGATTCAAATATGCGAGCTTCGTTATCTTTTAAATGCGCCGAACTTCCGGCAGCAATTGGCGGAGAAGAGATTGCACACAAATTAATACAATTTATTTCCAGCCCTACCAAATCAAATAATTTTGCTCGAATTTTGCTATTCCAATTACTTCGCTATTTAGCAATCGGATATCGAGCAATCATCAAACAGAAAATTGCAGCGAATGTATCTAGCGAACCAACTATCTTCAGTGACTCCACAAATGCGGCAGAACTTCATAAATACATCCGCTCTGGCACCAGATTCGAACATCTACTTTCAGGTGCCTCGAGTAAATATCAGAAGATACGCCAGCGAATTGCCCGTACTTATTACGGCCAATAGAATTGGTCTAATTCATGGCTAAATATTCAATTGCAATCGTTGGCGCAGGCCCTTCTGGCTACTTTGCTGCGCAAGCACTGCAGAATTTAGAGAGCGATGAACTCAAGTTTTCTATTGATTTAATCGAACGCCTTCCAACCCCGTGGGGTTTAGTAAGAAGTGGCGTAGCGCCGGATCATCCAAAGATCAAAAGTGTCTCCAAGGTTTTTGAAAAGGTAGCTACCGCCGGAAATGTTTCTCTCTTTGGCAATGTCGAAGTTGGCAGTGATATCTCACTGGAAACCTTGAAAAATAAGTATGACGCAGTAGTTATTGCATCGGGTACTTCATTGGGTAAGAAGCTCGGTATTCCTGGAGAAGACCTTAACAATTCATTATCGGCTGCAGAATTTGTACCTTGGTATAACGGCCATCCAGATTATGTAAATATCTATCCAGATTTAACTTCTGATACTGCAATTGTGATTGGCGCTGGCAATGTCGCTATGGATTGTGCGCGCATGCTCGCACTCGATCCATCTGAATTAGATACCACCGATACTGCAGATCATGCCATTGCAGCGCTTAAAAAATCTAATATTCGAAAGGTTTATATCTGCGCCCGCCGCGGTGCAGAGTTCGCAGCATTTACTTCACCCGAACTTCGCGAATTACCTGATCTAGAACATACCAATGTAATTATCGATAAAAGCGAAATCGAAGAGGCACTCTCTAGAGTTGGAGAAGCGCCAGATAAACATGTGAAGAGTAATTTAGATGCAATGCTCAATATTGCTGCAAACGAGAACCATCCACACCAACGTTCGATGGAATTCTTATTTCAGCATGTGCCTGCTTCTATAAATGGCATTCGGAAAGTTGAGAGCGTTACCTTTAAAACTCCAACCGGCGAGAAAACCATTAACTGTGGTTTAGTTATCTCAGCAATCGGATATCAACCAAAGCAGTCCGAAGGCTTAACTGTTGAAGGTTCAAAACTTGCAAATACCGAAGGTCACATCGCCGAAAATTTATATGTTGTTGGTTGGGCAAAACGTGGACCTTCTGGAGTAATTGGCACCAATAAATCAGATGCCGCAGAAGTTATGAAAAATTTAGTAGCGCAGCTTTCGCCAACACCAAAACCTTCATTTGATTTAGGTGCACAACTTGATGCCAAAATTATTTCTCAACCTATTTGGGAAAAAATAAATAATGCAGAAGTTGCCGCAGGTGAACCATTAGGAAAACCGCGTTTAAAGGCGGTTTCTCGCGAGGAATTGTTCGGTTTGGGTAACGTTTAATTCTTTAGTAGTATTCGCAGGCTTGAAAATTTAATATTGCGCCCGTAGCTCAACGGATAGAGCATTTGACTACGGATCAAAAGGTTAGAGGTTCGAATCCTCTCGGGCGCGCTTTACTTAATCAAACTCAATTTCCGGGCAATGCCGACAGCATCTCTACGGCCACTAGCCTGAAGTAATTCATAAATGCGCATAGTTTCATGGCGAATTGTCGATTCAGAATAACCAAGTTCGCGAGCAATCTGCATATTGGTCATCTGGCGCGAGATCATTTCAAGAATCGTGACCTGGCGTTTTGTTAAGTAGGCGCTGCGTTCCTCGAGTTCCAACTTTCGTGATTGGGCTTTAGAGATATGCAGCGATACAAGTCCAGCCACGATATCTACAAATGCAATCTCTTCTGAAGTGGCTTTATGTTCGATGCCGCACATAATGCCCAATACTCCGATAGGTGAACCAGTTAGGTAGAGCGGAGCATTTATCAAAGTTTTTAATTTATCAGAGCCTGGATAATGCATTAAATGTGGATATTGCTCTTCCCAATCAGCGCTATCAGCAATCCAAACTAGTCGGTCCTCTCTAACACAATCTGAACTAGGAACATCATGCTCTAGTGGGACGTTATTCCACCCGTCGCGTTGTTCGGCAGTTAATCCAAAAGAATCGATAACTTCTAAGCTTGCCTGAGGGCTTAATCGCAAAATATATACGGCGTAAGCATCACATTCACTGAAAGTCTTGAGAGTTAAGAATTTTGCGAGATCATGAGCTGTGAGGATTGGATTATTTAAATAGGTAACTAGCTCGCCGATTAAACCAAAGCGATCTTCGACTGCCTTAGGAATTTCCTAGCCTCCAATCCATTGGGCATATTATGGAGTGAAGTTGTGCAACAAGTAAATGGATAAAAAAAGAGGCCCAGGAGATCCAGGGCCTCTCAGTTGTGGAATTACTTATTTAACCAACGGAATTCGCCGCTAGATGATGTGCGACAAATCAAATTGCCAGTTACCGAACCTGGCACCACACACTTTCCACCAATATGTGCTAACGATGCATCAGGGAAGGTAGGTAGTGGTGCTGCAAGTTTTCCTTAAGTGAAGCACCGTTTGTTCTTGGATTGTAACTATAGTCCGATGCTTCTTTGCCCGAACGCTTTGCTGCACGATCCTTTGCACGACCAGCGGCTCCCATCTTCTGACGCTTCTTGCCCTTCTTGGACATCTATCGTGACTGGGAAAC
>OGVJ01000006.1_pt1 | contig 22243 bp, 27 predicted proteins | sample 1575741 | NCBI WGS metagenome assembly OGVJ01 (sample SAMN07581528, study PRJEB24739) | freshwater metagenome | place: Singapore | collected 2015-01 | reverse complement strand
TATTAGACCAATTAGAAAAGGATAAATATGACACCAAAAGAAAAAGCAAAAAAATTATATAACGATGCATACATGAGATGGTGTCACGAACTGTCTCACGATAAAACGTACTAACTGCTAAAGATATCTGCATTTATATTTGTAATGAAGTATTAGGTTACATGGGTGCTGATTATGAATTTTGGACAGAAGTTAAACAAGAGATAGAAAAACTATGAACGACAAATCAATAAAAATAGCGGAAAGGTTAAATGAACTTTCAGGTAAGGACTATAAAGAATCGGAACGCTTAATAATGGAGCATACTTACTTAATAGTTAATATTGCTAAGCGTAACGGATTCAGCTTAGGAAACTACCAAGGATTAAAAGAACAAAAGAAGGACTTATTAAGGCACATCGCTAAAATGGAGAATGACTTAATTTGTGGAACTTTAAGTGACTTTGAGTATAAAACTAAAATGGCTGATATGAAGTTACTTACACGGATGTTTCTTTATCCTGCGGAGTATCGAACTGGGCAGCGTACTCACTAAGTTTAGAATAAATCAAATCAGGTTTGCCAATACCGTATATAATTGTTCCGGATTGAAATACAATCTCTGAATAGTATTTACGGTTTTGTCTGCCCTTTGGAATAAAACACCTTGGATTAATTTGTACTATTGGGTCATGTCCGATATTACAATATGCTGTTCCAGTTTCAAATCCGTCTTCGATACCTTCAGACCTTAATCTAATAGTATCTATTTCGGACATCTCTTCGTTATCTAACCCACTTTGAATAGGAAATATAACATCTAACTTTAACCAATGTAAGTCCATTAATATACTTTACCGTTAATTATTTTAAGATTATGAATAATAAATTGACCAGTTTTAATTTCGTGTTCTACGTAACTGAAACCTAAATTCCATTTATTAATAGGCATATATAAAGGATTCATGCCACATAAACACCCTTGAGAATGTACCGAAATTACATCACCGTGCATAGTTGATTCTACGTGGTTTGATGTTTTATGAAAGTGTCCTATTAAGATATTAGATAATGTTTTAACAAAAGCACCACGAGCTGGGTTGACTCCGCCGGAACCACCAATAAGCTCATGACCATGAAGGACTGTTAACTTACCGATATGAATAGGTAGTTTGTCTTTAACAATTTCAATCCTTAATTCACCTAATTTTAAAAGTATTTCTAATTTAAACTCAACGCAATCAAAAATCTCTGGAGCTTTTAAGAATAAGTACTTTTCAAAGCGTTCATCATGATTACCTAATTTATAAACTATCTTAGCATCAGGGAATGTATCTCTAAGCGTTTTTAAGAACGTTTTAACGGACTCAAACTCTTCAAATACACTTCTATCCCTCCAGTTCTTTTCGTGACGTGATATGGTAGCGAAATCGATTAAATCCCCGTTGATTAATATACAATTAACTTCTTTTTGTAATCCATACTCTAAAGCCAAGGTAATTGCATCATTATGTTGATAAGGGAAATGTAAATCCGATAGTATAAGAATTTTACTTTGGTTAATACTGAATGCTTCATAAATATCAGCGTGTGACTCAGGTAACTTAAATGGATTACGTGAGCCTTCGGGTTTAAAAAATGTTTTGTCTTTACGCTTCCTTGAATCTTCTCCGCTTTGACCTCGTAGTTTACGGATTTTACCTCTTATATTTTCAATGCTTATAAATTCAGGATGTTCTTTGTAAATCTTTTTAGCTAATGTTAAGCTCGGTAAATCAGGAAACCGTTTTAGATATTTTTTAACTATTTCGACCATATTTTATAGTATAAACCTAAATTAAAATTAAAATGTCCGTTGTAACCAACTCCGGCTCTTATACTATACTTAGGCAAAGATAAAATTGCTGACGTACCTATATAGTTCATCCCCAAATCAAACCCAATAAAAAACTTATTAGGATTCAATATTTTAATAGTTTCAAATTTGTTAATCTTTGATTTTACAGACCTTGACCATAATTCATTCTTATAAATGGTATCCGTTATGCTAACGTACCCTAATGAGTCAAAGTTCAAAGTATCTTTATAGACGTTCATTGAATTGTAAGCTTCAACGATTCTAATTGTGTCTAACTTAGTTAGCTTGATGGTGTCATGTATTGATTTAACTTTTACATGATGTATATTTTTACCTTTTTTATAGATAGTTTTTTCAACTGGTGTTACTATATTTTTATACTCGATGGTTTTGTCCTGGCATCGGACTAATAAAAATATAACTATTAAAAGTCCTAATATTATTATTTCTCTTATGTATTTCATAAATAATGCCCCCGAAGGGGCTTTAAGGTTTCATTACTTAAGTCCTGCATTCTTAAGATTAGAAACCAAAAAAGAACCCCCCACATCACACATCATTACTTGGGGGGAGGCTGCCTTACGGGGCATGACCTAATCTTTTTTAGTATACTTATCTACACTTGTTAATCCTAAACATCCAAAGGCTAACAATCCAACGGTATTAACTAATGTATCGGAAGGTTTAATGTGTTCGGGAGTAAACTGATTGGCAAACATTGTGACGCATAACGATACTATACAAAGAACGCCACACACTCTCTTGCTCGATACATTCCCTACTTCATCGAGGAACAAACTTACTAAAAATTTTTTCATATATAATAACTTTTAAATTTTTTTATTCGGTCATCTATTCCGTGCAGACCTCCGTTAATTCGTTTAGTTAGTTTTTTAATAACATCCTCACTATCCCCTTCATCACAAATGGCCCATAGTTTATTCTTTGTAAAAAAGAACGCAGCGGATTCTAAAGGATATTTAACTGAAACTAAATCAGGATTTGTTAAACAATCTTCGCCAATATATTTAGAGAACTCAGCATAGTTGGATTTACCGGTTAATTGAATATACCCACGTCCTTTAAATTTAAATCCATCTCCGGTAGATTCATCACCGTTACCCATACGATTAGCATATACTCTATTAGCTATCTTTTGAGGGTTACGTGCATAGCTTAACGCTAAGGCTTTGTCAAAGTACTTAGGGAATATTTTTAAAAGTCCGTCGGCTGAATAATTTAAATTCTCACTTAAAAAAGTAAAGTTTCCTGACTCATGTGCGCATTGACTTAAAAAGTGTGCTTTTCTTAATTTAGAGTTAATCTCTTTTATTTTGCTTAAGTCCATTTCCCTTAGATTTTAATAAGTGTTTTTGTAACCTTTCCGATAGCACCTCGTTCTTTTTGGTCAGTTCATCGGAACGCTCTTTACATTCATTTAATTGTGTTTCGTATAACTTTATTAAATCTTTGTTTCCTTTTGAGTCATTACGGGACTTTAAATATTCCCATACATCTTTACCTTTAAGGACTCCGATTAAAGCTATTAAAACACCTATTAAAGAATAATTATTCACGTTCTAATTCTATTGATTTTGGTAGTACAGCAGCTATCTTAGGATTTTCTTTTTTAATCTCATTGATTTGATATTGTAAAAACTCAACGTCCTTTTGCATTGAAACGTATGAGCTTTTAAGGTCAGCCCACATCATTCCGATAACACCTAAGAAACCAATGAGTTTAACAACATCAGCACTTGTGAATTTTAGGTCGCTGAATTTCATGGCATCGGAGGTGGTGGTACAGGTTTATATTCTATCGGAGTTACATTAACATACTCACCATCTTCTTTTAAACTTAAAAACATGAAGTCAGGATTTTGTATACCTTCTAACTCTTCTATTGAGATTATCCAGTTTCCGTCAACATCTTGAACGGGATTAAAGTAGCAATCAGGTGCGAATTGTCCGCCCTTTACCTTGTCTACGTCTTGTGATTTTAGTTTATATACTATCATACTTGTCGGCTTAAAATTGTTTGGTAGTTTTGAATTATTGTGTATAAGTTAGATGCGTCTGTATCAGTAAGTCCGTCGCCTATTGTAGAGAATGCACATTGTTTTGAAGAGTAACCAGTAGTTACATTTGAATTAACCGCAAATAAAAAAATATTTTTATTTATTAATGATACTGAAGGATTAGTACTTGAATATATTTTAGTATTATTTTTAAATAATCTTTCATCATTTGAAGCTATACGAGAACCTAAATAAAATCCAGTTGAATCAATATCTCCTAATCCAGACGTACCCGTTACACTTGAACCATTTATTGATAATCTTCTTGTTCCACCAGCTGCATTTCTATTAATTTCTAAAAAAGTAAAATAAGACCAAGAACCGTTAGGCTCGCATCCCATATCTATTGAATCGGTATAACTATCTGTTTTTGAATAAAAACTTATATGTTGAGAATTTAAAGATGAATTAGAAAATGGATTAAAATTAGTATCACCATATCCAGTTGTTCCGTTTGGTAAAACTCCGTTTGAACTATGCGTTAAACCTCCGTTCCAAGTAATTTGGAATTGCGTTGGATTTTTTAAATTGTAAGAATGTGAACTTGCTGTTCCTCCAACCATAGGATAAACCGCTTTCATCTTAGTCCAAAGGTTATTAGATTTTAAGTCCGTTACTAAATAATTAACAGCAGCTTGTTGTGTGCTATCTGTTATGCTTGCGGATGTCATAAAGGACTGAGCATCGGAGTCAAAAGATGAGTAAACAGGAGTACCTACAAACCTATTGAGGGTAGTTTGAAATTTTTGTATAGAGGTATAAAGATTAGCAGCTTCGGTATCCGATAACCCTTCGCCTAAACTACCAAATGCTATTTGATTATCATCATAATAACCATTTATTACATTAGATTCATTTACTGATGAAAATAAAATATAATTTGCATTAGGCATATTACCTGTTGTTGAATTTGAAGTTGAAGCTATTTGTGTGTTATTTCTAAATAACTTATGACTACTTGATGAACTTCTTGTTCCTATTACATAACCAGTTGAATTACCAGCACTTGATATTATTCGGGATGTTGTAGAATCAAATATATCACTAATCCACCCAGTACTCCAAGTATATGGGTATAAAGCAAATTTAGAAGAGCCCGAACCAGAACATCCGTATTCTGAATTTTTAGATATTGGTCTATTTGTTCTAAAGTAAAAGGATTGATGCGCACTACTTGTTGTTAAATTTAAACTTGGATTAAAGTTTGTATTTCCAAAACCATTAGTTCCATTAGGTAAAACACCATTACTTGAATGTGTAATACCACCACTCCAAGTTATTTGAAATTGCGCTGGATTTTTTAAATTGTAAGAATGTGAACTTGCAGTTCCACCTACCATCGGATAAATAGCCTTCATCTTAGTCCATAACCCGTAACCATTTAAATCATTAACCAATGTTTTAATAGCGTATTGTTGTGTGCTGTCTGTTATTCCTGCAGCTTTTATAAATGCTTCCGCTGGTCCACCTCCAAATGCTACAACCTTTAATGTTTTTCTCATCGTGATAAAATATTATTGTAATTAATTACTATTGTGTTTAAATCCTGACATTCTGTATCCGTCAACCCGTCACCAATACTCGCAAAGTTATATTCTTTATAAGTTGAATAAAGCGAACTACCTGAATAATGAATGGCACCTATATAAGTTGTAAGTGTATTATTAGGTACTACACTTGCTTGAGTTGAGTTGATTATTTTAGTTCCATTCTTAAAAGTTGCTGAAGTATTAGCCCCTGTACGTGAAATGGTGTAAAATCCGTGAGTATCTGTATTCGCTGCGATGTCATCAATGTATTGATTAAGTCGGGTTATTATGTTAGTATTTCCATAGCTTATAATCATATAAGAAGGAAAGTCAACTGTCTTATAAGCACCCATATCGTAACCACCCCAACTCGCCCCTGTATTTCGTGCATTCAAAGAATAATGAATACTATTCTGACCCATTGTTATATCGTAAAGCCCTGTATCAGCGTAAGTGTTTATTCCGTTACCACGTATTCCAGTGTTTACGTGCGTCCATCCACCGCCAAAATATAATTGATACTGAGCTACGTTTTTAAGGTTATATGAATGCCTTGCAGATGTTCCACCTACAAATGGATAACACGCTTTTAATTTAGACCAAATACCAGCACTTTTTAAATTGACTACTAAATAATCAATAGCACTCATTTGTTGCGAGTTAGTTATTCCAGCTCCATTTATAAACGATAAAGCATCGGAATCCAAAGTAAGATTATACCCTGAACAGTTTAAAACTGAACTAATATTCCCTACGGTGCAAGTTAATGATTCGTTATAGTAACCGTATTGAACATTCTTTAATCTAACTTGAAAGCATTTAGAACCTACTTGTGGAGCAGTCGCTAAGTTATATCCTTGATAGGGTAGTGTTAAACTTGAACTCCATGTCGGAGGGTATCCGGCTAAAAAGTCCGTTATTTCTAAATTATTTGAACATGTTACCTGAACCGTACCATTTAGTGGTAAATTCTCACCGTTAATTGTAAAAGCACTTGAAGCAGTTAATGGAGTTAATCCAATAAGTTCAGGGACTGAGAACCATATATTCCCAATCCCCGACTGTTTCTTAGTACCGAATAAATTAACAGGCTGTAACCTCATTAATCAACGTCTACTTTTAAAGTGATTTGTTCGTTAGCAGTTGGTGTGTATGCTCCAGCAGCTACCAATACAGCGTAAATATAAGCTGAATCAGTTGCTAAAGTTGTTCCCCCTGAGTACTGACTTATGGCCTGAAGTCCTATCGGAGCATCAGCTTTTGCACTTGATATCTTACCATTAGAAAATGCAGTCCATGAAGTGTGACTGATTTTACCTAAATAAGTACCTAAGTTAGCAGCACTTGGAGCTAAAGCAGCATTATCAGCAGCAATAGTAAAAGATGCACTAAAAAAGTAAACATCAATACTTGGTGTGCTTGAAGCGTTTGAGCTTATTAAATGTGTTTGAAATACAAATGAATTATTTGTAAGTTTTCCTAAATCCAATAAAATAGGAGTTGTTGAGCCACTCGCATTTATTACATCTCCGGTAGCGTATGCAGTGGTATCGTTTGGACGTGTTATAGTTGTTTTAGTTATCATAGTGGTATGTCGCAATAGTTATAATCAAAATTTTGTCTAAATGTTATATCAAAAAAGTATCCAGCAGTTTCCGAATCTTCCCTATCTGAAAAATCATTCAAAGTAACTGAAGTGTTTATTATTACATCTCGTTCCGTTGGTGAGTTCTTAAAGTATGTTATTAAATCTTTTGCAATTAAGTTAGTATCGCTTAATACTTCGATTTCGTTAGTATCATCCTTTTTTAAACGGTCACAAATTGTAACTTGAAAAGTATATGTATCTGTATTCTCGGATAATTGGTTAGGCTGTAAGTAAACAATCATAGCAGGGTATTGCTCTGACTTATTCGCCACGTAATCGTAAAACTGACCAAAGAGGAAATTACCGCTTAGTTGCTTGTGGTCGTTTGCGAATGTTTCTAACTTCTTGACTATCTGGTTTAATGTAAGCACTCAATTTAGTTTTTAAAAGATACTCGATTATTTTTTTATCCGTTTTATTCATTAAAAGTTTCCTGCGTTTTTTCTATCCTTCCAGTTCTTAACAAATGGGTCAGGTAAATAAAATGGAGAATCGAAACCACTACCCTTTGGTAGTATTTCATCCACTCCGTTATTGTTAGAATATTCAGGGTAATTATTAGTATTCTGTACTATAAAATTTATAGTTTTTTCAGCGTATACTTCAGCGTAGTTTTTCCAATCATCTACTATGAATTTCAAATCATCCGTGCTTATAGCTTCGGAGTTTTCGCCTGTTTTAACGACTATTCCTTTGTTAGTATATCTAAACTTAAACACCTTAGAACTTTCAGCCATTACATACCATAACATACACTTAAGAATATAATCGTTAAGGAGCGTTTGATTAGCTGCTGTTAAAGTGTTATTTGTAATTTGAGTATCTATTTGTTTGTAAAGTTTAGTACCTAAAATAGGTTCAATAAATAAATCCTGAACCGCTTGAATTATTGGTTTTAATATTTGAAAATCAGCGTTGTCGTTTATTACTGATTTGCTTTTTAAGTATTCTTGTCCTATCCAGAGTGCCATTATTTCTTTCTTAAAATTGTTTGACCTTGCCACACATGTCTACACCAAGGTGTTGTTTCTGTTCCGTCGTTATACCATCCACCTCTATAATCCCAAGCATTCTCACCGAACTCATTAGAGATGTTATCTATCATTTCGTAACTTAATCCTACTTTTTTACCACCTCTATGAGTGTTATTATACATGTCCCTACAGAATTGTCGGGTGGTGTCTTTTATTGTTGGTCCGTCAACATCTTCACGCTTTTCATAAGTATAAAGCGTTACAACCTCTGAGTCTATTTCGTTAGTTTCTTTATTTAAAGCCTTTTCGGTTGGATAGTATGAACCATCTTTTTTTTCTACTAATCCTTTTTTCTCTAACCAATTAATCTGCTTATTTACATCATTAGAGCCTATTCCAAAGAGCCTTTTTAAAAAGCTTGATTCAGTATCGGGATTACCTTTAAATATGTTTAAAATCGAATTACGTAAAGAATTAATGTTAAATCCTGATGCTAATTGAACTCTGTTATCTTCGAGTTCTAAAACTTGGTCATCGCTAAACTCAACACCGTATTTGTTAATCAATTCAAAGAATTTTTGTTCTTTTGTTTGAAGTGCGAATTTAACATCTTCAGCAGCGTTTAATAAGGTCATAGCTTCGGAATCAGTAACCCCGAACCCACCTTTAATTAATACTAAGGCTTGGTCTTTGCTTAATTCCCCTCTTTCATGCTTCCTAACTATTCTCATTAGGTTTTGCATTTGTCTACCTGTTAAACCTTTTAAAGCTTCATTAACTTGAGTAACTGGCTGTACGTTGGTAGGTTGAGTAACGGAAGTATTTAAATCTAATCCGTATTTTTTAACTATATAATCAACAACTACCTCTTTAGGTAATAAGTTAATAATATTTTGATTATCCAAAGGTAATTCTAAACCAATAGGCTCGAATTGTTTAATCTCAAAATCTACATCCTGACCGGAACGTGCTTTATAGGACTTCTTTAAAAGCTCATTAAAAGGCATCTGTTCAGGTTTTGCGTATTCGTTAATAAATAACTCATGCGCTTCGATTAGTTCGTTGCGTTGACCTAATTTGCCCTCTGTTTGGATTTTAAAAAGAACGCCAGGTACGTTATGTCCTGTTAAGATTTTTTGTAAATTTCTTTTGCTTATCTCTTGGTATTGTTTGTCTAAATCCGATACGTTAACGGAAGTAATTTCAGCCCCTTTACCGTCTTTTGGTGCAAAGGATACTAATACCTTACCAGCTTGATTAGAACCCGTTGAAGCTTCTAATAAACGGTCATTAATGGATTCCTTTTCTTGTTCTGTTGGTTCACCTGAGAATATTGTTATAATATGCCCAGCACTAAAACCATTCTTTATAAGTGAATTACCGAACTGTGATATTTCAATATCCGTGTCGATGTCTAAAATACATGAAAGGTATTCCGGATTAGGATACGCTGATTGTATACTATCTACCTTCGGAGAATACGACCTATAAATATAAATAAACTCACCAACCTGCTTTGTACCTATTTTAGCAAAGTCAAATAATTGATATTCTATTGAGTCAGTGTGATACTTGGACCAATCTTCTGAGTATTTAACAGAACATAAATCATCACACACCCTTAATCTACCCATGTCTATATGCTCAAAGTATAAAGGAACTCCAAGCATATTAGTAGTTACTTTAACTGCATAACCATTGTAAATAGTTTGGTCCTTTTTTAATTTTTTAGATAATTCAAACCAGCTTTCATAAGGATTAGCTTTACTTAAGAACGCTTTAACTTCGTTAGTATCAACGCTTGGTACGATTTCAGTACCGACAACATAGCGCGTCTTGCCATTAATAATACCGCCATGTTCCGCGTGATTCTCATATAAATAAAGTAAGTAAGAGGGATAATCATTTTTCTTACCCCATGAGATAATACCTTTTGACTTGTTTAAATAATTCTCAGGTGCCTGTTGTGCCTTGAGATTAACTAAATATATATTGTCGGATAATTTTTTAAGCTCCTTCATAAATAACATCTGTAAGCGAAGCACCGTTGTATTCAGTTGTAGTGCTTGGTGATGAATTAAATACTACACACTTTCCATTCTCTAACTTATTAAGTCCTGACGGATTTAAATTAGTAGTGCTTGTTTGTTCGTAAACGTTATAATCATATTCTCCAACAGATAGGCTTATTTGACCTATAAGATTGTTAGGAGATGTCATAATTTGAATACTAAATACGTCAAATCTCCCTTTATGTGTCGAAAAATTAGCAGAAATGCAATAGTATTTAGATTGCGATTCGTTATTGATAAACTCAAATAAAAACTTTGGATTAGTTAAAGTAACCTTTTCAGTTAAAGTTAAATAAACGTTTTGAGTTGTATTTGTAGTTAATTTAATCACTATTTATAAATACCATTAAATTTTATTTTGGCATAAATAAAAAAAGCCCCACTATTTGTGAGGCTCTTCTTTCCCAACGAGGGATATATATTAGGCGGCAGGTGACAATAAAGCAGCGATGATACCTGAACTCACTCCATAGATAGGCTCAGATTCTTTGCCTTCAAAATGAAGTTTTTGTCCACGGAAATCACCAAGTGCAGTACCACTTTCTTTAGAAGCAGTTAATAAATCCATACCACGACCGTATCCGAACATCCAGTATGAACCAGTTTCATCTTCTACAATCATCATTAAGGTATTTTGACTTACTAACTTAAGCTCTTGAATTAAAGCAGTTGTTAGCCCTTTTACGGTAAAGTCGATTACAGGAGTGTAAACGATAGTACCGTTAGCAAGAGTTTGAGCCATGTTATCGGTAAACATTCCCATCTCTTTATCCAATAGGTATTCTTTGAACTCTTTTGTAGTTACCATACCTAAGGTAGTTATTACACCGGAAGCAATTACGGTAGTGGTTTTGTTTACGTTAGCGTACTCAGTTATAAGTACTCGACGTATTCCACCAGCACCACCCTTACAACCTACGTAAGAATAATCAGATGTTAAAGCGCAAGGCATATTTTTTTTTGTTTAAAATAAGGGGGAATTACACCCCCTTGTTATTATCCTAAATAAAGTACGTTAGCAGATTGGTGGGTAACGTGAGCAAATTCAGTGAATGCTACGTTATAACCCCAAGTTTTGCTGAAGTTAGATACTGGCATAACTTTCATCATAGTGATGTCAGAAGTTGTGTCAGTACACCAGTGAAGGTCAGAAGGCTTAGCAATTACTACACAGTTCTCAGGAAGTGGAACAAATTTAATAACTAAACCAGCATAGTAATATTCTCCGCCTTGAACGTCAAATACTTTTATAAAGTTAGTTGCAGTTAAGTTAGATAAATTAATTAATTGCTTGTGAGATTTAGGAGCGTAGATTACAGGAGCTTCAGAACCAGCTAAGTTAACAGCAGGGATAGCAGCGTAAGCTTTTGCGTATTCAGTAGCGATGTTAGAAGAAGTGATAGTAGTACCAGCAACTTTAACGCGTCCACCCAATGCACCAGCGTTATAAATCATACGAGTTACAACACCATCAAATTGAGAAGCAGTTAAAGAAGCAACGTAAGTTTGTTCAGCAGCACCAACAGAAGCTTGACCAGTTCCAGGAGTTAAAGCAGCAACAGCAGTTTTAGTAGCAGTTTTAGCAGCATTCCAGAATTTAGATTCAGCATCAGCAGAAACTTTACCAGCGATTAGGTCATCAAGAACCACACGCATAAATTCATCAGATACATCATTCCAAATACCTTTTTTCATGGAAGTTTTGTAACGTCCAGAAACAACAGCAGAAGGAATAAATTCATCATAATACTCAACCTTTACGGGGATGATTTGAGTATCAGTTAAAGTGATAGCACCTGAAGCTGAAGGAGAACCAGCAGTCCAAGCTTGTTGAGTTACAGTAACAGCAGCGTCACTGAAGATTGTGTCGTATTTTACGTCATCTTGGAAGGTTACTAAACCTTTGTCCAAAGTGTCGTTAGAGAAATACAGCTCTTTGAAAATTTCGGGAGTAGCTTTACCACGAAATTCTACAGCGGTGTAAGATATAGCCATGATTTTTTATTTTTTATTTTTTGTTTTTGTTTCTTTATTATCGTTACTAACAAATGTATGAGCGTACTCAGGTTTTGTCATTAAGTATTCGCACATTGAATCCGTTAGCATATCCTCAGTTATAACACCCGATTGGATACCATAAGGGAATATACCTACAACTTGTTTGTTAATATACAAGCCATTTTCGTATACCTCTATGGTTACGGGTTTAACTGAATCTGAAAATTTGTATTTACTCATAAACCTTTTAACAATTCGTTACGACGTTTTTGTTCAGCTAAGTGCTTTTCAAAAGAACGTAATTCACGATTTGGTTCTTGTTTAGACATTTGCACAGGAGTTTCAAGTAAACTTTGTACTGAACTCATAACAACTTTTTGCTGTTCAATAAATTCAGCGTTAAGCTTAGTTAAATCTTCAACTTGCTTTTGTAATTGGTTAACTTGACTTTCAAGCTGAGCCATTTTAGGTTCAACTGGAGCAGGTTCTTTAGCTGGTTCTTCAGAAGGTATTTCCTCTTCTTTAACAGTGATTTTAGATACTTTAGAATCCATAACTGAAACAACTGTACCATCTTCCATAGTGTAATCACCGTTTGGAACAGGACCTTGATTTCCAGCTTCATCAACCATTAATAAGTTAGCACCTTCAGAAATAACGTCACCTTCGAACATGATTTTTTTACCATCACTGGTCATAGCTTCACCCAATTTAACAGGCTCCGCTACCGGCTGAGAGGTCAACTTTACGATGAACTCTTTTACCTTTTCGATTAATTGACTTTTTTCCATATATTTTTAAATACCATTAAGTTAATTTTTGGTGCTATTTAACACCTCATCAATCATTTGCTCTATTTCGTTATCGGATAAACTGTCATCTATTTTAAACTCAAATAAGCCATCAATAGACCATCCGTTTAACTTTTCTTCTTTGATTAATTGCCATACGTCTTGATTATCGACTTTAGCACCTACGAACCATGTACCGATGGGTAGTGTTTCAAATGCTTTAACATTATCTACGGTGTGTTCATTAGTTACAAATGATTGATAGATTTGAACTCCGCTTAATTTAATTCCGTCATGATTTAAATCAATAGAGTTTAACAAATTATCTTTTGCAAACTTAAGAGCAATTTGTTCGATGGTTTCTTTATCAAACATTAAATAAAACTCACGTCCGTTGTGATTCCTGTAAATTGGTAGGTCAGGAATTAAAGCCGGAGCGAATACTATTTGTTGCTCTTCGTTTTGTATAGCCATTTTAATAGGCTTTTCATCGTTGAATTTAACCCAATTAACCATAATGGCAGGGGATTCAACAGCGGACATGAATTTAAGTCCTTGGTTATCATCCGTTAGGATAGCTTTTACTATTGGTAGTTCTTTCATACTTTTGATTGTGTTTTTACGCGGTTAACATCTCTTTGTGTATTTGTTATATCTGATTCGAGGACGTATACCCTGGTATCTAATCTTCCAGTGGTTTGTCCTTGTTCATTTAAGAATGTACCCTGTTCTGTTCGGGTTTGTGGCATTTGTGGTGTGCTTGTTGGTGCTTGTCCGCCAGCTCCACCCATGTTAGGTGCTTCAGGTGCTTGAGGTGCGCCCCCTTGAAACCTTGTTCGTTCAATGGTTGATATTTGAGCAGCAGTTGAAGCTATTGCAGCAGCTATCTGTATTGCCATCACCGTTCCGGATGGGTCTACTTTATTTGCAGGAGAAGCTAATATCGAAGTAACAGCCATAGCTCCGTTAATAACAGCGTTAGCTATTTGAAAGGCTTTATTTACTTCAAATTGTTCTTTTAAAATCTTCTCCTCTTCGGCTGAACCTTTTTTAGCGTTATTTAATTTAGTGTTATAGAATACCGTTGATAAGTCGGTTAACCCTTTATTAACTAATGCACTTGTGGCTAAATTGTCTTGCGTTTCTTTAAATCTACGTTCACGTTCTTTTTTAGCAAAATCTTCTTTTAATTTATCTATTGACTGTTCAGCACGCTTTTTAATTAATAGCTTTTCGCCTTCGGACTTTTCAGTTAATTGTGTTTCTCTAAATAATTTAAATTGTATTGCTTCTATTTCAGCATCTAATCGTGCCTGAGTCCCTTCTTCAGTTTGAATTATCCTTAATTCGTTATAATTAGCTTCCTCATTTAAAGCATCTTGATTAGCTTTTTGAAGTGCTGCAATTCTATCTTGTTCAGCCTTTTCATTTGCTAATCTTAATTCCTCTTGTTTTTTTAATTGAGCTTCCTTTTCTTTATCATCAAACTGTTTATTTATAGATTCCTGTTGAAGTCTATAATCAATATCTAACTGAGCTAAAGCTTCATTTTTTACTTTTTTACTTGCTTTTGATTTGTTAATATCCTCTGCTTGAGCTTCGTTCTGTATTCTTAATGTTTCTAATGCTTTTTTACGCTCATCAGTGATTGAATTTAAATAATCCTTATCTTTTAATGCCTTAGTTCTATTTATTAAATCTTGATTAGCTTGTAGTTGCTCTTGATACGCTTGTTTGTATTTATCGTTTAGTTCTTTTTGACGTGCTGCTTCTTTATCTTTTGCCTCTTTATCTTCCGCTGCTCTACTGGCATCTAAATCTCCCTTAGCTGTTTTTAATTGTATTTGTAAGTCCTTGTATTGTTTAAACTCTTCATCGTTAAGTCCTTTTTTCTTTTTAGCTAATTCAAGTAAACTGTTATACTGTTGAGCAGTGCTGTTATATATTAATCTTAGTTTTTCTTGTTCTAAATCAGAAGTATTTTTACCTTCTGCCTTTGCTACTTTAATTTTTGCATCGTATTCCGCTGATACTACCTTTTGACGTTGTTGTGAGTTGCTTAAAAACTTTTGAGTAGCCTCTTCATCTTTTTTATTTGTGAATCCTAAGGCATCCGATAATTTATAAAATCCCTTAGTGACAAAATCAATAGCTAATTCAAATACTTTAAACTTTTCAAGTATTGGTATCAACACCCCAGCTAAGAACATTAAAGGATTAGCCTTTATGGCATCTCCTATTCCTTTAAAACCTATCTTTATTTTGTCTAAATCTAAATTCTTAAAACCTTCTCCAAGTAATCCGGTACTCGCTCCAAGCTTTTCAACCGCTGTACCTTGTACTTTTGCTGCATCCCCTAAATCTCCTAATCTGTCTTTTAAGTCCGTTACCTTCTTTTGAGCATCTGCATAAGATTGTGTACCTACTTCACCAGCTTGTAATAGTTCGTTATTAGCATCCTTAATAGCCCTTTTAAGGTCTTGCATTGTTTTAATCTCTCGGTCAACTCCACCGATAGTAATTGAGAAAGCTATATTTTCAGCCATTTTGAATGTCTTTTATTAATTGGTTAATCTCTTCGTTGTTTTGAGTATACATAGTTAATGTAAAGAATAATCCGTCGATACCATCGAGAATATTATCCATTAAGTATATATCGCTGTTATGTACCAGTTTCCGTTCCATTTTACAAGTTTTACTGAATGATTTGCTGTGTTTATTTCGTATGTTGCATTCCCGTCAATAGTTCCTTCATCGGGTGTTATAATTAATTTATGTGGTGCTCCAAGCTTTTTAAATGTTACTTCATCCGTTCTGTCGTTTAAAGTTACATTGATATTTCCGTCGCTTGTATCTACTAAATAAATACTATAAATATCCTCAGTAGTATAAGTTGCTGTTCCTATTAATTTTGTGTAACCTCCGACACTACCACGTAACATCGAAACACCTGAGTGCTGTACTTCTATAACTTCGTTATTTAAACCTACACCAGTAAAATTCTGTACATCACTATTAACTATAACCCCCGAACAGTTAATTAGATTTACATTCCTTGCGCCATCGGATATGTAATTATCACTACCTCCGATAACAGCACTATCCGCTCCGTAGTTATTATTACCACTACCCCCTAAATTAGTATTACCGCTTAATTGCCTTAAGTTTGGTCCATTGTCAGGGTTATATACTTCAGGAGTGAATCCGTTGTATAAAGGCATTCTAATAAGTTCTACTAAGGTTGTTTGTGAGCTTAGTGGGTCAAAGTCAACTATCTTATTAACTAAATAATAAGTGTTATTAATAAATACTTTTGACCTGAATGTGAAACTCTTTATATCTATTGCACTTAAATTAAAATAAGCCTTTACTACTTTTGAATTTTGGTCCGATACCATATCAATAAAAGCTTTATGGTATAGGTTATAAAGATTGTTAGTAGTAAAAGTACCTAAGAATGGATAATCTAAATATTTAGTTTGAAAGTTTAAATCATAAGTAGGCGTTAACGGATTATCAGTATGCCCAGCATAAGGATAATAACCATAAGTAGGTTGAGATGTACCATTACCAGTAAACACCGCAGTGTATAAACTTGTAGTAAATCCGTACAGCGTCCAATCTTTAAATATAGTTCCATAACCTACTCCGCTTACATAGTTAGTGCCATTAACCCAATCATTATAATATAACAAACGAATATTAGGTTTGAATTTACTTACCGTTCCGTTATCGAATGAATAAATATAAGGCACCGTAGCTGTGTATAAATTAGGGTAAGCATTCGGTGTGGCACTGAATCCTAATTCATTTGTCTTAGCTTGGTTTATAAAGTCATTATCTACTTCTATTTCTTTTGTTCCGAAAGTTTCACCTAAAATTTCTTTGTCTTTAGTATTTAGGTAATCTCCATCATCTTTGTATTTTAAAGTATAGGTTTTAAAGTCAAGTTCTTGCATCGGCAGTACTTCAAACTTTTTACCTATATCTAATTTATCAGTCCAATCAAATACTTCATAATTAGTTCCTGAGCCTGAAGCCACCCCCATCATCGGATAAAAGCTTTCAGTCGGGTTGCTTGAATCTACAAATGGTTCTATTATATAATTATTTTCATCATCCTTGTCAATCATAAAAACAAGGTTGAACATCTTAATAACGTCTTTTAATAAATCTAATTGCTTAACTCCAACTGGTAAACATTTATTTATTAGTACGGTCATTCCCTCGTCAATCTCTTCGGATTGGTTTTGCATTGTGAAAGAACCCGAACTTATGGATGAAGATGTAAAGCCTCCGATAAGAGTTCCTAATGTTGTTATGTTTAACGTGTAGTCAACTAATGTATTAATCAAATCCCCACCATTTAAACTAATCTCTACATCTACATTTACATTCCATCCGTAAATAGTTGGACCTGATACACCAGCACTTGTGTTAAAGTTTGTTTGTGCGATTGTTGTCCAAGTAGAACCTCCATCCGTTGACCTTTGAATATATGCACCACCTACAATCGTAGCAGATGTTATTGTGTTAGTTATATTGTGATTAAATACAGGAGTGCCAGCGAAAAGGCTTAAAACATAGTTACCACTTTGACCTACGGTTACAATTCCTGTCGTGGCGTTGTGTTGGTTTCCGTTATCGTAATAATTATAAGCAGGAGCAGTGGTTGGTGTTTCTCTTGGATTTGTTAAAGCTACTGTATTTATTCCGGTAGTATAATTAGCGTATGGTGCTGATGCTGATACTAATGTTAAAGTAGGAGCAGTAAAAGATTGTGTGTAAAGTGTATGATACCCTACTGAGAATGTTCTATTGTTGTATTCCGTTGGGTCCGGTTCTAAACTTTCGTTTGAGAATGGTATTACTAACTTTTTAAAGTTACTTGATTCTAAAATTGTACTTGTAAATGTCTTACCAGCTTTTGTGAATATTTGTTTTATGATTTGATAAATAGGTATCGCCGGACGCATGTATCTCGTTTCCCAAGTATGCCCAAACATTTGAGATAAATTATTGAACTGATACTGTCCGTAATAAATTAAAGGATATCTATAACCATAACCAGCTACTGTATTAACAAATGCTGAACCGTTCCAATTCTTTGGTGTGTTGCTTCCGTTGTATCCTGTTCCATTCCAATCACCCCACGACCGTTGAATGGTTGACCTATCTAATGCGTGGTTAAAGTTATAAGAATAAGGATTAGAATTTAGGTCGATGTCATCCGCTGAGTCATCGTTATTAGTTAAATATTTATCGCCTATTTGTTTAAATAAATCACCACCTTCTCCTATTAGATTACATGAATAAACATACTGTCCTGTTTGAAGATTCATCTCTATTCTAACAATCTGAATAGAGCCTTTGAATATTCTATGCTCGTTTAAATAAACTTCGGCATCTGTTTTTTTATTAGGGTTAAAGGTTTGTAAATCTAAGTTAACATCAAAAATAAACTCAAATAGCCTATCTACTGTTTTAACCGAAGGTAAAGAAATAGTTTTACTGAAATCAAAATCCCTAAATTCAGGTGTGCGCATATCCGCTACCGAATAGGTTATCTTAATTCCCAAGTCCTGCATTACAGGCACTTCAGTTCCGGCTATAAATAGTTTAGTCATTTGTAAATTGTCTACGTTCTGTGATGCCTTCGTTTACGTTAACTTGAAGATTAATTAGTTTATCAATTTTGTTAGATTTGAACTCATAAGTTGTATCCGTTGGTACTAACTTTTTATAATCCTGATATCCTGAATTTAAAAACAGTTCAGCAGTAGTGAATAAATCCTCTAATGCCAATACTTGAAAGTCCGATAAGTAATTAGATTGTAAAGTATGCGCCTTTTCATACGTGCTTGATAAAACTTTTCTTTGAATACTTAATGGTGGGCTTTTAGTGTAATTAGTTGTGAACGTACTGTTAGTATAAGAAGCCTCGAATTTATTTAACTGAGCGTTATATGTAGAGCGTGTTATGTTATCTTTTTTCTTATGGTTACCGTACATATTAATCCAGTCATAAGCTCCGTATCTATTTAAATAATAAAGTGGTTGGTTATAGAATTTAGCACACGTTTCATCTATATCGAAGCGTATGGTTTTCGGAGTCATATTTAAGTTAGAGTAGAATGTACAAGTATAGTAAGATTCAGTACCTATGAATAAAGGCGATGAACTTACTACGGGCGAAGTAACAGCGGTAAAGCTTGCAGGAGAATTAGCGAATAATTGCGTTAAACTTGCTACACCCATATTAATACATACGTATTTATTTGTAGTGTTATATGTGTTATTAGGTGCTAATGTCGTATAAGGGTTATTAATGAAATAAGAGTTTAAAGCCGTTCCACTTGAGTTATAAGTTATTAATTTAACCGTTGTAATGTAATCCGCTGGACTCTGTAAAAAGTAAATAACAGCATCTTGGTCTGTTTTTACTTTTGTTATAGTATCTAAGTTATTTAAAACAGTTACTCTGTCTGTACCTACATTAACAAAATCATTCTCTTCGTATATAGCTCGTTCGCTCATATTTAAAGAACCGTTCCATGCTAATACTACATTACCTGTGCTTCCTGTGTGTACTGTTGGCGGAGTTCCGTATACTTCGTTAATGTCTACTATAAATTTCTCTATTCCACCAGTTACTAATTGCCATCCGTCAAGACCAAAGGGATAGTAATTTACTACGTGCTTTTCAGCTACTTGTCTTAAATTAAAATAACCTTTAAATGTAGTTGGATGTGGGTCAATGTTGAATGTATAACTTGTTGAACCTATTGTTACAACAACTTGAAATGATTCCGATGTGCTTGTTACGTTGCTTCCTGAGAACTCAAATTCTATATCATTAAATGCAGGTACTATCCGATGAGGTCTCTTGGTTATTGTGATTGCCATGTGTCTAAATTATTTTTAATTACTTTACCGTATTCTTGTCTTATTTTCTGCGCTAATATTTCTTGTCTTCCGTCGTTAATTACTTCAGTAAAAAAGTAATTAGCCTTATATCCGTTCTTTGCTATCTTCCTTGATATTAAAAAAGCCAAAGATTTAGAAGCTTTATCAAATGGCATCTTTTTTTCTTGAGCGAATTTACGTGCTATTCCTTTTTTCTTTACCCAAGGTAGTATCTTATCTGAAGGTACCGGACCAGTTCCACGACCACCATCAACCCACTTCCAATACTCATTCATTGATACATCCATTTTTAAATCATCCTTTGGATACGTCAACTTGTATTTAATTGAAGCGGCTAATCTTGATTCTTGACCACCTCCGTAACTAACACCTTTATTTTTAAGTGATAATCTTAAGTCATTAACTAACTTAATCGCAAAATCCTCTATTATTTTATTTATGCTTTCCAAGTTCAGCCTCCCAAGCTTCAATGCTTGCTTTGTCTTTTAAATACATTAATCTGTTTAACAATCTCCTTACATTCCACTTCATTAATTCCTCTTCTTTGAATGGGTCGTTGTCCGTTACTATATTGAGTATGTGATACCATCCGTAGTGAGTTATTAATTTAGATTTAGTTCTTTCATGTGGTGGTTTATCTTCTCCATCGCTTGTTCCAAATAGGTCTGCATACGGGCGCTCAAGATTGTGGACACTTTGGAATAAAAAAAAACCGCTCCGTAAACATCGTAGCAACTTTTACGCTTTATTAATTCAGCTCTTCGGTTTATTTCATTCATTGAATCATCTTTATAGTTTCCCTCTTCATCTAACTTATCACTCTTAAATAAAGGCTTATACATTAAAGCTATTATCTTATGTAAGTTCTGTTCTGTTTGTCCGTTACTAACATAATGCTTTAAAGATAAATAACGTGAACTTGAGAATTTAGAAACGTCCAATAAAGCCTTATAAGGATATCCATTTAACCAAATGATTTTCTTTACCGGTAACTTTGGGTTAGGTTGGAATAAAAAGCTTATTTGTTTAAAGTAGTGTTGAAGTTTCCAAAGTGGTAATGACTCGTAATACCTCCTTGACTTATTTGTTAAATAAGATAATAAGCGTATACATTTGTCTACGTGATCATCCTCAGATTTTAGGATTTTGTGAACTCCTGCCAGTTGTTCTAACTTTATATCCTTGTAATTAGTTGGAATCATATTTATAAATACCTTTAATTTGTTTATTTGTCACATGAAAGTTACTCGGGTTTGGTCAAGTTTATTTAAAGCGAAATATCTTAATGCCGCTATTCCGTGGTCGTTTATTCCGATAGGTTCTCCGGTTTGGTTACCGTTCTTGTCTTTGGTCCACACGTAACCTCTAAATTCTTTGATTAAGTTAATAGAACTTTCAGTTATGTTAATTTTATAGCGTTGTAGTTTGTCTATTGAGTTCCTTATTGAATCAGCTCCTTTTTTAGCTCCGTATATATTCCTGAATCCACCTCTGTAAATATCCTCTATGCTTTTGGGTTCAGCTGAATCCGCTATGATGTCCTTGTACTTATCCACCCCTAACTCAATCATCCTATGTACTATATCGTTATTTGTTAATCTTGTTTGGTAGATTAATTCTTTAATGTAAAGCTCTGAATTAAACTTATAAACTGATATTAATGCGCTTGGGTCATTAGTGAATCCGAAGTCAAGTCCGTAGCCTAATAACTCAGCATCATCCGGTACTTGTTTAACTATTTGCCAGTTACTGAATATAACTCCGTCAATAACACCTATCTGACCAAGTCCGTACACCTTCCACCAATTAGCCCAGTATGTTGATTCTTTTGCCCTATCACGTGCCTTTTCTATTTCCTTGACTAATTCATTATCTAAGGCTTCATTGTCCTTATAAGTTAAAATAATCATTTCAGCATCTTTGTCCGATAATAACTCCTTATGTACCCAAAACTCCGATGTCGGGTTATAATCTAAATAAATAAATCTACGTGTACGAATAGCTAACTGATGGTAGCTTTCAAAGGTTATATTGTTACACTCATTAACAAATAACACATCCCTACGTGCGCCCCTTAGTTTATCTGACTGGTCAGCGGAAAAGAACTCAATATAAGAACCATTTGTAAAATCATATCTTAATGTACTTCGGTTGAATTGTTCCTCTCTAAATATATGAGTCCAATCCATTATCTTAATAAAGTCCTTTAATGCTCCACGTCTTAAATGCGGTATTGATTCCGATACTATACTGATTTCGGAGTTAGGTTTTGCTATTGCGTAATCTATTAATAAAGGAATAATACTAAATGTCTTGGATGAGCTTGTACCACCCTGTACTATTCTAACCCTTTTGCGAAGTTTAGATATCTTCCGCTGGGCTGTTGTTC
>OGVJ01000005.1_pt1 | contig 22928 bp, 37 predicted proteins | sample 1575741 | NCBI WGS metagenome assembly OGVJ01 (sample SAMN07581528, study PRJEB24739) | freshwater metagenome | place: Singapore | collected 2015-01 | reverse complement strand
GTTTCCCAGTCACGATAAGCGGAAGATCCCGCCTTTGTTGAGTGGGCCAACTTCATCCTTCCAGGGCTTAAAATTGCTCTTAATAGTGCTGAAGCAGGTTGAGTAAAACGTATTGGTGTGATCACGGCAAAGAGAGTTGAGATCTATTCAATTGGAGGCTTATGTGCACTCTAAAGCTTGCTTTAGAGAATTCACGTATCTTTTTGAGAGCACTATGCCATACGCTTCTCTTTTCTCGGAAAGAGAGGTGTATGACATATTGAAGAATAAAGATGAAGAGGCTCTGGTTGAAATAGCTGTCAAGGCTGGAAAACCATCTTGTATATTTGTAGGTTATTAATTTTGAAGTTGCGGACAAAACCGCCTAAACAAATGCTCCGTACCCACCGTTAAGGGGATCGTTCACAAAAGAACCAAAAATGCTCCGTACCCACCGTTAAGGGGACCGTTCACAAAAGAACCAAAAATGCTTGTTGATCAGGGTAGCAACCTATAGCTATGTTTGTTTAGATAACAGTGATAACGATGACACCTTATAAGTAAGTTAGTGATTCAAACATTTTATGTATAAGGTTTTTGCCTGGAGTAATACATACGGGCATCTAAGTAGTTTGTATTAGTAATTTAAATTTGGATAACGTTGATGATAGTTTTATGAAGAAGTCTGATAGTGATTTTAAAGTTGAAGACCAAACGCTTGACACTAGTATAGCCAAAATCTCCACACGCGAGATGCAATTTATACAAAGTGACAATGCTAAGGTTTTTATGGTAACAGGAATGGATAAGGATTATAAAGTAGATGCTAAAAGTTTTATTGAGAGACCGTTTTTTGTGGACGCTGTGAAGTTTAATACCAGTAGCGCCCGATATAGTTTGTTGAATAGTGTTGTAAAGTTTTTGCCTGGTGATATCGCAAGGAGCAATTCTTCGATATTAAATATGTTTAAGATGGCGGCGTATGGTCGACCTAATTTGGTGTTGAACATTTCGATGGCTGGAACAATCACTCATAGTGGTTGTGTTTTGGTTGGAGTTTTGCCTCCTATGCCAAAATACCCGATTTCCAGTAATTTGAAATTAATTAACACCATTTTAAGTGGCCCACATGCCTTTTTGTATGCCAACGAAGCGACTTCGGTTGTTTTAGAGGTACCTTGGTTTTGTAATACGGATATAGCGACGACGGATATGGAATTAGATCCCAATTATGTAAATACCTTAGATATAACGCAGATAAATGGAAATTATGCCACTTTAGTGTATTTTGTATTGAACCCTTTGGTCCCAAGTACTGGATCTTCTATTGAATTGACTATTGTTGTGGAAGCTTGTTTTAAAGCATTTGATTTGTATGTGCCCACACCTCGTTTTGTGCAATGGGAACCACAATCTTTGAACGGACTGCTGACAGCTGTTGGTGGACGAGTAAAGAATGTGGTTGGCGATGCACTTGACAACGTGGGAAAAGGACTTTTGAATTTTATTGGATTACATAATCCAAACAAACCCCATATTAAGGAAAGAATGATTGTGACGAATACGAATTTTGTGAATAACGTAGATGTGCCTCAGTTTTTTGAAAAGTTGGACCCTTATGCATCTGTGGAGCGAGTTGTTGCTGAGCCTTTGTTTGGTTCCGATCTAGATGAAATGGCTGTATCCCATATAGTCAATAAACGTCAAATGATCGGGTCATTCAAAGTCAGTACCAACAGCCCCGTAGGGCAAATTGTGTGGTGTAGACCTATATCACCTTTTCAAGGAGGCATTGGAGTGGATTTTAATAATAGAATAGTAGCTAATAATATTGAATTGATGCATTCCCTTTCGAGGGCTTGGAGTGGTGGATTAGAACTGGAAATAGTAAGTGTGATGAATAATAAACAACAGTGTAAGTTAAAAGTTTTGAAAATGTATAACCCTTCTTTGAGGGCATTGAGTGCAGTACCAACCTATCAGTCAATAGCAAACGCACCGTCTCACCTCATGGAATTTACCCAGGGTGGACAAAGTATAACAGTAGATTTGCCTTTTTTGTGTAGAAATAAGATGGTTCCTTGTTCACCGAACATGGAAGTTGAAGGTTTGTTTCATGGTATGTATTATGTTTATGTAGCGCAACCACTTGTAATATCGGACTCCAGTCCAGATACAATTGAGTTCAATGTTTTTATTAGAGGAAAAAGTGATTTAACGTTTTATGGGTATACTAGCAATATAGTAGAGCAATATAATTATGGGTTGTACAGTACTTCTTTTCAGGCTCAGTCTGGAAGTATAGAGGTGATGAACAAGCCACAGGTTCAAACAAGTGATTATGATAAGGATAGTATGGTTAGGCAAACAGATAATATGGAGCGTTTAATGCCCTTAATGGACATTAAACCATTGGTTAGAAGAGTTTATAAGCAGAGATCTGATGTTATTACAGTAGACCCACATGGTTCAGTAAGTATGACAATTCCATTGTCTTCGTTTGTTGGAGAGAATCAACAGCGTTGGTATTCATCTCCTTTAGAGTGTGTTAGTAGAATGTTTTATGGTAAGAGCGTAGGTTTTAAATTTAGGTGCATTATTACAGTTAAGGATTTTGGTGAAGAAACAATTCAGGATTTAACAAAGGTATCGGCTCGCTTTTACTATTTGCCACAAGCAATTAATATTGACTCATTGAGTCGCACAATTATAAGATCTGATTTCAACGATGCAGAACAGATGCGTCGATATGCTATGATTGCTGATGGTATGACCAATCCAAATGCCCCTATGGAGCATAGAGCTGCGTATGAAGCTGCTAAGACCACTCCCGAAGGTAAGCGGCGTATTTCAGATGTTATACAACTTAATATGTTTAAGGGTGCTAATGTTCTAACTAGAGGCAATGCACAAACAGCGTCTGATGTTACAAATATTATCATTTTAGGTAGAAACTTTGTACCAGAAGGAGAGAACTTCAGTGCATTGCAAAGGAGTGTAACTACTGGTACATGGGAGGGAATGTTTCCAACTGCTGACACAAGGGCAAAAGATGAATTTGTTAAAGCCACTACTGGACGTATTGCTACATGGCTGAATGGCAATGACCCCAATAGCTATCTCACTGCTCTTAAGAACACTGTAGCCAACATTCCCGGTGCAACTATGTCTGTGCAGAGTGGGGCACTTGTTGTCACTCCTCCTGCTGGTGCAGACCCTGTAACTGTCATTGCTATGAATGGGCAACTAAACACTGTTAATAGTCTCATTCGTATGCAGAACACATTGCTTAAACGGGATGACATTGCATCCACTCTCATCGCCTCTACACCTTCTTCCTCTCGTCAAATGGAAGCAGGAACTCCTACACAACCTCCTACAGCCCCCATTACACCGGGAGCTACTAATGTTCGTGAAGGGGTTATACGTCAAGGTGGTGAACCATACAATCTAGCACCTCGTAATCCTTTAGCCACTCAAGGTGGCCCTGCTATCCCTGCAGGGAGTGAGGCAGAGATGGCTAGACGTGCAACTGCAGCTAGAGAAATAAATGCTGCACGTACTGGAGGCACTAATGCACCTACACAGACACCTACTACCCCTAGTGTGGTTAGCACTGCTAATAGCACTACCCCTTGGTGGAGGCAATAATATGGCTGACTGGAGAGAGTTAAACACTCTACCACAAGAAGAACTATCTAAGGTAAAATATAACGATCCTAGACTAGACTCTTTTGCTAATGCTGTGGAAGAGCGATATGGCTTGCCTAAAGATTTGCTAGTGGCTGTTAAGAATGCTGGTGAACGTAGCAACACTGGGCAAGAGAGTGTGCTGTATAACAAGAAGGGAGAAAGGGTTGAAGGGGCAAAGGGAGTGATGCAGTTTATACCTAAGACTAGGAAGATGTATGAACATGATGTTAATGATCCTATGGCATCTATTGATGCTGCAGGGCGCATGTTTAAAGACTTGCTAGAAATGTATAAGAACAATGCTATGGCAGCTATTGCTCATTACAATGGTGGAACAGTTAATGGAAAAGCAGTGATGGAAGGTAGGCCTGTACCATCTCAGAAAGAAACTGCACCCTATCTACAACGTATACGAGATTATATGGAAAAGAGGAGTGCTCAACAAGCCACTCCTCCCCCTCAACCAACTGCCTCTTTCAGACTAGGTGTTAGCCCTTAGTGACACTGAAGCCGTAGTTACCGATGTTAATGGTGCGATTGAGATATTCAGTCGCATCCACTTTAATCATCTTACCCTCGGCAATTCGGGCATTAATCCACTTACGGATGGCCCGACGAGCCTCATCATACGTCTTAAACTTCATGCTCTTAAGAACTTTCGGAATGCCACCAACTCGTTTAATTGTGTAAGCCATTATACTCTCCTTTAAGTTTTTCAATGTACACTGCTGCATCTAACAACTCCTCTTGCAGGTGAGTGAGCCACTGCAACACACTCAAGTCTGTTCGATTTGTTGTAACACCATACTTCTCTAGTCCACGTACACTACGCTTCAACAACGCCTCTCGTACTGCTTCTACATTACTGTCCGGGCTGTTCAATGGGTAGTGTTCCATTCGCTTCCATCTCGTCAACAAGTTTACGCAACAAACTATTCACTGCATGCCCTACCAACAGTTCAATCTCTTTAGCGTTTAGGTCAAGATGGAAAGTGCCACTACCATCTTCATGTTCTTCTTTCAATTCAATGTGCATTCTCTTCCTCCTCCTCTTCATCTTCTTCATCAGGCCAATTGAACATAGCATCTAGTTCTTCAATGTGTTTAATAAACATCTTTTTGCTAATGACATATCCCTGAGCCATCAGGGTTCGAAGGAAAACATCTGTTACATTAGACCATGTAAACCATGTATCAGTAACATCAGTGCCTTGCATACTATTGCTACCATCGTCATTTTCACTAGTAAACCAAATACTCAATTTTTCCATATCAATCTCCTTCTTTAATAAACATACCACCTACCATACGACCTTTCCTATCTTTGATAGTGTCATAGGCCATCGCTATACACTTCTCAACTTCTATTCCATATTGTGCAGCCATAATGGTAAGTACCACAATGGTGTCTCCAATACTGTCTAATACCACTTCAGTGTTACGCTTATTAATACCACTTGCCAACTCACCTACCTCTTCCATCAGCTTGTTAAGCTGCACTGATGGAGTGCTACCTGTTACCAAATTCCTATCTAGTGCCCAATTACGTATCTCACTAAACATACTACCTCCTTATGGTGCTCCATGACAGAATCGAACTGCCAATCCATGATTACAAATCAAGTGTTATACCATTTAACTAATGGAGCATATTAGGGCCGATCAGCCCCATTTCAAGCTGCACTTCCCCAAATCTCTTCCCAACTCCCCTTCAATGCACCTTTGGCATAGTCTGTGACGCTGTTCTCAAAGAAATTACCATGCACAGGGGCATTAATCATCTCTTCCACCCAAGGCAGAGGATTGCGTTTCACCTTGAATATTCCCTTCATACCCAAGGAGATGAGCCGCCTATCTGCAATGTAGCGAATGTATTTCTTAACATCATCTGCTTCCAAATCTTTCATAGGCCCATTAGCAAATGCTAGGTCAATGAATGCATCTTCCAACTCCACCATCTTCTCAGCAATGCTGTAAATGCTGCTCTTAAGAGCATCGTTCCACACACTACCATTCTCTTTGATGTATTCACGGAACAACTTAATCATGTTCTCAGCATGTTGTGTCTCATCCACAATGCTCCAAGTAACAATCTGTCCCATGCCTTTCATCAATCCATGCCTAGGAAAATTAAGCAACATAATGAAGCTACTGAACAACTGCATACCTTCAGTGAAGGCAGAGAAGGCAGCTATGTGCTTTGCCGTATCTTCAATTGTATCACCTACACTAATGGTTGTCAAGTAGTCATGTTTGTCTCGCATCTCTTTATAAGCTAGAAACTCATTGTATGTAGCTTCAGGCATTCCCAGTGTTTCAATGAGGTGGGAGTAGGCAGCAATGTGCAATGCTTCACGTGCTGCAAATCCCATCAACATCATCCTCACTTCAGGTTGTGGAAAATGTGGTAGATAGTTATTGACATAACCACCAGCCACATCAATATCCCCTTGAGTAAAAAACCGGAATATGTTCGTGAGGAATTGTTTTTCTTCATTGGTTAGTTTCCCTTTCCAATTCTTAACATCTTCTGCCATAGGCACTTCTGTGTGCAGCCAATGCGATTGTTCATGCTTCAGCCACGCATCATATGCCCAAGGGTAGTTAAACGGCTTGAAAGAGGAGCGAGTGGATGTAAGACTCATCCCTCGCATGCTAGGCAAGCACTAGCATCTCCAGTAAGGTTGTGCATATCAATCTCCTTAATAATTTCACGTTCAATGCGCTTAGACACCTTATCTGCTTTAGCAATCTTATCACTACGACAATAGTAGAGTGTCTTTAGTTTCTGTTTCCAAGCCTGAAAATGAACAGCATGGACATACTTAATGTTGCTGTCTGGTCTTAAGAACACATTAACACTCTGTGCTTGGTCAATGTATTTTTGCCTGTCTGCAGCATGCTGTATCACCCATCGCTGATCTATCTCCATAGCAGTCTTAAATAAATCTTTATTCCAATTATCCATCCAGTCTAGGTGTTGAACACTACCATCGTTAGCAATGATGGACGACCACACTTCATTCACCCATCCTTCTTTCATTCCATTGCGTTTACTATATGCTTCTATGAAAGAGTTTAGGTGTTTGTTTTTGTGTAAGTAGCTTCCAGACAAAGTATCTTGACGGTAAGCATTTGCACGATAGGGTTCAATACTAGGACTAGTGTTGCCCATAATAATGCTGCTGCTTGCATTGGGAGCAATAGCCATAAGGTGTGAAAACCTATTGCCAGTGCCAACGCAATCAGGAGCTTCCCCTCTCTCTTTACCCAATTGTTTATTTGCTTCATCTAGGTGTGTCCGTATTGTAAGAAACATACGCTTGTTTACGCTCACTGCTATAGCACTCTCCCAAGGCGTATTATTCTGCTGCAAATAGGCATGAAACCCTAATGCACCTATACCAATAGACCGTTCACGCATAGCAGAATATCGTGCCCTTGACACTGCATCGGGTGCATTGTCGATGAAATATTGCAACACGTTGTCCAGCATTTCTGCAACATCTCTGTAAAAGCGAGCATCGTTTTTCCACTCATCGTAATACTCCAAGTTTAGAGAGGAGAGGCAACACACTGCAGTTCTCTTCTCACTGGTAGGCAAAATGATTTCTGAACACAAATTGCTTTGCTTGATGGATAATCCCTTATCCTTCAACCATTGTGGTAGCTGCCTATTGCTTTCATCAATGAAATGCAAATAGGGTTCACCTGTAGTCATACGCATCTCAAGGATACGTTGCCACAACTCTTTGGCACTCACCACCTCTCGTACTTCACCATTATGCGGATCACGCAAAGGCCAATCATCATTAGCGTTAGCATCAATCATGCACTTCTCAATGAGAGACATGAACGCATCAGGAATGTTAATGCCATGATGCATGTTAAGAGTACGCATATTCTGATCGCCAGTGGGTTTACGCATCTCCAAGAATGCAATAATATCAGGATGGTCAATGTTCAGATAGGCAGCATAACTACCACGCCTAGTCCTACCTTGACGATAGGCCAAACTACTTGCATCATAGATTTTTAGGTGAGGCATAACCCCGGTTGACTTATCATCCGTACTACGGATACCAAAACCAATACCAACGCCACCCCCAAGCATAGACAGCCAGTTAGTTTCAGACAGGTTGTTAACCAATCCTTCTGCTGTATCCTCGATGTAATTGAGGAAGCAACTAATAGGCAAACCCCTCCTACTCCGACCAAAGGATAGTATAGGAGTGCTATAACTAAGCCAATGCTTACTAGAATAGTCATAAAGTCTTTGTGCATGTTCTTCATTACTCCCAAATGCTTTAGATACATAGGCAAACCTATCTTGCGGAGAGGCTTCATCCTCTCGCATATAGCTCTCTTTAAGACGAGTGATGCCCAACTCATCAAACTTCTCATCACGTGAATAATCAATTATCATCTAATTTATCCAAATCTACAATGCCCATATACAGGCGGAGAATACCAATACTGAGAACAACGGCAGTGCCTCTCTCATCCCTTTCAAATTCCAATCCCAGAGCAACTCCAGAGATTAGGTCAATGTCAATGCATAATGCTTTCTGTTTTGTAGTCATTGTGTAAACCTTTTCTTAAGAGCATCATATAATGCTATGGCAATGTCGTAGTCGAGGTCTTGGATGACTTCTTCCGCTTTATGCTCCTTGACCGTGTTTTCAAAGCTGGTGATGGAGAACCAGTAGTAGGCTTCTTCTTGGACGTGTCTTTGCATTCTCTAAGTTTCCTTTCCTCTTTAGTTTTCTCAGTGTGGCATGTTTCACATAACACTTGCAAACCACTCTCACTACAGAACATACGATCAATGTATGTGTTCCAATCAACAAACCCCGTAACAGGATCAACTACTGGTGCTATATGGTCTACAGCAACCTTGGCTGATGGAAACACTAGCTTACATCCAGCACATCTATAATGAGCACTCTTCCTGCCAGTGTCTTTGTTTATCTTCTTGCTAACAAAGGCGCTCTTAAGAACAGTGTATTTGTTAGGATAGCGACCAAATCCTCCTCGTATAGTGGATACAATGAAGCTACGCATTCGTGCATCTGTCCAGTGTTTCACTCTACTTTCCATCGTCTGTTCCTAACAATCCTGATAATACTTGTTTAGCCCACCATAAATTCTTCCTATCTGTCTCCTCTCCATTCAACCTATTGAAAATACTCTCTCGTTGTTGCCTAGGTAGTTTCTCACACAAAGCAATAATTTGATTGTAACTGTATTCCTCTTCAGGTGTTGGTGAAGTGTCTAGTAGCTTAAGAATGTCTATGCTATCATCTACAGGGAGGAGTGTCTTATTAGCATCTGCCTTAATGTTGAGGCATATACCAAATATCCAAGTAGGGAAGCTGCTGTCATGTCTGAAACTCTCTATGTTCTCAAGGGCTCTTAAGAACGCCTCTTGGACAACATCCTCTCCCTCCTCTCCCCATCGTTTAACTGCTGTACGTACAAGCCTAGGGTGATAGATTGAGGCAAGTTCATTAAAGTCTGTCGGGGTCATCATACCTCCCTTGAATATACAGGGAAATATCTTTATCGGCAAGTTTCTGCTTTTGACTATTCTTCTTCATCTTCACCACCTTATGCTCAAAGTTTTGCTCTTTGCTACGCAATAGACGGTGTTGCGGAATAGACCTACGCTTAACATGCTCGGTACTCAACTTTCTCTCCTTTAATAAGTTCACCTTTAAACCAGCCGCCACAATCATTACAACGATAGCGTTTATACGATGTAGTGAGTGTGTGCATCACACCTCTGCTTTGATATTTATTGCTGCTACACCTAGGGCATACATCCTTAGTGGGAGTGTATAGAGAGGTGTTAGGATGATTAGGAATCCAAGGAAGCACTGCATTATACAAATCTTCCAATATAACAACATCCCTCTTGTTATATTCTGCCATAATCTTCCAACTAGCTTTGTCGTTAGACATACAGCCAGTCCACAACTCCATACCCTTATGCTTCACTTTAGTACGTAAGCCCAACTGCTGACATACATAGTCTAACTTATTACTGCTGAATTTAAATTGTCTACGTACAACTTTTAACAAGTCTATATGTTTAGAAGGCGACGGTGGGGTCAAAGATTGTAGTAGAAACTCCCTATTCAGCGTGGGAATGTCAAACTTGATGCCATTGTAATGCACAATGATATCAGCCTCGTCCATAACTTTATGCAAAGTCGATAGACTCGACAACTCATCTCCTGCAACTTGAACATAATGCACCTCCTTCTCTCCATGCCATTTCCAACTAGCACATAGGATGTAACCAGCATCTACAATTTGATCTGTAGAAATGTTTTGATCGTATAGCGCCCAAACATATGCTATGTTAGGTGCAGTCTCAATGTCCAAGAACAGGATGCGAGCACTCATGTAGTGATCTCCGGTACACGTGGTGTGTCTACCACTTTAGCCAACCATTCCACTTTGCCAGCATAACTGAATGCACGAACATCAGGATAGCATTCTTTCTTGTATGGACAATAGGAACAGGTTACGCACAACTTCTCATTCTTTGAAGTTTTGCTTTGTGGCACTGTTTCCAATGGGTCTGCCTTTGGTGCATCAGCATCTACAGCCCTCACTGCTCTAGCAAACGTATGTGCAAAACTCTGTGTGTCTTGTTTAAATGGATGGTAGTCAATGTGTCCCAACTCCTTCTCGATGGTCAAGAATCCCATGTCACTGCTCTTAAGAACAGTGGCATAGCCATTCAATTGACCATAGTAGCCGAAGGGATCATCTTTCAAACCATCTTCAAACTTCAACACACTGAATTTAGTAACGCTCTTAACGTCAACTACTACATTGTCGATAATAGCGTCAATACGACCACGAACACGCCAACCACTGTCAGTATGAACATACTCAACTCCTTCTTGCTTATTAGTTACAGAATGCCCTGCATCTTCTGCAAGCTGTAAGACAAGGGATTCTAGAACATCTCCATACATAAACTTAATACGTGAAGTGGCAGAGAGAGGCTCACCAATGTTAGGCGAATGATATTTATACCACAACCGCCTAGTGCAAGGGTCAGAGATTTCTGAAAAGAACAGCGTCTTATCATCTCGTTTCTTCTCTTTCCTTGCACCAAATTGCTTACCATAACTTGCAGCAACATCTGCTGGCATAGCAATGACACCTCCCTCCGCTATCCCCTCATCTATAGCTTCGTGAATATCAGCAACCAGTGTTGAAATGTTTTTCACTCAGTTACCTCTTCAATTGTGGGCATGGATTTAGCAGCCTTCATCTCTGCTGCCTTCATAGCATCCAAATCCCCACAAGCATAGGCTTCAAAGATACGTGCAATAGCAATAATATCATATGCCTTATCTTTAAGGTCTGTAACCATAGGGCCAGCACTTGCAATGTATAGTTCACGTGCATTGGTAAGAGCATTTTGACGAACAATCGCTCGTTGGCCATCTAGTGCAGGGATAGGGAACACGCCTTTACCTCCTCCAGTGTATGCAGGTTTAGCAGCACTTGCTGCAGGTGCGGATGCTGTAGCACCACCGCCAGTGCTAATGGATGCAACATCTACATCATTACCATATGGGCCTTCTACATAGGTGAATGTAATGGTGTCACCTTTACTAAACTTACCCTTCTTAAATCCAGTCTTGTACCACACACCATCCACTTGAAAAGAGTGAGTGGTTTTCTCACCCCACTTAGTGTTAACAGGCTTGCTACCAACTGCAACTACTTCACCAGTGACTTTATTCATCTTTCATCTCCTCGTTCTTAAGAACAACTTTGTTAAGTTCAATCTTCATGCTCACTTCGTATTTGGAGACACATTCGTAAATTTCAACCTCTGTGCCTTGCATATCTTCCATTGCATATCTAGCAGCATCTTCTACATCGTCGAAAATATATCCATCTTGAATGTATTTAGCTGCAGCATCTTCTTTATGAACTAGTAGAAACATCTTCCATATCTCCCCAAGTTTTACCTACAGACATGCCAACCTTAAGTTTCACTGGCATAGGAATACCAAAATGGTGCTCAATGCAACTGCTAGTGTTATTTAATATCATATCTCTAATAGCTTTAGCATATTTTAAATACTCTTCTCCTCTACAGTCAAATAGTATGCTGTCATGCACTGTCATAATAGGTATTAGAAACTGTCCAATATTACGACCGGAATCATCTCTCGCCTTATAAATAGTTTCTGTGACCTCTCCAACCATATGAGGAACAATGTCACCAGTGCTAAACCCCTGAATGGGCCAGTTCTTCAACTCAGTGGGAGAGAATGAAGGCTCAGGCTTCCATTCATTATCATATGTATTGAACACATACATTCTACCAGTAGGCATTCTATGCAGATAGGCATGCATAGGCATACCCTTACCTGTATGCTTTGTAGTGACTGCCTTGTTCTTCTCAGCTAATTGTACCATACTATCGTGCCATAGTTTAACTCCTTTATATCTGTCATAGAACACTTCGATAAACTTCTTAGCATCTGCTATAGAACATCCACCTTGCTCAGATAGTGTCTTTGCTCCAGCACCATACACCAGCCCAAATGTAAGTGGCTTAAATGCCTTACGCTCTGCTGCAGTGGGTGCTCTACCGTACATCTTCTTATACAACTCTTTGTGAGTGTCTACACCATCAGAAATATCTTGCTGTAATTGTTTACAATCACTGACAATAGCTAACCCAACCATCTCCAGCTGACTAAAATCCATCTCTACCAATAGGCCATCTCCCCATCGGGACACATAACTATTCTTAATACCCCCAATGGTAGTTTGATTCTGAATGTTAGGCTTGTTGCAAGAGAGTCTGCCAGTTTTGGTACTCACCATACTAAGGTTTGGATGAACAAATTTATAAGGTGTAATCAACCCTTTCAAGTTCTCAAAATAGGTAGACTTCTGCTTAGTCAACTCTCGCAACTTAAGAACACTTTGTGTAACCTCATTGTCAATGTTCTTAAGGACAACATCATCCACTGTGAAAGTACTTAGTTTTGTTATGCTTGCTCCAAACTTAGCAGGGTCTAATTGCATACCTTTGTAATGCCAAGTCTCTACTTCTGTTTTATATTTATCTTTACCATTCTTATATTTACCAACAAGTTTCTTAACATTAGTTTTTACATACCCACCAAACAACAAATTGCTAACATCTTTAGGTGATGACCAATCCCAATCACTGTAAATAAGATTGGCATCTACATACTTGCACAATGATGATGATAGTAGTGATTGCTCAATGTCAATGTTGTCTTTGAGAGAGAGCAGTCTAGTATCTACATAGCCAGTGTCCACCTTCATACCATTCCACTCCATGATGGTGATGGCTTGTAGGCAACGCATCTGACTTTCTATCAACTTCATCATTCCCCATTTAGTAGCAATGGCTAACTGCTTCTTGTATACAATCTCTGTATTCTCCAAATCTCCTCTTAGATAGTCCCTCAGTTCACTAGCAGGAATGCACTCAGTAGGAATCTTAAGTTCGAAATATTCTTTAATCTTATCATCTTTCTTAGTACCACCATACTTCTCACTAAGATCATCCAATGCTGGATAGGTACGTGTTTGTCCTGAAAGCAAATACTCTGCAAGCTGTGTATCCCACACCTTCAATTCCATCAGTCGTGTAGGACTTATCCAGCCGTTCCTAAGAGCATACAACAAATCAAACTTAATGTTATGACCAACAAGAGTGTCAACATCTTTATTGTCAGAGGCAGTGTTGAAATAATGTTTGCCCATAGCATCATCTTTACGTGATGTATCTTTTGCCCAATCAGCATCTATTAATGGTTTAGATATATAGTTAATACTATTATATCGTACACCAACTAACACCACCTCATTCATAGGCCACATTGGAAAGGATGTAGAGGAAATAGGTGAATGCGTAGTGGTTTCCAAATCAATCACTGCATGCATCAGAACACTCCCTTATATCGTGCAATTTCAGGTTGAATAGACACCTCAAATTTTCCATGCCTATGAGCTTCAAGTGTAGTAGAGCTTCCCCACAACTTGTTCTTAGGAAGGTGTAGATAGCGTTTATACTCATCTTCCTTATCTCTACCTAATGTAATGATTAGATCGGCCTCTCCTGCCTTGTCTGTCTTACTCCCTCGCAGCATAGATAGTGTAATGTAATGCACATAGTCTGCTGCTTCGGATGCTTGGCTCACTGCAATGGTAGGCCCATATTTCTTAGCTAGGTTACGTGCCCATTCATACAACTTACCAAGACGCAAATCATCACGTGCTTCTTTCTCAAAGCCATGCACCTTATCCAACTGATCGAACACAATGATGGATGGATTAACCTCTTCAAACAATGCTGTCAACTTCCTAACATTGTTTAGACCAGCATCATCATTAATAATTCGTATCCTATCGCCCACCTCTTTCTTATACCTCTCGTCATATTCTGCTTCATGTTCAATGAGAGAGGATAGCGGCACACCGAAATAGGATTGGATGACACGGTTCATCACCTTGCTACCACCCTCTTCGTTGTTCACCCATACAATAGGCCTATCATCTTTCAACTGTGTAGCGAAATAGGATAGTTCAGACGCAATGAATGTAGTTTTACCAGTCTCAGGACGTGCTGCAAGGATTACAAAATCTCCTGTACGCAACGGCCCTGCACTGATGTTCATCTCATTCAGTCGCCAATTAAAACCACCAGTAGCAACAGTGCTAAGAGTGGTAGATAGTCCAGTAGGAACAAAGACATTCTCCTTTTCTACAGTGGTTACAATCTCTTTCTTGTATTTGTCCATCAACTCCTGAATGTCGTCAATAGACACGGCTTCATCGGTACACACCTTCATTGCCACATTCATTATCTGTGTAGCATAATCCTTCACAACATAGTTCTTAAGAACATCCTCCAACACTGCACTATCTTCAGCCTTCTCTACGTTATCAAAATAGGTACGATAGTTATCATACTCCTCTGACTTGAGCTTCTTAATCGTAAAGAAAAAGAAAGCAAAATCACCCCAATGTATTTCTGTAGCACTTGGATAGGTGCGATAATAGTTATTAATAGAGGACATAATGTTCCATGTCTCCTTACTTACAGCATGCTCTTTAATGTATGGAGATAGTCTAGTCCACAATGCTTTGTTGGACAACTTCTTCATTAGGGAAATATCGTACATACACCTCCTTAGATTGTTGAATAATGTTTTAACTCTTCAAGAGGGCGTTCTTTAGGTTGTGCATCATGTATTACATCTAGGTCATTACTATATGGAGATAATTCTTTGTATATATTAACTGCTGCTTTCTGTCCTGCAACATCACTATCCATGTATATAATCACTCTATTATACCCCTTAACAAGAGATAGGTGATGTGGACGTAATGTAGTACCCAGTAATGGTAGCACATTAATACCTGCTTTAGCACATTTATAGGCACTTACCACATCTTCAACCAGCATCACTGTAGAACGTGTATTCCTTACAAACACTTTACTAGAAGTAATATCTCCTACAGTGTAGTATTTCATCTTACTTGCTGCAGACCCAAACCCCCTACCCTGCCACAAACCATCTGCAACTTTCAACCACAGTCTATTATCTATATTATTATATTGAACACAATGATCTATTGCATCCTTCTTATCTAAATTATATTTATACCACCATAATTTGGCATCAAGTGACCAGAAAGCTATGGTAGAAACCCCATGCCCATGTTTATCTAGAGCAGTTAGCAATTCTACTGCACTACTTTTAGCGGTTACAGTGGTCTCTTTTGCAACCTCTTCTATCCTAAGTAGTCCGTGATATTTCAAACTACCACGATTGCCACAATGATGACAATAGAATAGATAGGAATTATCTGTTCCATTTTGAACTCGTTTTACATACAGTCGTTTCTTTGTATCTGATCCAGCAGGACACTCCTCATGGTTTACATTTACTTGCTCCTTACCTTTGAGGTGCATGCCCTTAAGAACATTTTGCATCTCATCTCTACTTAGATACATCTTCTATCTCCCAATGTCTACAGTAGAAATGGTCACCACATGCATCTATCTCTGCTTGTGGATAGCCATTAGCAACAAGCCATTTATATACATCTTCAACATCATCAGGTAGTGGTTTAGGAAAGCCATACTTCCACCCACTAGGCGGATCAATCATTCTAATACTCATAATTTACGGTCTCCGCATTCTCGTGTAGTAATACAGCACCATTGCGTAAGTGAAAGTCTCGCGCCATGTCAGTCTTAGGTGACATAGTAATCACTCTACAATCATCAGCCAATGAGAGTAGAGATTGAACAAGTTTCTGTCCACATCCCTTCTGATATGACCAAATTGAATACAGAATGATTTTCAAATCAGTCTCAAAATCTTCACCTGAAAAATCATTCTCAGCCAACAACTCAGCCTCAGTGGTAGGGACTTTCAACTTGTATGCCATGCACACTATAGCACCAATCTGTCTATCTTGCAACCACATATACACCTGATTGCCGGGTTGCATCTTCTGCATAGGGCTAATGCTTGGACGTACAGGATCATCCAATAGCACATCATCGTGCCGTATTAGTCTAACTAGCATGCTCCCTCCCCAAAATCTTTCTCATGTAGAATGGGCTTGTTCCATGCTTGAGCAATGCGATAGCCCAGTTTATACACATCTGCCATACTCTCACCACACACATCTACAGCATTCTCAGTGTATGCAATTGGTAGTCCGAGATTGTCATAATACACCTCTTTCAACTCATACCAATCTTCACCACCATTCTTGGAAGGGCAATTAACAAACCTATGATTCCAGAACATTGTGTTCCTCCATAGCAGCACAGGTTAAAGGGAATGCGCTCTTAAGAACATCCCAACATTCAGCAGCCAACATCGCATGCTCCTTCTGTGTACCATTACCCATACGCAACTGGCAATAGTGCAACCAGCTACGTACAGTGCCATTGACATACATACGACTATGCACCATACCTTCAGGAATGATAGCACGTGCTACCTCTTTAGCCACACCATTATCTACAGCCCAAGTGTAATGCTCAGACACCATTGCCATCACATCACGTTGTCGCATCACCCACTCATCATCTATATGCACATCTGCAACAGTGAGAGGGAGAGAGGCTTGCCTATTTTTAACATCTTGCAATCGTGCATTACGAACATGCATGCCTAGCCACTTAAGAGGATTGGCATACCTCTGACTAAACTCCTGAAACGTGAAGCTACGATGACGTAACACTTGCCTAGCAATATCACGTGGACATTCAATAAGCATAACAACATTAGCCATTTCAAAGGGCGACCAATGCTTATGCTTAATGAGATAGTCCAGCAACCTACCACTCCCTGCCGTAACACTAGCAGCAGGATTGGAGATACGTGCCATGTGTTCAATCTGCACATCATCACCCATCTTAGCAATTAGTTCAACCATTATGCTTTCTCCTCAGCAAATACTTTCTCAAATAACTCTTTAATAACTTTCTTATCGCTATCACGCAACTTGTCATAATAAGCAATAGAGAATGCAAACCACAAATTACCGTTATGACGAACAATCTTATTGCCCCAAGAGATAAGTGTACGTGGTGACATAGTGAGGTTTACTTGCCTCTGATTGTATGCATTACGAATGAGTGAAGCAAGTTTAACCATGCCCTCTGCAATTGGCTTCTTAACTGCAGTCTTGTTACGAATGATGCTCATCTCATGCGCCTTGCTAAGATAGTCAAGGCACACAGTGGTAGTGAAGCGATCAAGTGTAGCACTGTTCTGCACCATAGTACCGCTAAATCCACCAGTCTCATCACCTTGTCCAACAGTGTTACCTGCACAGATAAGACGGAAGTTCTTGTGCGGAATGAAGGTCTTATCTTCTGCACTACCGGGCTTCTCCTTCAAGAATAGATAGCCATCATCCTCCAGCAGATTCTGCAATCCCATGCTGATTTCAGGGGGCATCAACTCCCACTCATCAATCAGCACCACGCCACCATAACGCACTGCCTCAGTGATAGGCCCATCCTCCCACACAGTAGCACCCTCACGCACTACCAACTGTCCGAACAACACAGCAGATTCTGCATCAGCACTCATGTTGATACGAATAAATGGAGCACCCAACAGAGAGCACACATATTTGACCAGCGAAGATTTACCACTACCGGTCGGGCCAGTGATGAGGATTTTCTCATTGTCCATAATACCAGCCACAATGCGAGCACACTCCTCCTTCTGCACTACATACGCACTATCAGTGCGAGGAATGTGATGTGTCATGTTAGCAGGAACATCAGTGAACATGGTGATAGCAAAATCTCCCATGCTCTTAGGAACACCACCGAAAGTCTTGGCATAAGACACCTCGCCACTCTTAAGAATCAGCTCATTAACAGGGACAGGCTCTTCAGTCTCAGGCACTGCCTCTGCAATCTCAGCCATATGAGATTCAACAGTGTTGTTCATTGCACTAGCAACAAACTCATCCAACGAAAATGTTTTACCAATGGTAGCAGAAGTCATTATACACCCTCTCTAATAATGTTGTTAGAAATAATAGACAGCAGACTAGCTTGTATATCTGCAGCACTATCAATTGTAGCCCATCGTTTATAATAGTGTTTCACTGCATCATACATAATACCTACACCTAGCAATTCTACAGGGGAGGATTCTATTGAGCGAATAACATCTTGCGTATACATCTGAATATCTCCCCTCATATACCCACCACAAGGACTACCATCTGATAGAACAATCATAAGTTTACGTTTCTCCTTACGGTGTTTAATGCGTCCATATCCATATGCAATGCTCTCTCCATCCACATTATCTGCTAAATACCTACCCACTGCACTAAAATCATTAATCAAAGTAGAACTAAGTACGCTCTTATCAAAAGATTTCATTATAAACATTGTATTAGCACTACTGCACTCTGAAAATGCAAGTATTTCTACAGGGATACGTAATGTGTTACTAAGAACATCATTCAGCAATACAGCAGCAGCACTAGCATTAGTAAATTTACTACCGGACATACTACCACTAGCATCCACCAAAACTTGCACCGCTACATCTAGTGTGTTGTTAACAATCTTCTGCTTAAAGATACGCTCATTAAATCCTTTGGCATCTTTTAATGTAGCCCTATACAACGCACTGTTATGCAATGCTCCCTTCTTTTTACCATACTCATACCTATCTCTGCTAAGTATTTGCAACTTAGTACGCACTTGATGTGCTAGTGATTCGCTACCACTAAGAGCATTTTGTATACCTCTAATATATTCACCTTTGCCATAGGATACATCTATATTCTTACCAGTGCCAGTGGTAAAATCCCACTCTTTCAAATCTTCAGCAGCAGGGCAATAGGTATCACCTTTACCAGTCTTATAATTGTATGCATTAATACCTTCACCAGTAACCCCTTCATGTATAGTGTAAGGTAGCATCTGCTTACCTTTCATATCTTCTACTAATAGTTTCTTACGCTCACTCTTTACATCACCATCACCATCAGACGGGCCATCACCCTTTCCTGCACTCTTACCCTCACCCTCGCCTTCCTCCTCACCTACACCTGCACTTGCAGTGGATTTACTAGGCTTCTGCTCATAATCTTTAGCATCTTGCCCAAATATTTCTGTTAGGATACGTACAGCTAAATCATACACCTTCTGTCCACCAAGTGTAGGATTTTTGATAGTGCGAATGCTCCTAAGAACATCAGCATAATCTCCAGCATGCAGTGCTGCATAAACACGCTTGCCCTTTTCAGACATATAAGAATGGAAGAGCTTGTGTGGCATAGCCCACAAATCCTCTCGCACATCATTATCCCATGCCATAACAGGCGAGATAACATCGCGCCATTCATCATTGGGCGTTATGTGCTTATCAAAATCTGCAGCATAATAGGACATGAATTGTTCAGTGTTTTTCCTATCACCGTCATATTCAGAATCATTAAGATAGTCGATGCGATGATCCTCTAGCAAATTGTGTAGCAGCATCAGTAACCCTGTAGGCTTATGCTTTTGCAGCAAGGAAAAATCTGAATACTGAATGTGGCTAGTCTCATGCTTTACAAATTGTTTCAGATTGACATTATTTTTATGCGATGCATAGGCATTAATTTTAGGCAAATACATCACCTTACCATTAGTGCGTGGTGTAGCATCAGGATCATCCCACATTACACGCACTCCAGCCTGTTTACACACTGCCACAATGTATTTGTTTACATCTAGCGCAGTGTATACATCGTCTAGTTTACTCATTATTCCCTCTCTGTTTGAATGTAAACAGTATTTAGAGTTTCGAATCCACCGTCGAATTTCTTAAGAACACGGCTTGTACGTACATCTACATTCTTGCCCAACTTGTAATGATCGGGGCAGAATACACGTGCCACCTCTGCATCACCTGCAGGATGATAGGACACCATGCCAGTATAGAATACAACGGGCTTCATACGCTCACCTCCTTGGCCTTCTGTTTCTTCTCGATTAGAGTTCTTAGGAACATTTCGAATTTGGCTCGATCAAATCGCGGATTATCTTTTGATAGCCATGAGCACACACTCTCAGTGAAGTTCTTATTGACCAACCCTTCAGCCATAGCATCGCACAATGAAATGTAATCTCTACGTGTAAGCATTGGAATCTCCATGCAAAATTGATGATAGTAGTAATTCTGCCACGACGACAACAATAGTACCACTCCCCCCAACAATTGTCAAGGGGAGAATTGTTAAGAATTGTTAAGCTGCCCGAAACTCCTCACGCATTCTGTTTAGTTTATTAACTAAACCAGACGCATTACCCACCTGTGTTACATAAATATCCATGAATGGTTTAGTATCCATAGAGTAGGATGTAGTGCATTGTAGTGTGCCATATATATCACTACCCCACACTGTAACCCTATTGCCTTTCTTATCTAGCCATTGCATAGCAATGCCATTATTAGCAGTGATGAAAGTGTTTTCCAGTTTCCATTGACGATAGTTCATGCTGTCTCCAGTATAAAGGATGGAATGTTACGACGTTTCCACGTGTGCAAGTGAGTCTTAGCTTGTGCATAATATTTGCGATAGGATGCAATGCTATCACCTTTTACCTTGCACTCATCAGGCATAGCAGGTGTAGGCTCAGACCATAGTTCAGTGCCGATGTTCTTAGGAACATTCTTAAATAGTAGATAGCATAGTCCCTCCCTCTCTACTTTGTGGATTTTAGAATAGCGATAGGTGTATTCGCAGCATAGTGCATGTAGCATATTGCATAGCCATATATAGTTATGCTCAGACTTACGCACCCACACTGCAGACGGATGATTAATGTGAGTGGGTTTATACATGCCATCAGGTGTAGCACCATCGCATACATAATGAGCAGTGGATAATAGCTGTGCATATTCTAATATCATCTTAACTACATGCTTGTCCGTATGCATTTTAGCGCATGTTATAGGGTCGCTATCGAGATAAAATATATTCATTGCATCACCTCTTTCTCGAAATACCAGCCAGCATTAGACAACTCTTCGCGCCCTGCATCAGTGGATAGCATAGCATGGAAGTCTGCCTGTAATAGTTCCAGCCCATACAATAGTTCTTCCCTGCTAGTTAAAGGCGTAGGGCGAGTGCCGTACATATCCTTGTAAAAGTCAGAATAGATTTCTTGCAAAGTTTCCGTGGATAGATCGGTGCTTCGATAGTCCATGTTACCCCCTTACCAGTTACGCAGTTTAACAGTGTATACACCATCCTCTAGAGTGATGAAGCCCTCTACAGGATGCTCGTCATATTGTGTCTTATGCTCTGCCCATAGGCAAAACTCTTCTGCCTCCTCTTTTGTGTCGAAGGTAGTCCATGTTACACCCAAACAAGGCAAGCTATTCTCTGAGAACATATTACACTCCCATAATGAGGATTAAAGGATCGGTGGAAGCCATGCTCTTAAGAACATCGGCATCGCTAAACTTGCTACCGTCTACATAGGTGCAATAGGTTCCGATGCCATGCTCCATCTCCCATGCATGCTGCGCTGGATTGATACGCTTAACCTTCCCTCGCTTGTTGTTCTTAGGAACATAGGTGTACATTTTAGACCTATCACCTTTTTTGTATTTAGTACGAACATCATCACGATTGTATATTCCGCTAATTACTCGCATCATCGCCCTTCCTCGTCTAAATACATCATAACTGCAATGAACATGACGAACACAGACATAGCACACACTATGCATGCACTCTGAGTGTCTGGTTGTAGACATGCAAGAATATACAAGAGGAAGCCAGCAAGAAAGCAGAAGATCGCAGGAATTGATCGCATGTTAAATCTCTCCGTTCCAGTGCTCAAGATTAAGCAAGGATGCATTATGCGTTACATCCACTTTGACCACAAAGCCCAATTCCTCAATCGAATACAGGTTATCCCGTGATAGGGTTTTCGTACCAACAAGCCGAGCTAGTGCCTTTGCTTTGTCGCATACAGGATAGGCTATGCGTCTACCATACACTTCACGGATACGGATAACGACTAACATATGCACACCTCCACTTACATGTTCGGGAGAGGCGAGATTGCCCCTCCCGGTGCTCTTAAGAACATCAAGCGGCGAGCTTCACCTCAGCCATCATGCTCGCCTCGGTCTTGATGACAAGATCAGCGAGCTGACGCACCAACTCTTTCGCATTACGTACATCATCCAATGCATCCAGCTTACCGAAAATCAGCGTAGCTGTATTCATGCTGGCCTTGAATTTCTCGAATTCAGGTTTGCCGGGTTTGGCTTCCTTGATCTCTTTCTCCAGCTCGGTCTTGCCCTTATACTTACCTTCCGCATCTACAAGGCTGATGCTCATGCTTACGGCTGTCACAATGACACTCTTAGCACTGCGGTAAGCCGCTGGCATACGCTCTACCTTGTTCGTTGCCTTGTACGATTCTTCGGCACTTTGCGAGGTGCTCTTAAGAACATCCACTTTCTTGGTATCTTCGATACCATTGGTCAATTCGAAAGCGAAAGAGATGAGTTTGCCATATCCATTGCCTTGCTTTTTCTCGCCTTGAACATAGGCATTCAGGCTATCAACGATCAAGTGGGTGATTTCAGCGAGTGTGCTCATTGTGTATCTCCGAGAGGTTTGCGACAGCGACATTGCCGTCGACCCTATCGTGACTGGGAAAC
>OGVJ01000004.1_pt1 | contig 23978 bp, 29 predicted proteins | sample 1575741 | NCBI WGS metagenome assembly OGVJ01 (sample SAMN07581528, study PRJEB24739) | freshwater metagenome | place: Singapore | collected 2015-01 | reverse complement strand
GTTTCCCAGTCACGATAATCCAGCAAAGTCTTGAACATATTGCAAGGCAATTTTAAGTAAATTCGAGTTGGTCGTATTTTTATTATAATCCCCAAAGGCTACTGCACCCGCATTCTTCATATCAAACAATTCGGCTAAGTCAGTTCCTTCACTGTTTTTAGTTAAAGCTCCAATGGGATATAAAGATGTAGCGCTTGAATTTGCTTTGTATTTTACAAAATTAATCTGCGATTGATTGTCTAATATAGGAGCGGTATTAGGTTGTAATGCAATTGCAGTGAAACCACTTTTAGCGGCCACTTGCAATCCATTAGAAATCGTTTCTCGATCTTCAAAACCTGGTTCACCAAGACAAACACTGCTGTCGAACCATCCTTGAGAAATATGCAATTGTTCAAAGACCACTTCCTTATAACCATCTGTAACATTGATTTCCTTAGCTATTTCTTCAATGATTCCATCGGTTATTTTAACATCTACAACCTGATTGTGGTAAGGACTTTTAGGGTCAATTACATTTGCTTTTCTAAGGATTAGTTTCATTTTACAAATTTTTGAATGAGTACTTCTAAAGCTATAAAAATTAAAGATAGAAAGACAAACCATTTCCATATCTGATTATCGGTTCTGTCCAAATAAAGCGTATTAAACACCTGCTCTATATTATTCATTTCTTTATAATCACTAGCTGCATCGGTATTGGGCTGGTTAGACTGTCCAGTAGATATTTCCATACAAAATATTACTTCTGTATTTACACTTTTCTAGAATATAGAGAATAAAAAACCCGCCCCTTTCGAGGCGGGTTTTATAAGGTTTTAACCTATTAGACAATCTTACCTACAAGGGCTCGGACATCGAGGATCACGCGACCCTCTTCCATTGAGCCGAAGTAGCCAATCTTGTTCTGACGGATGCTGTATTGATCGTCGGCAACGAGAGTAAACTCTGAGTTGGAGTCTGGATCAGTAGCAACGACGCGAATCAGTGACTCACGGCTACGATCAATTCCAACAAGAATTTCTGTATTAGCTCCATCGAATGCAGCAGAACCACCACCAGCAGCAGTTAAGTAGTTTGTTGAACCAGCAGCAGTGTCAAAAATGGTGTTGAATTTCTGTCCTTTGCCTAACTCATTGAATTCAAGGATAGAAACACCATAGAAGCTTGGGATACCAGCGCTTCCATAGATCGACAAGCGCATTGACTCTGGAGCAGCAATACCTACAGTCGAACCAGCCTCAGTGCCAGCGGTATCGGTGATACCAGCAACAGTGTTGATTGGGTTGTAAGCCATTGCGCGGATTTGCTCAACGATTTCTGGAGATACCAGAAGATCAGTCAAACCAGTGCGCGAACCACCAGCAGAAGTTCCTTTTGTCCATGAAGTATTGATGCGCTTTGCTAATGTCAGAAGCTCATTAAGGTCAGCAAGTAAGAAACGACCAGCTTGATTTGAGCGCTGAACATGAGCCTTGCCATTTGTACTGGCGTTAGCGAGAGCAGTCATAGTAAGAGTAGCAGAAGTGCGCTCTTGCTTGAGAAGAATCTCCTGAGCCATACGGGTAAAGGTTTTAGCAACTACATCCATACGATGCTTGGCGGCGTACTTACGGTCAAACGAAAGAGCGCTGTCAAGTGTATAGGTAGCCAGCTTCATTTCTGAAACTGTGGGCAGTACTTGGTTTGTAGGAAGACCACCAGCGACTGACTGAGAGTATACAGTGATATAATCTTCGTCATTTACGTCGAAATAGAGGTCAAGTGGGATGCTGGGATTATCGTCAGCGTTGAAGGGAAGAGTTGTGAACAGGTTGCTCAGTGTAGGAGCATTGTTTACAACTTCCGCAAGAACGGGTCCGATGAACTCAGCGAGTGCGACCTGAGCATCATAGGCAACGGTGCGATTACGGCTGGCCATTGCTTTGATAAGCTCAATCTGTTCTGGAGTGCGCTTTAATGTGATTTTCATTTAAATAGTTTCCTTTCTTATTACATGCGCAGACCTACTACGGCGAATACGCCAGAGAATTGGTCATTGAGGTGAGCTGTAGAAGTGAGAGGTGAACGTGAACCTGTGCCAAGAATGATACCGATTTTGGCGACATCATCGTTAGCGCAGCCAGTTACTTTGCCAGCGTTTGTAGAAAGCTTGAATCCTGAACCAACGGTAAGAGTACCATCGATAGCAGTAGGTCCAAGTGTGAAGACGCCGCGTGTAGCTACTGGAACGGCTTGGCCGGGCAGTACGCACATAAGCTCTTCAGCTTTCTGACGATAATAAAGAAGTTTTTCACCATTCTCATCATACTTTGCAGTCTGACGGAGAGTGAGTCCAAGGGCTGAATCGCCAGAAGCGGCGGGTTCAACTTTAAGATTTACCTTGGGATATGAGTTTGCACCGATATGGGGATAATCGGTTTTACCGAGATAAGAGTCGGAAGCGTAAGAAACTGGGTCGAGGTCAAAGTTGCCAGCGGTAACTTTAACGAAAACACCAGCATCACCGCCACCAACGCCTGTAACGTTATCGTTGACGGAAGCGTCAGCGAGAGCGTACATGTTTACTACATCATTGTCGTCATATTGACGGAATGGGAGAAGACGAAGAGCCATATTATTTTCCTTTAATGTTGTTTACAGTTAATTTTTATTATTTAGAATAGCTTACGCTAATATTTTCGCGAGAGAACGCTTTTGCGAACTTTTCACGGAAAGATTGCTCAACAGCGACTTTGCTGTCAGGAGCCTTGTTAGTAGCTGTTGCATTGTCTAATGCGGCAGCAACATCAGCCTTTTTCTCTTCTACTTTTACCTCTGGTGTAGTAGTGGAAGCTTTGCTGACTTCTTTGAGACGAGCCTCAACCTGCTCTGCGATTTTCTTTTCGATTTCAGCAGCTTGAGCTTTGATGAATTCTTTATTCTTGTGCTTCCAGATTGTGGCGAACTTCTCTTTGTAAGATGCGAAAGCCTCTTCTGTAGCTTCAATAGCTTGAACTTCACCAAGGATAACTTTGCGATCTTCATCGGAAAGATCATAAGCAGCATCAAGCTCTCCAACGCGAGCATTAAGACGAGCTACGGCCTCTTCTTGGGCTTTTGCTTCTTTAATTTTATTAAGCTCTTCTTGTGTTTTGGCAAGTTCTGCCTTCATTGATTCTACTGAAGCGACTGTCTCATTGTAAAGCTTCTCGGCTTTATCTTTAGCAGCCTTTTCGGCTGTAATGGAGTCACGGTATTCTGCATCTTTCTGCTTGATGGCTTCAGCGAATTGGCTTGTCATTGAAGCGACAGCCTCTTCACCAAACTTCTTCTCCAGAAGAGCAGACTTTAATTCTGCGATAAGTTTTTCTAAGTCCATATGGTTTATTGTTTTTACATTTTTTCTCTGTAAAATGGAATTTGATTTTTTATTCGTGATGAATGCACTGACTTCTTCAATGCAATTTCCCATCGCCTCAACTTCTTCTTTTTTTTCTTCGTCGTCTTGTAAATGAAATGAAGGAGCTTCTTCAAACGCCACTACACCATTAACTTGTGCAGCAGGATTTGTAGTAAACCCACCACCAAGAGGGTAAATTTCTCCAACTATCAATCTATAAATTGGAGTTCCATCTTTTAATTTACCAGATCCACCTTTTGCTTTTAAAAATGGAGCAAATTCTTGTATTTGCTTTGGATCAGTAATAATATCAGCCTCTTTTAATGATTGACTGCCAACTGCCAAATAATAATTGCTAAAACCAATTTCCCAACTTGCAGAAATTGAATTATAAAAAGAATCTTTTGGATCAGAATTTCTTAGCATCAATGATGTAAATTTTTTATCAACTGTTTTATAAATAACACCAGCAACTGATAAATAAACAGGATCAAGAGTTTGACCAACTTCCTCTTCAGTTAAAAACTTATTATCACTAATTTTATTAAAAGAATAATTTGTAATATGGCCTACGACACGTTCCTTATTATGCTCAATATTAAGATATTTATTCATGAAGCGCTTTGCAATTTTTGATGCAGTAGCGCCAGAAATCCCGTCGCCATTATTATTAATCATGTTCGGAACGGCAAGATTAAAAGAAACTCCAAGAAGATCTGGATTATCTTCAAAATCTATCTTAGGCGAAAGCTTTTTAAGCTCTTCTAAAGAAGCTTTAGATACTTTAAAACGCTCATCCGAAATACCGTAACAAGCAACAGCGACATTATCTAAAATCGTACTATACTTAAATGCCATGTTTTATTTTACAGTAGAATGGTGCAAAATAGCCGCAGAATATTCATCAAGTAAAAATTCGTCAGCTGTATCAAGAACAGATTGCATTGGATAAAGTTTTTCGATTTCATCAAGATTAGCCATACATTTTTGAACATTTGCTACCCAGTCTTCTCTTGAACTTGATGCGATAACTTTCTTACAAAGATTTACCACATTTGATTTTTGCTCTTCATTTAATGAAGCTACGGCAAATTTTTTTGCAGCAAAATCTTCAGCGGCTTTCATAAAAGCATCTACTTCATAAATTGTAGATTGAATATCTTTTCTTGACGCAGTTGCTCCAATAGGTCTACCGGCACCAGATTCTTTAGGCGCTGCGGTAGGAGTTGGTGTTGCTCCTTGAACCATTGGAACGCCGCCTACAATTGGATTATAATATCCCTTTTCCCTATCTGCGACAAACTTACTTTGCGCTGATGCAAGATCACTTGGGCTTGGTAATTTTCCATTATTGATTGACTCAATGCCTTGTTCTGGAGTAAGAATTCCTATCTCCATTAAACGACTAATTGTTCTCATGTATTGAGTTTCATCTTTCAAATCAATTTCTGTAAATTTAGCAGTAGGATAAGCTCTAAATCCTAAATCTTTAGAAATACGAATAATTTCTGGCTGAAGAATATCATTAAGAAATGAATTTCTAGCTTCTTTTAAGCGCTCCATGAAGAAACTAATTTTAGCGCTTTGACCATTATACTTTTCATTTCCAAGCATAACATTCATCAAGCCTTCTTTAATATCTTCGTTAAGAATTTCGTATTTTTCTTTGCCGACAACCTTTTTAAGATCAGGAATTACGAAATCAGCTTTGGTTGTATAATCTGAAACAAGAACGCGACCAACGCTTTCATTCATAAATAAACTTTGCATCGCAGTCATATTGGAGGGATTAATGCCACCCTTATCTGGCTCCGCGCCCATCGTGATCAAAAGTATTACATTTTCTACAGTGCGCGCAATAGCTTGATCAATACGTTTTAATTCGATTTTCGCATTAATATCTTCAAGTACTGGATAAGCAAATGGAACTGCAAATGGTTCATAATCTTGTTTTTTATAAAAAGAATAAAGCAAATATTTTGGATCAAGCTTCATTTTTAAGCCGTCTCTAAAATACTGCTTATCTTTAATTTGTTTTTGAACTTCGGGATCAAATCCGTTTAAAAGCTCAACATCAGCATCATCTTTGGGGTTTTTAAGTCTTTCTAGTTCGTATTCTGAAAGAACTTTTTCGTAAACTGCCTCTGCAAAAGAACTGGATATTTTCGCTACAACTTCATATGGATTAATCAAAATGTAGCGCAGAGGAACCTTGTTATTTTTAATGCCATTTTCGCTCAAACCAGACAAAAGCTTAAAATCTTCAGCGTTAAATTTTCCGTCTATACGATAAAGAAAAATATTTCCACTGCGATAATATTCGCGAAAATACTGATCTTTTAGTTTCCAAAGCTTTATTTTCTCAAACCATTTTGAGAAAAATTCACGACTTCTTTCTGTGCCTCCCTCAAGATAAACATCCGTATTTGCGAATTCTGTAGCGATATCAATTGTATTTCTAACAATCGCAACATTTGCATAGGCTTTTTGACAAAGCATTATAGAGTCTCTTACGTCAACTCCATCCTTTGTGTATTCGTAAGGCAACAAACCTTGACTAAGAAGCGAATATCTTCCTATATTACTTTCTGTTCCATTCCTTGGAACTTTGGATTTACTTGGTGTTGAATTATCCCTAGCTCTAGCAGAAGCTGTCGATACTTCTTTGTAAAACGGCTCTCCCATCAACTTTGGCTCATAAGAAGCATGAGAAACTTGAATTGGTTGAGACTTATTAAACCTGCTCCAATAATCTGATTTTTTATTATATTGGCGTGCCATTTTATTATAATAAAAGTTACACCAAAAGTCTCAAAAGTACTTTCGATAACTTTTACCGAGCAAAAAATGGAACAAATGTTGAACTATTTTTTTCGACTTTTACGTCCATCATATCAAAATATACTTTAGTCATCCAGTTGCCTAAAACTAAACAAGAGTAAGAGTCTTTGCGTGCCTTCTCTGCCCCATTTTGTTTTTTTAGTTGCGGCGGCAAGTCAAAACTTTGATGGCCATTAGCTGTTGTTGTAGGCATAATAAGTGAGCATTGAGCCTTTACTAATTCAATCATATCAGCTTGATGATCAACAAAATCAACCATCTTAGCTTCAATGCTTTGACTATCCTCTTGATCACGAATAAACTTTAAGTTTTTAATAGGAATAGTTTTATTCTTTTGAGTCGTAAAATCATTATCTACCGCTTCTGCGGCAAAAAGAATTTTTCTGTGATCAAAGTTAGATTGCAGCAGTTCATTAGCGTATCTTATCCAATTGCTTGTTGGGATACGCAAGTAGCAAATTTTATTAGTACTTTTATTGTATGCGTTTCTAGCCTTCCTCAACTCATCTTGATAAGTTTCAGGGGTATCAAAATCAGCTTCATATGTTTTAATTTCAATTTTATTATTTTTAAAAAGCTCGCTTTCGTTAGCTGCGTTTATAAACTGCAAGCCTCCGTTATAGTCACCGCACATTGCAACAATATTAAAATGAGTGAATAAATAATGCAGATATTCAATATGTTTTCTTAGATTTGTTCCAGAAAGAGCATAATTATGAACAAGAACTCCTTTTCGCGTAGTTTTATCAAGCTTGATCACGTTCATTGCAAAATCGTCGGAAGATTCGTTCTCTGCCCAAGAAGGGTCAAAGCTTAAAATATATTCTGAATTTTTTTCTCCTGCTAATTCGATGGCCTGTCCCTCTCCAACCTTAATTGTACATTCATGCATCTTGCTAAGTTTAAAATAACCAGAAGAGTCATCGACAAACTGAGAGCCAAACTCTCTTTTAAATTGAGATTCTGACATGGTTGCTTTTGCTTGAGTTAGCAAACTTTCGTCGTATAATCCATGAGGAGCAACATCATAAGAGAAGTGTAAAATAGCCCTCGTAGCTGTTCCTTTAGCATTTCTTTCTGGCGTCACAATCAATTCTTCGTATTGTTTATAGAGCTTATACATGTACTCAAACTGGTAAGACGCAGAGGATAGAACAATAATCTTATTATTAGGCCAAACAAATCGATCTTCCTCTTTCATTTCTCCTCGTTTGATAAGCTCGGTTTCCAAATCAAAAACCTGTTTTCTTTCGGTTGGGTTTTGAACAACAGAAAGGAACGGAATAATAACTTCATTAAAAATACGATCAGGCATAAGCAAGAATTCATCAATCATCATACGGTGAAAGCGAAAACCGCGAAGCTTTTCGCCATCACCAAGTGGCAAACAAGTAATCTTACTGCGCCCAATTTCCATTGTCCACTCGTCTGAACTTTTTGAAACTTTAGTTATGCATTGTTTTAAAAATACTGCATTAGGCTTTTCTGCGATCTCTTCTATCTTACGAAAAATCATTTTGGCCTGACGAAATGTTTTGCTAACAATGCCGATATGCACTCCCTGATTTAATATCGCATCAAGAGACGCGAACACCGCACAAGTAAAGCTCTTTGAGAGTCCGCGACTCCAAACCATCATAGAATAATCTGTCTCAAACATAGTTTTGATTGCCATGTGTTGAAATGGAAATAGTTTAACACCACAAATAATCTCTGAAGAGAATGAAATATTTGAACGCAAAAATTTATAGAGAAGAATTTTAGCCTCTCTTTCTTCCAAGAAACCTTCTTTAGTAAGAATTTCTTGATTTACGTTACGGAATAAGCTTTTTCTTTTTTGGTTTCCTTCGATCCAAGCCATGATGAATCCTTATCTAAGAAATATTGAACATCTACGTCCCAAAGTGCGCTGCCAATGGCAGTTAATTTTGGAATAAGAATTTCACTATTAGTTCTGTTGCCCGAAAATATAAACTGACAGCTTCCCGCAAACTCATGCTGCAATAATCTCATATTATGATATATAAATTTTAAATTCGCCTTATGAGGAGTAAAATCATTATTACTACTTATGCGTTCTAAAGTAGATTCAACTACAATAAACAAATAGCACTCCATATCTTTGCACCTTTGCAGTTCTCGTCTAAATCTATCTAGGTTTTCGCCAACTAAAGTTCCTTTAAAATCAGATTCCGACTTTCTATCTACAAATGTTTTTGTATAATTCGAACCACTTGCGGTATAATCTCCAAAATCTAACTTTACTTTCTTTTCGTTTTTAAAACTTAATGGTTGCTGTTCTCTAGTGTCAACAAATATATTAACATTAGAGTAATCTTCATAGAATTTTTTAGGTAAACTTTTTTTGAACATTGGCTCTATTCCAATTTCAGCGCAAACATTAGAATATGCTCCGAAATGTTTTTTGTACAAATCGACAGTTGGCATTTCACTAGTTTCTAATTCCAGATGGCATGGGGCATATTTTAAATTTTTACTCTTTATCCTGTAGACAAGCATTTTTTTTATCTGCTGTTTGACAGTTTCTGGCAATTCTATTTCGCACCATCTCAAAAGCTGCTTCCTATTTTCAAAGTCTTTTTCAAAATAAGACTCTTTATCTTTAAACGGTAAATATGTGCCTGTTAAAAGATTTTTTCTAGGATAATAAGTAACATAATATTCGTTAAGTCCAATCTTATGCTTTTTTAAATGCGCATGTAAACTCCTTTCAGAAAGAAAGGAATTGTGGCATATTTTGCAATAGTTCAAGGTCTTAGAGTCCATTGCGCTTTAATCTATTTTTTATAATCTTGCGGATCGTAATAATGTAAATAAGCATTTCCCGAAGTAGCGCTGTAAAAATTAAACCAAGAATGTCGAGATTTGCCTATCCACAGTTCAGCTTCTATTCTTTCCGAATCAACGTCTATAATTGGAAGTTTATTTAAATATGAAGTCTTAGACCACCAAAAATTTCCAGAATAAAAATTATTATATAATGGACCACCGTTATAAACATACATTGCTCCAGCAACATCATAATTAGGCAAAATCTCCACGCAGTTTTTCCATTTTTCAATATTAAAGTATTCTAAACACTTTCTCCAGCTGATTGCATTTTTCAATAAATCAGAATCTGGCAAACCTAAATATCTATGATTTTTTATAGTTGTTAAGCCTTTTGTATGAAAATATAAAAAGAACGCTTCTTGTTGACACTCGTTAACTTTTTTTTGAAGTAGTTTTAAAGTTAAAAGTTCGAATTTGTTTTCTTCGTGTCTTATTATTTCTATTTTATTTAACGGGTCATGCTTAACTACTAAATTTAAAAATTTTTTATATGCATTTTCTTCGTAACAAAATACACAGTAATATATTTTTGTACTGTTGCCATATAACTTGCTAGTCAATAACAAACCCAATTGATCTTCGACAACCGTTTCCCAGTCGCCAACTAAATAATTATGAGAAAATATATAAATATCATTATTCATGGTTTAGCCAATTAATAAATTTTGATTCGTCGATAATATTTAAATCTCGAATTCTATTTTTTTGAAAAATTTTATATTCAAAATATGGATTATCAAAAGGTATTAAATTTTGCTTACCTTTCTTAATTACTCCTACTCCATGATCCGTTGGTAAAGTACAAATTTTTAAATCTGATCTCGTAGCGTTTAATTTGTAAACAGTCTTCCAGACTGTCCCATTCCATTGCTGACCCCAAAAATCTTCAACCAAACGCGTATAATTATCTTCATATAGAAATGGATCACAGTCATGTACTACTATTACTCCAGCTTCATTTAAGTGATTTAAAGAGTTAAGAATATCTCTTTCGACTTGATAAGACAAATGTAAACCATCAATAAAAATTAAATCCCATTTAAAATTTACTGGCAAATCTAATAAATTATTTTCTAATCTAGAAAAAAAATCATCCGATGTATATTTATAATCAACTTTACAGTTTGGATTTTCCACACCTGGGTCAACGCCAATTTTATTAAAGCAATCAATTTGATTAAAGCAGTCTGCTGGATTTCTAACTCCTATCTCAAGATATCTTTTAAAATTATATTTCTTTATAAGAAAATTTATAATATCAATTCTAGATGTCATAACTTAATTAAATTGCATCATCTAATGATATTCCTAATATACGAGCTTTCCATTCTACCATTGTCTCCATTTTTTTGGCTTCGTCGGCAACAAGAGATTTTTGCATTTCCGCGATCTTTACCATGTTTGCGCGCTCTTCTTCGTCTTGAAATAGTTGAACAATAGATAAGATGGATGCGTTTTCTTTTTGTTTTGAAGAGATTCTTTCGCGTCTATCTCCTTGTAATTTTTTAATCAGACTTTCTACTCTGCCTTCGCATTGATGGTATTCTCCACTCTTTGCTTTTATGATTTCAGCTAAACGAATACTCATTTCGTTTTGTTCTTGAGTCTCCTCAAACATCTTATTTAACTTATCCAAATGCCTTGAGATGTTTTCTAAGTTAATAATTTCTTTGCAAACGTTCATGTACAAATTAACTTCATCCGCAGTTAAATCTGGCTTGTCCCAAGTCATGCGAATAAATTCTTGTTCAAATATATTTCTGTCATCTTGTGACGTATAACAATTTATAATTTTTTGAAAGCGTGAGTTATTTAAATTTATATTTAATCTATCAACGCATATTTTATGAAAGCGAGTCAACTTCTCTTTGTTCAAATTTTCTCCAGTCGCTTCATTGACTTTATTTACTAATCTTTCTATTGAGCGCGGAACTTGATACTTAACGCCCAACGCACTTTCGTTTTCTACTTGCGGCAAGTCTCCCAAAGAACGTATATAATTCATTACTGTTCTTTGCTCCAAGCTCATTTGAAGAACCTGTTTATTTGGGTATAAAAGTTCAGCTATCTTTAAACTAGATAATCCAATTTTTGTTTGATCTACTATAAACTCTTTTTGTTTATCAGTGAGCGGCAAATCTCCAACTTTTTGATATTTAGATGTTTTATAATTAATGTTATTAGCAACTAAAAAAGCTCTAATAGCAATACCCTGCTTGCTTCTCCCGTCAAGAGTCTCATCATTAAAAAACTTTTTTGTAATTAAATTTAAATCTGGAAATTCTAATGCAAGTTGTTTTATCTTTTGAGCATCTTCTTCTGAAAATTTAATCTCATTAGTCATGGTTAGTTAAAATATCCTCATTTTGAAGAATTCTTAATGCAACTTGTTTAAAAAGCTTTTTAAAATTTTTGATTTGCTTGTAGCCTGCTTTTTTACCTTTTTCTGTAGTTTTGTATCCCATTTCCGCTGCAACCTTTTCTTCGTCAACTCCGTCGATATATAATCTAGAATAAACTTTATATTGTTTGGGGGCTAGATAAAGTTTCATTTCTTCATGCAGCTTGTTCGCGCTTGAAAGTATATCAAAATTTCCGTCGTGCATATCGGAAACTGCGCTCACATGAGATTCTATAGAAACTGAAAGTTTAACATCATACGCGCTCTTTTTTGTCTTTTCCCACTTCTTGTATAGTGGACATTCTGCGCATTGCTTGCCGCTTGGCGTTACTGAACATGCGGGAGGCTCATTACCTTGATTATGTTTGCAACTTAAACATGGGCGAACATAATTAGAATAATTATTTCTTAAAAGATTTTTAATCTGATTGGATGTTATTCTCGAAACCCAAGGCTCAAGTGGCCTATCTTGTTTCCACATGTGCCATTTTTTAGAAATATGAAAACGAATTATCTGAGCAACATCTTCATAGTCCATCCACGCTATAGCCTTTAACTGCCAGATATATCTGTGTTTTTCTATGATTCTGTCTATAACATCTCTTTTGTCTTCGTATTTAATCTTTCTCCTCATTCTTTGAGTTTCCGTATTTTGTGGGAGAAAGATCTCCAATTCCGCTATGCCTTCTGGGAATAAATTTTTTAGTTTTTGCGGTATTTGGTTGTTTAGAAAGCTCTTCTAAATTAAAAGCCCTAAATCCACCTTCTATTTCAATTTCTACATCAAGTTCATCAATATCTGGGACTTCATCTATATTGGTAGAATCTTCTGATTCAGGTTCTTCGTAATCAGATTGTTTTACTGGTTTTTTTGTTGTTTGTTGTTTTGTGATGACACCTCCAATTTGAGTGCCGCATTTTGAACAAAAATTAGGGGCAAAACCAGCGTACTCATGCTTTGCCCCACAACTTGTACAGAAGATACTTGCCATATATTATATCAATATAGTAGCCGCATATTACTGAATTTCAATCGATTAATTTACATGTTCAAATGGAACAGGTTTATTTCGTGTATTTTCGTAATTGTTAATGTTTCTAATTTTTCTTACAATAAATTTCAGGATCTCGCTTCTTTTTATATCTTCTTCCGTAAACTCAAATGAGAAAACACCATGTTGTTCGGAATCTTTATCTGAAAATAAATTGTAAAAGTCGACAAATCCATTTTTACCTTTGATGTCTGATTGCATAAAATCTCCGCATAAGAAAATTTTACTCCCATCCCCGATTCTAGTAAGAAGGGTTGTGATTTCCTTGAATGTAAAATTTTGCACTTCATCTGCTATTACGATTTTATCTGTTAAAGTGCTACCTCTAAGGAAATTAATGGGAGTTGCAGAAATTCTACCTTCGTCTTTTAAACGGTGAGCGTCAGTAGGTTCAATTATTTCTTGAATTTTGTCTTCAAGAGGAAGCAGATATGGCTGAAACTTTTCGCCAACTGTTCCTGGCAGCGAGCCAAGAGATTTTTCGCCGCTTTCAGCGATTGTTCTAATATAAATAATATCTTTTTCATTGTGGTTGATGAGGTTAAGTGCCGCGTAGACTGCCATAAAAGTCTTTGAAGTTCCCGCTGGTCCAGCGATAAAGACTATTTTGGTCTCGTCTCCTAAGAGTATCTTTAATAATTGCTGTTGTTTTTCAGTGAATTTGAATTTACGTTCTTTGAATTTTATTTCTGTTTTCATCTGCGGAATAATTACTTCCGTAGATGCCGATTTTGTTTTCTTGGGCTTTTTTGCCATAAAGTTATATCATCTCTTCGACTATTTGTAGCCCCCCTTTTGCTACTCCATTATTATCCACCGATGATGTCTGCGAAGATAAAACACCGATAACAGAGAAGGAATTTCCATCTGCCATTGTTATCGTTCCTGTTACTGAAGTGTTTGGCTGATAATCTGAAAGCCAATCAATATTAGAAATTCCGTTAACTTGCAAAGACTTTGTAATTTTTGCAACACTAACTTTTGTCGTATATTCGTTTCCAATTTCAAAATTTGGTGCGCGATCAACTTCTACGCTAAAGTTCAAATTTTCGTATTGATTAATTGTTTGAGTAAAATTTGTTGTGGTGAATGTTATTGAAGTTCCTCTTAATGGAGAAACTATTCCTGTTTGAGCCCCCGTTGGAAAATCTTGACCAGCATATGAATTTATTCCATCGCCTGTTGCCAAACCATAAGAATCAAACTGCATATCCACAAATATAGGCTTCCAAGGCTCTGCCGAAAAACTAAAAGATTTTAAAAAGCATTTATCGAATCTGTAATTTGGAACCTGAATATACGATCCACTTGTAAAATCTCCAGTTAAAGCCAAAAATCCAGTAAATTGATTAAAGCCAGCACCAGTTACAGGAATAACTGTTGTTGAAATTGAAGCGCTTTTTGGTCCTGTTTGTATATAGTAATCAAGCTCTTGCCCAATTCTTTTGATTCTTTTTAATTGAGTAGTGTTACTTGCGTTAAAAGTTGTAGCGTATAAAATATTATACGTCCCAGTAGATAAACTCTGAGAGTCGCCAGCCGACAAAAAGGCTCTTACATTTTGATATGCTACGTATGGCATAAATATATTTTACACTATATGTATATAATATCCTTAAGTCAAATATAATAAAGTAAATATGAATATTTTAATTGGCGGCAAATTGGGCGATTTTATTCACTGCATGTATGTCCCATTTTATTTGTACAAAACAACAGGAATCGCTTCAAATATTTACATGTGTAATTGCGGAATAAATTATTTTGGAAATGCGAATTTCGAATTTGGCTTAGAAAATACATATAAAGAATTATATCCAATCGTAATGCAGCAAGAATACGTCAAGTCATTTGGTTTATGGAATGATGAAAAAATAGATATTAATACTATTAAATTTAGAGATAGTGAATTTTTATATAAAGCTTGCTGGACCGAAATTTTAACGAATACATTTTTTGGAGTTAATCAAAAGCCATTGCATGGAGCATGGATGAGATACGACAAAAACATCCCCAAAGACAATGATACATTACTGATCTCTCGAAAATTAAAAAATTCAATGCCTCAAATGATTTTAGATGAATATTTAAAACAAATAAGCAAATATAAAAAAGTTATTTATTTAGGTAGCCCTCAAAATTATCAAGAATTTGCTTTTAAAGATTTATGCGCAAATGAGTTTCCACAAACTTTATCAGATTGGTTTGCAAAAATAAATTCTGCAAAAGCATTTCTTGCAAATCAAAGCGGTCCAGCAGCAATTGCGTGTGCGTTGAATGTGCCAAGAGTAATCGAACTACTTCCCAAATCAACCCACCTTGACGATATTCATTATATTGGAGAAGCGCAATACAGTGATAAAATTTCTTTTATTTATCCTCAGTAATTATTTTTTTGACATTCTCAAATCATCTTCTTCTATTTTCGACAATCTTTTTAGAAGCTTAACCGTTTCAAGTTTACAGTTTGGCATTGTGATTCTGTGACCACCTGTGATTATGCCATTTGCGTCAACTTCGTATAAAAATAACGTAGTTGACATCCAGCCCATTCTAACTATCCTTGCTGGACTTTTTGTTCCGTCCCAAAATACCAAAACATCATCTTCTTTAAAACCAGAAGTCATTCTGAACAAAAGGCTTTTAACTATATTGATTATGAACTCTTTAAATAATAAAGAGGCTACCCCTGCTGCTAAAAGAACAGAGTACTCGGAAATAAAACCATTTAATTCTTTTTCCACTTAGATAATTACACTTTTATCTAAAAAACCATTGACAAATGGTTTTTTTAAACTAAGATATTTTTTATGACTAGATTAGTCGTAATGTCAGACACGCATGGTTCTCACCTTGGGGTGCAAGTTCCAGATGGGGATATTTTAATCCACTGCGGAGATTTCTGTTCTCATGGCCAATACATTGACGCGTTAAAATTCGTCAATTGGTTTGGTACGCATCCACACAAGCATAAAATTTTTATTGCTGGCAACCATGATCTTTACTTTGAGCAGGGCAACCCTTCTGACATAGATTCTTTTTTAAGAACTATGCCTGACGGAGTTCACTATCTTCAAGATTCTGGAATTGAACTGGAGGGTTTGAAGTTTTGGGGTAGTCCTGTGCAGCCCACTTTTTTCAATTGGGCTTTTAATCGTGATCGTGGTGAACCAATCAAAAAGCACTGGGACATGATCCCTAAAGGAACTGACGTTCTTATCACTCACGGTCCACCGCATAAAATGTGTGATGTCGCTCCTCAAGCAAAAGGTTTCTATAAACATGTTGGCTGCGTCGATTTATTTGAGGCTACTTTAAGAGTCCAACCAAAACTTCATGTATTTGGACATATCCACTTTTCTGGTGGAAGTAGTTTTGTTATGCCAAAAACAATTTACGCAAATGCTTCTCTTCTCGACGAATCGTATATGCCAGCCAATAAACCTTTGGTAATTGATGTTGACAAAGACAAAAAATTCTCTATAGTAACCGTAACATGAAATCCAAAAAGAAATTAAAAGTCAGCCGCGAAGTTTACATGGAAGACCTTGAGGCGATCCACAATAGAGTCTTTGAAGAACTGCAAAGACGAGATATTTGGTTTGATTCCGTAACGGCAGACAATAAATTCAGCGATGGCTTGATGGAATTTCTGGAAAAATCTTTTGACTCTCCAGATTATAAGAATTATAATTAAGCATGAACGGTAAAGGATCAAAGCCTAGACCACTTTCTGTATCCTATGACAAATTCTCGGATAACTATGACAACATTTTTCGCAAGAAAGAATGCGTAGTTGAAGTTAAAGAGTTGCCAAACGGCGACCAATTCATTGAGATCCCAGATTACATGATGGAGCATTTGAGTTGGAAAGCTGGCGACACTATAATTTGGACCGATGAAAACGATGGCACTTACAAATTAACTAAAAAATAATATGGGCATGTTCGACACTATTTCTGTTTCTGGCGATCTTCCTTTTTCTCAGGAAATGATTGACCTTGGTATTGATAAAAACAACTTGTCATTCCAAACAAAAGATTTGGACTGCACCATGTCGCATTACATCATTCAAAATGGCGAACTGTTTGAGGAAAAATACAAGACAGAAGAATGGATTGCTGGAGATCCTACTGCAAAAAGCATTATGGATAGAATTGGCTTCATGGAAAGAAAAGGTCCATATTTTGATAAAGTAAATTTCCACGGAGAGATTTATTTTTACGAATTCATTATGGATGTGCAAGATAAGTGGGATTGCTGGGTAGAATTTAAAGCAGTATTTACTAATAGCAAACTGGAAAAAATTGAATTATTTAAATTTGATAAAACCGATAATGTAGAAAGAAAAACTCGCGATCTACAATTCCAACAAAAAATGGAAATAGAAGGAAAGAAATGGATTAATAAGTATTTCTTTTATACCAAGTTTTATCGGTTCTTGCATTATAAAATTTGGATGAACTTTTGGGAAGCCATCTCTAATTTTGCAAATAAAATGAAATTTTTACATATATGATTATATTAGGAATAACATACGGCGAACATAGTTGTGGTTTATCTTTAATAAAAGATGGCAAAATTTTATTTGCTGTTGAAGAGGAGAGGTTTATTAGAGTTAAAGCTCATAAAGACTTTGACGAAATGTATATAAGATATCCCATGAGTTGTTATCGCTGGGCGATTGAAAATTTTCGCGAAGAAATATTTAATATTGACGTAATAACTTCTTTTTATGAAAAAAACGAAATTGACGAAATTCTTGAATCTATAGGAGCTGGTTTTTTAAAAACTAAAAAATTTGTAAAAACAAGTCATCACGAATCACATTGTAATTTAGCTTATTATTTAAGTGGATTTAAAGAAAATTCTCTTGTTTTATCTATTGATGCGAGTGGTGTTAATCACAGTGCTAAATTTTATTTAGGTAATAATGGAAATCTTACTTATGTAGATGGTATTGATCTAAATCATAAATCATTAGGTCATTATTATGCAATGCTGACTGAATTTTTAGGATGGAAAAGATTGAAGGATGAAGGTAAAGTTGTTGGCATGTCCTCTCATGGAAAATTTGATCCTCTTTTTTATCAAATTTTTAATGAGTGTATTTCGATTAATGGGTTAAAAACCGATTTGGACAAAGGATCTAATACGTTAGGTGGAATTTATAAAGATTTTTATAACAATTTTTTCCAAAAAATTGGAAGTTTCTATTTTAAGAATAGAAAACAGGATCTGGCTTATAATGGACAATTAGTTTTTGAAGAAAAAGTTTTAGAATTAATCAATAATTTTCATCTCCTGTTTCCAGATTATAAAAATATTGCTGTAGCTGGTGGAGTTTTTGCGAATGTGAAACTAAATAAAAGAATAAATGATTTGCCTTGGGTAAATGAAATATTTGTAGCTCCTCCTATGGGAGATGAAGGATTACCTTTAGGGTGCTGCTTGACTGTTTTAAAGCAATTTGATCCAAATTTAAAACCTTTTAAAATAAACGATATGTTTTTGGGGGCATGGTATTCTGACGAACAAGTCGAAAAAGAGTACTGGGATAAATCTAAATTTACTAGAGAACCTTATGATGAAAATAAAATTGCCAATGAGTTAGCGAATGGAAAAATTGTAGGTATTATTCAAGGAAGATTTGAGCATGGGCCAAGGGCTCTCTGCAATAGAAGCATTATTGCAAACCCAAGTATTCCTGGAACTTACGATAAAATTAATAAAAAATTACAGCGAAATGATTTTATGCCTTTTGCTCCAGTTGTTATTGACAAATTCGCTAATGACGTATTTGTTGTAAACAAGTCAAAATACACAGCAGAATTTATGACTATGCTTTATGATACAAGATCTGAATGGGTTAATAAAATTCCAGCTGTTGTTCATCCTAAAGATCATACTGCAAGAATTCAAATAGTCACTGAAAAAAGTAATTCTAAATTTTATACTTTAATAAATAAATTTAATGAAATAACTTCAATACCCGTGCTTTTGAATACTTCTTTTAATATACATGAAGAGCCAATCGTGAATTCTCCAAAAGAAGGATTCGTGCATCTAGAAAATGAAATTGTAGATCTTTTAATTGTTGAAAATTTTGTTTTCAAAAGAAAAAATGAAAAGCTTTGAAATAAAAACAGAAAAGGTCTGGTATTGGCCAACCAAAATTTACGTCAAACCATTTGCACTTTCTCTTGAAGATTGGGAAACTTTTGATAATAAAGTAAAAAAACAATTTCCATTGCAATATTTCTTTAGAGATATTTTGGTGGAAAAGTATTGGGTATATAGAAGAAAGTTTAATGATTTTTATTGGATGGTAAAAAACTACCTCCGTAACCCAAGAAAAGAAATGAAGAGCACTGTATTTCCACCTAAATACCGCGATCTTCCTGAGATTATTTTTGATTTTAATTCTGAAGTTATCAAGGAAATTTATGAGCGCGAAAAGTATTTCGAGCATTGGAGTGCTTCATCTGATTGCCGCCAGCCTAAAAGACAAAAGTTTGAAAAAGAGTTAAAAAAATATTATAAGTATATTACGGTAGACAGAAACAAAATGTTCGATCAAGTTAATGAACTTATGGAAAAAAATCACAAAGTCCCATTCAAGCAAAGAGACGACAAGTGGGTAAAAAAGCTGGATCAGATTGATAAACTTGATAACAAGATGTGTATTTGGGTAAGCTCTAATAGAGAATATTTTTGGACATGAGTAAAAAGCAATTAGGCAATATATTTTTCTTTCCGATCAGATTAATGATTGTCATTCCACTTGTATTTATCTCTACTTTACTATTCTTTGTAAGTTTTTTTATTTTAGAAGACGCTTATAAAGATTATATACAATCTTTAGAGTCGCTTCGTGTATTTTTAATTTCAGGCAAAGACCGATATTCATGAAACCATATATATTTGTTGACTTAGATGAGACATTAATTCACACTTACGACTTTCACGAAACACCATGCAAGTGCGCGGTGCCAGTGACAGTTGAAGGCGCTGAATTCAAAACGTCCATTAGACCCGGCGCAAAGGAGTTCCTCGCCAAATTGCGCGAGATTGGGGAGGTCCGCATGTTAACCGTTGCCACATATGATTATGCGATAGAAATGAATCGACTTTTTGATTTGGGCTTTGCAGAGAAAGATATCTATGCTCGACACCATATTCAAGCCCCTACTATTGATTTAAAGCCAGCGGAGTTTGTTTATCTGTTCGATAACTTGCCACTTAGAGAGAATCGCCGCAAGATTGAGTTCCTGCGTTGTGTGACGGCAAATAAACTGCCAAGCTATGTTCAAGTTAAAGAATATCGCGGGGGCCAACGCTTCTCTCTTGACGCTGATGAGATTAACCGTTTAATTTCCACCTTACATGGATCAAATAGAAATACTGAAGAAAGCTCCGAAAGAGCATTATACACTACATAATAATAAGTTGATTAAAGTGGGGGAGCTACTTAATTTATTAACTAAAAAACAAAAAAAGAATAAAAAATGAAATTCGATACAAAGAGTGAGCAATTGCAGTTTGCATTAATGATTTTGGCAATCATCGCGGATGTTGCCCTTATAGTTAATATTATTCATCATTGGTAGAATAGCCCTCCCCGGTTTCCCGGTTTGCCTAAACAAATAGAATTGGGGAATTTTCCCCATTTTCTATAAATGGGGGTGGGGGTGTAAATACCCTTGTGAAGAAGAACAATGATCTGCAAACAGATTGGTTGATCATTGTTCTTATATTAATCATTAGTATAGGTTACCTTGCAATAACTAAGAAGTAATGCATCATATATAAAGCATAAAGCCCCAATATTGTCTCATATATAGAACATAATAGACATTAAGATAAGATCTAATAATTATTAGGATATATAGAGATAAGGATAAAGATATAGTTTGGGGTATTAAAAATTGAAGTAGAGCGGACTAAATACCACCCCCCGCCGCGCCCCACGCAAATGCGGGTCGCGATTTTTAATTAATGGGGGAGGGTGTTACCCTTACTTGCTCGGATTGCATCCGAATTTGTTTCGAAACTCCCATTCAGCACTTCCCCAGAAGTCTTCGTCATAGGAGAGCAACCAAGTGGTTGCCTTCCTTGCGCGCTTTGCGTCGCCGTTGCAATCGACAAGGCGAATCGCGAACACGTTTGCGGCAACTTGCTTGTTGAATTCCGCTTCGGTTGATTGGGCCGTGAGGCCAGCGATCACTTGGTTCCAGAAGTTGTTTTCTTTGTTGTTTTTCATGCTGCTAAGATAGCACACGCGCCCCGCATTGCAAGGAATTTTTTATCTTTTTCTTCGCCCTTGCGTAAGTAGCGCAACGGCAAGGACTAAGAACAAAACAAGAGGGAAAAGCTCGGCGTTCACAGCGTTGCGGTCACCACGAACCCCGTTGCATCTTTTTTGCCTGCGCCTTTCGCCTTGAGGCCAACCACCACGTTGCGCTTGTCAAGGAAACGCAAGTCGCTTTCGTCACCGTTCACCACAGGAAACCCTTCCCACGTTGGGGGAAGGTAGTTCGCGAACACAACCGCCACGTTGCCACCTGCGCGGAGAACGTCGATTGCTTGCGCTTCGTTGCTTTCGCTGCGGGAGAAAGTCAAGTGATAATTCGAAGGCATTGCGCCCTTGGCAAATTGCAAGGCACGAATCGGTGACTTGCTGTAGTCGTAGAACTGCACACTAGGGAATGCAGCGAACACGCCGAGACGCTCCCACGCAATGTCGCTTGTGCCATTCAAGCGAACACAAGCGCGCATCCCTTGCTTTTCACAACTTGCAACGAATGCGCGAATGTCAGCGAACAGAAGCGCCTTGAAGGTGGCGAAGTCATCGAAGAATAATTGTGTGCGCCGAATGCGCGCTTGCTGCACGTTGGACATCTTACCCCGCCCAGCTGTGTACAAGCACGCAAGCGTGCATCCAACGGAGCGATGCGTGCAAACCTCGCCGCGCCCAGCTTGGCGCGCTGGCGCAAGGTACAGAATAGCCGTCAGCCAGCCGAAAGCCTCGCCCTTGCTAGTCTTAGCGTCAGCGCCCACCGAGAGGAGATTTAGTTTCATGCGGGAAGAGTAGCCCAAGCGCGCACACTTGCAAGAAAAAAATGCGAAAAAAAAATCGAAAAAAATGCGAAAAAAAACTTGCGCGGGGCCGTTTTTCTGGTAAGGTAGCATCATGAAAAAACAAATGCATTACGGTTGGGCGTCTCAGATAATTGCTCGCGGTGCGGATTGCGCTGCGGCCTTCGCTGCCCAGCAAGCAAACGCGACAACTGGCACCCACTTCGAAATTGCTAAAGCAATTTTTGAGGAATATATAGTTGTTATACCAAAGGGCCATATAACAATTGTGCGGTGGTTTCGTAAATAATATATAAGGCTTTATATAAGGCTTTATATAGAGGGGGGGTGGAGGTGGGGAATTTTCCCCAATCCGGGCCTGGCCCGGCGCCCTGCCGTCAAGAAAAATCTTCAAAAAAAATTGTGCAAACTTTCTGCGCGAAAATCGTGTCAAGAAAAAAATAAAAAAAAATCGAAAAAAAAATCACAAAAAAAATTTGACCGCACCGAAAAAAGTCTCATTCTGTTTCGCATGAACCTGATTAACCTCCTCCCCTCCACCGCCGCCGCCGATTATGCCAGCCTGACCGACGCTGACCGCGCCGATCTCCACGCTTGGTTTGATATGGTCAACGCCGTCAACGACGAGGTTGACGCCGCTTGGGATCGCCTCGCGGCCCTTGTCGATTCGGGGGCGCTCTGAGCGCCCCTTTTTTTCTTTCACTTTTTCCTTTACCTGCACGAAATTTTTCTTACTGTTTTCTTATGAGCATTAACCTCACCCTCACCCTCACCCAAGCCTCCCTCGTTCTCACCGCGCTGCGCGATGCAGCCGACGTGCTGAACGCGCCGCAGCTTGATGCGGTCATCGACACCCTACAGGCGTCCTACAACGCCGCCCACGAAGATGAGCCGTTTGACGGCTTTCTTACCGATGCGGAAGCGGATGCGAATGCTCGCGCCAGCGCGGGCTATGGCACCGACGAGGACTACGGGTCCGCCTATGATGACCATCATGATATGGGCGAATAATATATAGCCTCTATATAGGGGACTCTACATCCCTTTATATAGTGTTTATATAGCTGGTGGGGAATTTTCCCCAAATCCGGGCCAGGCCCGGCACCCCCCTGTCAAGCCTTTTTTTAAAAAAAAATCGAGCTTCATTTCCAAATGAAATGTTCCACGACGCGCAGAATGTTCCACGCTCCGAAAAAAAATCAAAAAAAAATTTGACTGCACCAAAAAAACTGTCATTCTCTCTCTTATGAAAAACTACCGCTGGTCTTCAATCATCATCGCGCAGGGTGCGGGCTGTGAGCTTGCTTGGAAAGCGTGCCAAGCTCGCGCCATGAAAAACGACGTTTTCCAAATTGTCCCCGCTACCTTCACGGAGTACATCGTCGAATTTTCCTCCGCGAATCGCACCGTTTTCCGCTGGTTCAAAAAGTGAAAAAAAATTGTTGACGAAACAAAAAAAATCTCCACACTCTCTCTCATGAAAAACGAACTAAAGAAAGGTCACCTCTACTTCCACATCGCGAATGCTCGCGTTGAGCGCATCGTGACTCCCCGTCACGTCAACGGTTCGACGGTTGAACACCGCCACCACAACGTTGCCAGCGTGTCCCATGTCAAAAATTTCCGCATCGCGACTCGCGACGAGGTGCTTGCCTACCTCGGGAAATAAAAAATAAAAAAAGCAAAAAAACGCTTGCAACTCTCCCCGAAACCCTCACACTCTCTCTCATGAACAAAAACGAAATCAAAGAAATCTACATGATGGGCGCGATGAAAAATCTGCTCAAGGAGCAGGTCGAATTCTACCTCCCCTCCAACGTGAGCCAAAAGGCGATTCGCGAATTCCGTGAGCGTCTGAACCGCGAGCTTGCCGAGATGGAACAGCGCGCCGAAAACTACGCCACCAAGGTCACCTCATGAAATCAGTTAATGAAAGACAATTCGCATACCTCCTGCAAAAATATGAATGGAACACCGAGCTTGTTGAAAAACATCTTGCTTTACGCGGTTTTTCGGTTGTTACTGCTGACGCTGCTTTTTGGGGCCGTCTTATCGCTGCGGGGGCAGACCACCACGGTCACCGTCTCGCGTGGGGAGATTGTTGCGGCGACTCTGATCTTGGAAGCGGGTGGGGAGGCTGATCCCCGCGCAATGGCGGCGGTTCGCGAGGTGATCGCGAATCGCGCCAAGAATAAAACGGAAATTTCCGTTTGTTTAGCACCGAAACAATTTTCGTGTTGGAACGGAAAAAACGTCGAGGACGGAATCGCGAAAGCAAAGCGCCATCCGAAATGGTCACAGGCTCTCGCTCTAGTTAATCAGAAAACGAACTACACCAACGGCGCGACGC
>OGVJ01000003.1_pt1 | contig 24770 bp, 35 predicted proteins | sample 1575741 | NCBI WGS metagenome assembly OGVJ01 (sample SAMN07581528, study PRJEB24739) | freshwater metagenome | place: Singapore | collected 2015-01 | reverse complement strand
AGTATATTCATCGTGCCGATAAGATTGGTGTTGTAGTAGTCTACGGGGATTCGTTCGCTTTCACTGACATTTACTAATGCAGCCAAATGAATGACTGTATCAAACGCAGGCTGAATCACAAATGGTTGAGTGATATCACAAATATATGTAGTATGGGGCTTGGTAACACCCCTAACCTTGTCTAGACCACATACTTCGTAATTACCATCATCCATCAACATCTTGGTAAGATGTGATCCTATGTATCCTGCATACCCAGTTACTAACACTCGTTTTACCATGAGAATAAACTTTCTTCTTCGTCTGTTGGTTCAAATGTAGGATCTTTAGTCATGTAAGTATCCTCGTCTGTGTATATAATACGGAACTTGTGCTTGTTAGTCAATACACTACGGATATCATCAATACAAATAATTTTACGCCCCAAATCTTTAATATAGTCTTGTACTTTAACCGTTGTCTCGTTGCATATTTTTGCTGTGTTAGTGTTAGAAGTCTTTGGATTAAATTCATTAAAACAAGCATTCCATTTATGAAATACTTTGCTCTCCATAAACTGTGCATGTTTCAATGACTCTAAGTTATACCATTTTTCACTAGTATCAAAACTATCATACAACTGTTTGGCTCTTTCAGCCATGTCTTTCTTTGTGCAAGTATAGAAATAATCATCGTTGAAATTTTTTGTCCATCGTTGACCTTCTAATACAAGAGTGGGTAACTGAATATGTTGTTCATAGAAAGCCATACCATAACTTTCTACAACGCTAGGGTTGAATGCGATTCTACTAGACCTGATGAAATCAACCTTTTCTTGTCCTACAATACTAGCACGAACATCATACTTGACACCCAACTTTGCTAGTCGTTCTTCAAACTTCTTAACACCATTTGGACTGGTCATTACTTTGGCTGGGAGTTTAGTCTGCTCAATTAAGTCAATAAACAACTCAGGGTTCTTGCCTTCTTCCCAACGCCCCACAAATAAGATGCCTTCTCTAGGACCGTGATATTCTTCTAATAGTGCTTTCTCTGTGATCGGAATAGGTAAATGATGACCGTAAACAGTAGTTGCGTTAAAAATACTTTGCGTACCAATATAAAGATTGTTCATTTCTAATTGCTTACGCATCATCGCATTTGTATTGTGCAAGAATGGATTTTTTGTATCTGTGAAAAGTTGGCTTTCCAAATGAGTGTAACCGATGATTTGAATCACATCCTCAAGACCCATTGTGCTTGCTACTTGAATTGTCTCGTATGTATTACAGATAAACGCATCATATAGATTGTGTTCTAATGCTTCGATAATTGCGTTGCGAAAGTTAGCCATACGTTCATAGCAAAATGTATCCCCATACATAAAGATGTTTGAATGGTCAGTGTAGCGTAATGATTCCAATGGTGAAATGACATTAGCCTTTAAGGACTTAACAAATTCATTATCTTGTGGGTCTTTGTCTGTGATAATATCAACTTTGATGTTGTGTTCATCCATCAATTCACAAAAACTCTTTGCAAATTGACCGATGCCACCGTGAGGGATCAATGTTTGATAACTAACTAAAAATCCAATACGCTTATCGTATGTTCTCATAGACCAAATTTAATTTTGATAGATTCAATTGCACGTTGTACCACACCCTCATGCATTGCGTTATCATAGGTGGTTCTGACATGACTGCGGTCAGTGTCACGTACAGCTTGAATGCATTCATTGACAACAGCAATAGCAAAGTTATTGATAGCTGCACTATCCCAAGAATCAGGGGTTCCATCACAATACATACCATGATGGTATGCTAACTCATCTATAATTTCATTCATTTCTTTAGCTTCCATATAATATGCTCTAACTTATTATGCCATCTAACTTCTCTATCCATGTAATCGCCGAATCTGAACCAGGCTTCCCCTCTGTATGCATACTCTAACCAAATCTTCCTACCTGTGATATTACAGCGTTTGGGTAAAAATGCGAACTTGAATTCCCAGCCCAAACATTTTTTGTAGAATAAGCCTTCCCATGCCCTTTCATTCAATGGATCAATCATGTTCCCCACTCATTCTTAAACAATGGTACTTGTAATCTATCACTGTATCGCCAGCCACGTTTCATTGCGGCTAATGCTACATTCTTTGCGTTCAAGCTGTAAACACTTTCAACACCACCTAAGGGCATCAAATATACAGGACCCTTGAACCCTTGCTGCCTATATTCTTGTACAGCCTTTTCAGCTTCTAATACATCTTCTTCACTTGCTACAACAAACTTGAGATATGTAAATCCGATTTCATAATACTGACGTACAACTTCAGGACAAATTGCTTCATCCCACTTCTCACCACTCACTGATAGTTTAGGACTAACACTAAATGTAAGTGCGTTCTTTTCTCTGTGCATCTTCCATTTATATAGATATTCTTTGAACTCAGATGATAACAATTGAGTACCATTTGTTTCAAATGTAATCTCTTTCAATGCCATCATTTTTTCGTGCGACAATAATGCGGGATAAGCACGTTGCCAGCCTAGTAATGGTTCTCCACCTGTAATAACTAAATGCTCGTCTAGCCAACGTTTATCTGGTAACATTTCCATAATGCTTTCTACAATACTATCAGTAGTAAGTACTGGGCTAAGATGTTTGAAACGAGGATCCCAACTTGCGTAACTGTCGCAACCTGTACTAACTAGAGGCAAGTCCTTGTATAATTTAATACTATCAGCATCTATTTTATTTCGTTCTTCGCTCAATTGACCTTTGGGCATACCAAATCCACCACACGTGAAGTTACACCCAAACACACGCAAGAAAACTGAGGGTACGCCCATGTAACGACCCTCACCTTGTATGCTATAAAATAATTCTGCTACTTTTAACTTTTCCATTTACCAATGACGTATAACGCCTGCAATAATAAAACAATTTGTGACTATGTATGATAGCACAATTAAGGTTCTAATACAAGCAATACGGTCAGCTTCCTGATCCGTACTGCCTGCTTTTTCTCCTAGGGCTTTTGCCCACAGTCTCCAAAATTTATTCTTTACCAATTTTCTTCTGGAAGTAGTTTAACAACACACCATAAGCCGGTAGAATAACAACCAAACTTACAATCAACTTACTAATAGAGTTGTTAGTTGCAACGATGTGCCAATTTTGAGCCATAAACTCGTTTGCACCATATGCGAATGCTGTAAAGAAGAACACATAGGTATCAAGGAACGTGCTTGCAATTGCGCTCAATGTAGGTGCAATCCACCATGTCTGATACTTCTCACGGAAGTATTGGAATACGTAAACATCCAACAGATTAGACACAAAGTATGCCATACCAGAACCCAAACCGATTCTGAATGCAACACTATCAGGTGCCCCGCCTAATTTTACAATCATTACACTCACAATGATAGCCGGGATGAATGACAGTGCAATAACTGCACGACCAGTCTGCTTACCCAACATACGAACAGTCAAGTCAGTTAGTACAACGACTAACGGGAATGTGAATGCCGCGATTGAGAGTGGGTGCCCTGCAATGTCAATTTTAAATTGAACAATGTAGTTACTAATGGCAATAATGATGATATGTGCTATCATCAATTTATGTGCCAATGATCGGTCAACACCGGCCAATAATTTTTCAAACATATTTTACTCCTTTAGTGATTACGTTTGCCGTCAAACACGCACACAAAATATAGTGGGTTATGTTTGGCAGTATTGTGAACACGGTGAAATACACCATCTTCTATTAGAACAACATCGCCGCCCCGTACAGGAAAGCGTTTGTCATCTAATTCCATTTCACCAGTACCAGAGACAAAATAGTATACTTCTTCTTGCCCCTCATGCTTGTGACCTCTTGTGCTTTGCCCAACTTTCAAATCAGTTGAACTAAGCACAAGATTTTTTAATGTTTTGTTATCTTTGAGTACGTAAGTTTCATTGTCTTTGATAACTTCCCCACCCACATCGTATATCTGTAATTTCATTCAAATAAATCCTCATTCCATTCACGATGTCCTTCACGATAAGCCATGTTACTTATAGTTTCACGTACTTCAACACGATAGCACCAAAGTCTATTGGCTTCTCCTGGACCTAGTAGATCAGGGATATAAACACCGTTAACATATTTGTATAGCATATCGGCTAGTCCCTCACATCCTAATCTTGGAAGAATAGTGAGTTTAGCCATTTTCTTTTCTTGCAATAGTTTATAAGTTTCTAGTTCTGGATCATCTTGCGCCACCAACAACGTGTGGTCAAACTGATCTTCTAGCATCCTTTTCAATTCTTTCAATCCACCGTAATCCATAGCCCAGTTACGAACGTCTAAGTTGTCAGTTCCGAAATAGAATTTCATACTGAAACTATAACCATGAATTAAGTTGCAATGACTGTCTGCACGCCATTGACGATAAGCGCATGGGAATGAATCGTGGTACTCTTTGGTACTTACATATTTGTATGTTATCGGTTGCATAATTTCTCCTATATTAATTGTAACATAGGCAGCAGAATTTGTATAGCGGGATGATGACCGAAGGCCGCTACTCTTATTTACCAAATCCAAGTTCTTTTCTGATTTTTGTAGCACTAATTTCGGTAATAGATTCGTCAAACGTTTCTTGTTCAATCTTATACCCAACATCACGCCCATATGTAATGTTTACAATGTTTGGTACAACTTGAATCTCGTATTGTCCTTGATAGATTGGATCTAAATCTCTACGAATAAAATTCTTGACTTGCTCAATGGCAAATGGGTTACTTCCTTGCCATCCTTGACAGTCACGTATTTGAATGATAACTTGCCCAGTCTTTCTGATAGCACGTTCAAACAACGCACGATGACCTTGATGCCATGGTTGCCAACGTCCTAGCATTTGTACTGTTTCTTTTTGCCAATCGAATACTGGTCGACGGCGATTCTCTACAATATGTTGAGCAACAAAGTCAGCCCATTTCTCTGCGTTTTGCTCTGTGATACGGAAGTCGTAAAGTTCTGGTGGTACAAATGCTTTGTTAGTATCTTCAAATCGACCTTTATCAATAGTATCAATCCATATAGTCCAGTCTGCTTTAAAGTTATTACGCATTTCAACTAATGGCGCAACAAAGTCAACGATAACATAATCTGTATTGCTAGTGTCTGCTAGTTCTCGCATACGATGGCTTTGTCTAATACGACCTTCACGGCTGAAGTCCCAGTCATCGTAATGTCTACGAACCTCATCAGCATTTAACCAACCTACCGTGATCTTTGCATCAGTAAATGGCACTAAAGAATTCTCATCTGGATATTTCATATAACCTTCGAGGGCTTTCTTTAGTCGTTCAGCAAAATAAGTTTTGCCAGCGCCTGGCAATCCCATAATCAAAATTCTCTTATTCACCATTTTACTCCAAATTTAGCATTTTCTGCTTCTGCTACACGCATACGCAAATTACTAGAGCTAAAACTATGGTCTCTCCTGGAGTTGTATACTACTTCGATTCCACGGTCTATACAAATTTGCTTGCCTGTAAATTCTTTGTCTTTATACTCTTCACCAATGATACGTACATCAATAGGCAAGATTTTTAGAATCTCTTCCAAGTCTTGTTCTGTGTGGTAGATTAATATCTCATCTACATATCTAACTGCTTGTAACTGTAACTGACGCTCTACTATACTTTGTACGGGCTTATTTTTAGTATCAGGTCTGTCTATAGATGGATCGACTTGTAATCCAGCAATCAAATAGTCACAGTGTATTTTACACTCTGCTAACATAGACATATGTCCAGCATGCAATAGTTCAAATGCGCTGAATGTTATTCCTATTCTCTTATCCTGTAGTTCTTTTAGTTTGTTGAAAATCATTTTTTAAGAATCTCCACAATCTGTTCTTGTTCTTTCTCTTTGAGCCATTCTTCTTCCATAGAAAAGTGTGGTGCTTCTCTTACTAACCTATCCACAAACCATTTCAGTTCATATAGTTCTTGTTTTATAGACCATTGAGTGTAACCGTCATTACGCAGATCACCACACTCATGGGCCATAATACAGAGTTGATGACGAATACTATTCATATCCCACTCTTTCTTATAGCCCATTATTTCCCCTTGCAACAGCAGTTACGCCCTTGATTGCAATCTTGGTTACAGTCACTATCAGGTAATCTACGAACGATAGTAACAATGATTGCGATAGTTAATATAACGATTAATAAACTCATTCTTTAACTCCAAAATGTTCTTTTATTTTCTTGTGCAAGAACTCTTGGTTGTATCCATATCCACTATGTCGGATATCCTCAGTTTGCAACAAATCACAACATTCCCTGACAATCAACTCGGCGAACTTTTGCATCATATAAGCAGGGTATTCCCCATTTGGATCTTCATTAGCCGCTAATGCAGCCTGTTCAACAAGTTTTTGAATTCGTTCGTTCATTTACATCCCTTCATAGCAATGTTTAAGAACTCTGCACGTGCAGCTGGATCAGTTTTGAATCCACCACCTAAACGACTTGTAACTGTACTTGAACCAGTATCTTCTACACCACGACTCTTAACACAATAGTGTTGTGCGTCAATCATTACGGCAACGTCTTCTGTTTCTAATATAAACTGTAGGGCATGAAATACTTGTTCTGTAAGACGTTCTTGGATTTGTGGGCGCTTGCTGAAATACTCAACTATACGATTAATTTTACTTAGTCCTAGTACCTTATTCTTAGGTACATATGCAACAGTAGCATGACCATCAATAACGACAAAATGATGCTCACAATTAGATTGAACGGAGACATTGCGTTCGACAACCATTTCATTGTAATGCATTTTGTTATCAACTGTCGTACACTTTGGAAAAGCCTCATAATCCAATCCCCAGAAAATTTCATTGACAAACATCTTGGCTACACGTTTGGGTGTATCAATGAGACTGTCATCGTTTAAATCTAAACCTAGAGTAACCATGATACTATGAAAGTGTCTTTCAATGTTATCAATCTTCTCTTTTCGGTCAAGACTACTATTTATAATAGGGGTTTCAACACCCATTTTGACTAGGTGTTCGTGTACTTTTTGACCCAACTCTGGATCAGTTTTTGTTTTGTTATAAGACATATGAATCCTTCCTTACGCGGATATTAAATTTGAATTGTGCTACCGTTGTGTAGCACAAGTATTTATGCCTGTGAGAATCAGTTGTCTAATTCCATAGAGTTCCATTCTTTAATTAGAGATAGAACTTCTTCTTCAGTAGTACACATCGTTTTGGTGTTTGTCCAGTCTTGCTTTTTGTTACGACCACCAATTTCTACCATCCAACCGTTATCATAACGGTTGATAGTAATAGACTCGTTGACTTTTGCTAGTTTAGTTAGTTTTGCCATTTTACTTTGCCTTTGCTTCTTTACGTGCAGCCTTCTCAGCAGTAATTTCATTACGGCGTGCTTTTACTGCTTTTGCTAGTTCAGCTAGTGCTTTGCGGGCCCGTGTGCCGGCTGCTGAATTACCCTTCTCGAACTTTTCGTTCTCGGCTAAGTAATCTTCTAAGTGTTTTCTCAAATCATTATGTGCGCTCATTTCTTCTTTCCTTTCGTAGTTTTCTTTGCGGCTGGTTTCTTTTGGGACATTTCATATGCCTCAATAGCTTCTCTTACTTCTTTTGCAAGTTGTTCATCATCCCAAACAAGTTCAGTGTGACCATCTTCAAAAGTTTTTACCGTCAAGTGTGTACCTTGATTCATCTTGGGCCAGCCATTTGATGGTACATTGACTAGTTCTTCAACTTTCTTTTTCTTAGTTGCCATGTTAATCTTCCTTATCAGGTGTAATACCTTTTAATCGTTTCATCATCACATACTTGTCATATAGTTCGGACATAATTGTTTTATCTCCTATACCCCATGACATAGCAGCCTGCCATTTAGATTCTGCTATCTTATGCTTTGGTGTATTGGGAAACTTCTCTAATACAAGCGTTTCCCATAGTTCATCAGTATTTTGACTCACGTGTGTGCTTTCTGTAATCAGTTGACATGCGCAACCACTTCTCGCCCTTGCCTTCCATGATATCAACGATTCTGTCGATTGTCTTGTCAGTCCAATCGCTAATCATTGTCATGTTTGCATGTGGGCGCTCAAGTAATGGCTCTAGTTTATTCATTGCATCTTCTAGTGACCAAGGCACATACATGCGTTCATGGTCATTTGCCAAAGTTTCAGGGAAACTGCGATAAGCAGGATAAAGTACATTACATCCCAAAGTATCAGCTTCTGAAATAGTATTCGATACCCAATCTTGCAAAGCGCAATTGAACACAACACGGCTATCGTTAACGATATTATAGTAAGCATTCTTGTCTAGATCCTCATAGAGTTTAAGACGACCACTTTCAATCATGTCTCTAGTACGTTGTAGATAACCTTCATTGTTGGTCCTTAGTTTAGCACCACTGCAAATACAAAATTCTACATATGTTTTGGGATGACGTAGATGCCAATGATCGATTAGATCCATGTAAAAGTCTGGCTGCTTTTCTTGATCCCAACGTGCTGAGAAAACAACACGATGCTTTCGTTGATGGAAACGTTTGATTTCTCCAACACGCTCTTTGACTTCTTCTTTTCCAAATGCTAGACCACTGATATTATAGATTGGACAATCCCAACCTGCAATCTTCATGTTCATTACCATTTCTTCATTACTAGCTAGAACAGCGCCACCTGAGTCTCTAACTAGTTCGCAGACCATTTTTTCGTAGAGTCCCATCCACTTACTCATTCCCCAGACATGAACGAAATCGTCAGGATCGATTGATTGAGCGAGACAACGCACAAAGATTCTAGGACGTAATGTCTGTGGCACTTGATTCAGGATGTAGGGCAAACTCTCGATACCCGGCTGAAACATATCTTCAAAGTAGATAACATCTTCGTTAGTTACTTCTCCAGCTTTCATCATTTTAATTAGATTCATTGGTTGCGACATACCATAATATGTGCGACCGTGTGCATCTAATACTTGCCCAGTAACGATAGCTTGGTCACTTGTTAGTGTATCACCTGGGACTACTACATAAGTAAGTCCTCTACGGTCAAACACTCTAGTGTTCCACTCTGTCAATTGGAGCGTATACCTTGCTTTATAAGGTTCAAGCCCCATGTAAAATAATCTTCTCATGTCTTAACGTGTATTTGCGATCAACTCGTCCCAGCTATCTTTTGCTGGTTTACCTGCGAGTTGCTTAGTGTGTTGACGATAAGCATAACTGCGCATATCGTACAATGATGCCTCGTCAAACTTATACCCATAGTCTACACAGAATTCTTTGTACTTTTCCAAGTCATCAAAGATTTGATGTACACGGGGATTAGATTGAAAAGTTGGTTTTGCCATTTTATTTCCTTTTTAAATAGCGACTGATTGATAAGGTCTTGTTTTGTTATAAGAAATCGTAGCACCGTTCTCACCATCTTCGCTGACAGTAATCTCAATGTCACGATCGGGATATCGTTGTGCGATTGCCTCATAGAGGTCATCACTCAACATTTCACAACTTTTGTGATTCAATTCTAGTGTAGACTGAGAATATAGATTCTCTAACCAACGCTTGAATTGAATAAACTCAATATCCCTGTCGTTGTGAAATACTTCAATCGCCACGTTGAAATGAAAGATGTGACGATGTGGAGTTCCTAGAAAGCTAACATCATACTCATCACCTGTTGCTAGTGCTGGGTCTGATGCAGCCTGATAGTATGCGTGAATGCCTTCTTTGCGAAAAGTCACCCATACCATGCGTTTTGCTTTGTCTTTGATTCGTGTGCGCTGTTCTTGTAATGCGTATTCTCTTTGATCCATCATTTATACCTGTCTAATGTTGCCCATGTTAACCATGCGTGAAATGCGTTATAAACTTTTTCAGCTTCTTTTTCGTCTTGTTCAAGTTTTACACCGCGTACATAAAATCCGTCACTAGCAATACGTAACATCTCACTATTTTTGGCTGCTTGAAATGTTATATTGCTATCCATATCAACGGTCATCATTGAAGTCATGTGTATCATGTTCGTGTTCCCACTGCAATCTCTCTAATCTGCGGATTTCATCCTTATACTGAAGTTTTTTCTTCTTCATTTCTGAGATTTTCAGTTAGTTTTAGATATCCATTACGTATTAATGCAAAAAATTTCATTAGGTTACCAGCAAAGTTAGCAAATAAACCTACCAACATTAGTACGACTGGAGCAACTCCTCCAAGCACGGTAACAATGCCTGCTATAACCTTCTTAGAATTATCAGATAAACTATTAAATTTATCAATTAGTTTAGTAATTACCTCAATAATTGGTGTAACTACTCTTAAGAATAATTCTCCAACTGGAGCCAGTGATGATCTTATAGATTCAATGGCAGACTTAAATTTTGTAGCAGTATTTTCTTCAATAGCATTTAATTCTTTTGTTGCAATTGCAGCAAGATCTTGTGCAGACATTTGCATTAATTCCATAGTTCTTTGTGCTTGAGATCCCTGCTTTGCTATATTTTCAAATAATGCACCAACTCTTGCAAACTGGAATTTTCCAAAAAGTTGTTCAATTACTCTTTGTCTTGCTAAAGGGGTTAATGTTTTTAGTGCATCTCCAAGTTCTAAAACAGTTCTCATTACATTTCCAGCATTCTTATTAACTATCTGCTGTAAATCAATGCCAACTCCCTTGAGCATTTCTTTAGCAGCCTTTGTTGGATTAATTAATGATGCAAGTGCTGACTTTAATCCATTGGCAGCAGAAGCAGCATCAACTCCACCTTCTTGCATTGCTGCTAGGAAAACCGACATATCCTTAACGTCGCCACCCAATCCTCTAATAATAGGAGCAACTCTTGGAATAGCATCTGTTAGGTTTTGTAAACTTACAACAGACTGGTTTTCTACTGCGTTCAAGAAATTAATTGATTCAGAAAGTTGTTCTGTGTTTAGTTGAAATGCTGTTTGTAATGATATTGTTGCTTGTAATGCCTGTTGCTTTTCTACCTCGCCAAGCACTGAAAGTCTAGTAGCAGCCTTTACGGTTTCACTTAATTTTTCTCCTTGAAAGCCTGCTGCTGCAGCATCTGCTGCTATTGACATAGTGTCTTGAATTGCTACACCATATTTTGTAAATTCATCAGCAAGTCCACGAATTACATCAAGGTTAGACTGTGTTTCGGAAGGCATTGTAAACATATCTCCATAAACACGCTTAAATCTAATAACCTGCTGCTCTAACTCCATAAATACTTTGGAAGATGTTGATCCGAAAACAGATAAAGGTAATGTAAAACCAACCATCAACTGACGGCCAGCCCACTGCGTATTCTTACCAAAATTTACTAAGTTAGTACTGCCCTGCTTTAACAGTTGATTAAACAATTGCTGCTTTTGTGCAGCCATCATTGTCTTTGTTCCTAGATCCTCCATATTCAAAGATAGTGGAGTAACTGCAATTGCTTTTAATGCACCGTTAGCATCACGGCCCATCTTAATATATTGAGTTTGTAGTTTTCTAGTTCTTTCTAGTGCAACCTTTTCAACTGTTGCAAGTTCTGTTTGGAAAACCTTGCCAAACATTTTAGATGAGGCAACGCCATATCTAAAGTACTCTCGCATTGAGAATTTGTTTTTCTCAAGAGAGTTAGTAAAAGATTCAGCAGAGGTTCGGATTGTCTGAATGCGAGCAGCAAACTGCCCTGTTGCATTGATTGAATCAACAAACCCCTGCTGTAGATTTCTTTGTGCTATCGCTGCTGAAGCGCTAGACTTTGCAATAGAACTGTGGAAATTTGATATCTGACGCTGTAAATTTTTAAGTTCTGATAGCGCTGCAGACGTGTCGATATTAACGCTAATATTAGCATTAACATCTGCCATTCATTTCCACCTCTTTTTTAACTAATTAGGCATTTACATTAGCAAAGCCAAGAAGATTGTCTTCGCCTAACTTAATACCTGATGCAACATCTATAATCTTATAGACTGTTGGAAGATCTATATTCTTTTCAAGAGCGCTTAGATCTTCTGATAACTTTGGATTGTATTGCTCAAATGCAATCTGAACACATTCCATAAGAATTGTCATAGACTTATCATTGTCTTCTGCGACCTTTTGTATTTTTTCAAAATTCTTCATAAATTTGCGAAGCAAAAAGATATTAAGTGGCTTAAGTTCAATTTCTGTGCCATCCATTAGTGTTGCTGTTTGCTTTTCATTTACTACTTTTGTCATTTATTCCTCCATCATTGACGTTTCTAATTATATCATATTGACCACTTTAATCTATCTTTTCGTAGTCAATACCCATACCTATTCCAAATCCAGCCTGCTTGGCATTTATACCTTGCAATGCTAGTATATCATTAGAGTTGCTTGCTTGTCCCTTACTAAACACTCTAGCCTTTAAGTCCTCCCAGGCATTGTTTTTTGTTGATTGTTTATCTAGATCGACTCCCTGTAAAGCAGCATTAAATTTTTTATTTTCATAGTCTAAGTCTCTTTTTGTTGATAATAACAATAGCAATTCTGGCATAGATATAGATTCTTCAAGTTCCTCAAAATTTTTCCATATTCCAGTCATAAACAACTCTGCCTCTAGTTTGGGCAAATCTAGCGTATCCCAGTTAGATCCATCATCTTTTTTCTTTATAGAAGACTGCTTTTCTTGATTATTTCTAATTTTAACATCAGCACAATACTCTAAGATTTTATACAAACTTTTCATATCAAAATCTAACTCTAGATCTTCTTTTGTCAAATATTTATTCGGTCTAAATTGTTGCATTGCTATTCTGGCACATTCTATTAAAATATCGATAGACTCATCGTTATCTTTGGCATTTTGAATTTGTTCAAATTTATCCATAAATATTTTCATATATTTTATTTTAAGTGGTGATATTTCAATAATATCTCCAGAAATAGATTCTATTGTTCCAACTTCATATACATTATTAGCCACATCTTTATTATAGCAAACAGAAAAGCCCAACCAAAAAGGCTGGGCTATCCGTTATAACAAAAAATGTTATAGGGTTGTTACAGTACGATCAATGATCTTACCATATGAACCTGTACCGTCTTCTGGTAGCAAACGGAATGAAACTTCAAACATTGTAGCCTCATCACGCTTTGCTGACACAGTAACATTTTCAATCGAAAGTGCACGATATGCGACATAGATACGTTCTAAGTTAGAACCTTCTTCGCAATCTCCAGTTCCAGGACCAACAGCAACAAGACCACGCTCTACAGGGCATTCGCCTAGAGAACCTGACTTCATGTTGAATATTTGACCTGTTGTAGTTGCCTTGTCACCTGTTAAATCTGCTGAACTGCCTGCAACAGCAATCAAAAGATTTTCTAGGGTAGCCTCAGCAAATGTGGTATTAAGATTTACTTGCATGCCTTGCTTGTATAACTTAGCAACGTCAAGAATCTGATCCACCTGGACTTCACCAAAATCTGGCTGGAACTGAAGTTCCAAACCATTCATGGTATAACCAATGTTATTAAAGCCTACTGTATCCTCAAGTGTGGTTACGTACGCTTCGCCTTCAATTGGTGTTGGGTTTCCACCCACTGCCAAAGGTCCGTCATAAACGAACACCTGGGCTGCACCGACGATAATATTATTACTATTACCTAGAGCCATATATTTCACCTCTTTTTTCTATAGAAATAAAAGGCAGTGTTTCCTCAATGACAATTATACATGCCTTTTATATAATTGTTTTTGTTGGTGACTTTGGTTCAGGAGGAGATAATTGATCTAAGATAGTTGTATCTTGATGATATTCATAATCAATGATTATCTTGTTGCCACCATAGGTTCGTGCTGTACCAAAGTCTATAATATCTCTTGTTTCTTCTAGTTGATATATCTTAAAATTATGAAAATAAAATCTATTATCCAATAAAGTGTTTCCGTCAAGCCTTATTTGCCTATTTCTGGCCCAAGCATTTATCTCTTTAGCAGACTCGTCGCCCCTATCTAATAGCCTTAATACTGATTCCTGTATATTTACCATAGTCTCGATTGGGTTTGATCCTTGAGCATAAAAATAATACATTACCTGCTCATTTTTTATATGGGGAAATGCTGACCGTCTCATTTTAACAAGCCTATCCCAGGCTGCAGCGGCTCCCGTAGTAGTATTATTAAAATATTCAGTTAAATCATTAATTGTAGATGGTGTTGATGGGAAAAATGGAAAGTTCGGAAGACCAGATAGTTCTGGTATTTTTTCCTGTAAATATTTATTAATCCATAAAACTGGTGTATTTATTGATGACATAGAGTTTGACATTATTTAACCACCTTTACGTTTGCCACCCAGCGGTATCCTGTATCTATACCCTTATTCTTACCAAGTTTAGCACCTGACTTAAGGTTCGCCTTATACGCTACTGGGTTTTCTAAATCTTTTAGCATTCCGCTTTTTCTCAAAAATGTTTGCTTAAAATATCTATTAAAAAATGTATCAAAAACTTTTTCAAATCCGTTCTCTGTTGCCCCACCAGGATTTAAAACTGTTACTGGATTTTTAGTAAAAACCTCTTCACCATCTATTTCAAACTTTAAAACTTCTGCTGTTTTTGGCTTTATAACTACTGCCTGCCCCTGCTCCATGATAATTGCCTTATTATAGAATGGTTCTTTAGACCCCTGCTTAATAGATGTAGATTGTTTGAATGATGATTTAAATGATAATCCTAAGTTACTAACTGTATAATCTATATCAAATAATCGTGCATCTGGACTTCCAGTTTGATACCATTCATATACGTGATGTAAGGTTTGAGGACTTACTCTAGCATTAGAGTCAATATATTGATTTAATAATTCTATTATATCTTTACCAAGTGCGTTTAAAAAAACATTTTTTGCTTTTTGTGCACCCTCTAAAAATCCGAGAGAATAGTCTATGATATTATTCATTTCTTTTCTAAAAAGATTGCCATCTAGTTTTACTGCTATCATATATCACTCGCTTGATTTTCTGATCTACGAATTATAAGTTTATAGTACTCAGCATTTCCAAATGGACCGATAAAAGGTTCGTGTGTGGCTATCTCAAAAATAGTAGACTTTCCAGCCCTTGGGCCTACTGTTTCTGTATAAATTTCGTTACAATTTTTATCTTTAATATTAGTAATAATAACATTAGTGATAGAATTTCTATCCTCTAAACTTGAAATTCTAATATCACTTTTAACTCTTCCAATTAAAATTTTATCTTGTGTAATATTTACATTTGGAGTGACTTCTTCTTTAAATGCCGTACCTGCTGGTGTAAAAGAGCATGCAATTGTTCTATCTAAAACCCATGTCTTCTTAACATTGCCGTATGCACCCTGTTCTACAATTGGATGATAAACGTCTGCCAGCATTGGAAAGGCGAAGTCTGGTTCCTCGCAAATCATTATAAAACTCCTGGCTTAGTTATTGACTTTGTATACTTTTCTAATATTTTATCAACAATCATATTTCCAGTGCCAGATAATACTGATTTATCAAATTGTATTTTAAATTGATCTGTATTGTATGATGTTATATATCTCTTGTAGTAATCTAATTTTCCACATTTAATATCTTCTATAAGCATTTTAGTTGCAATAACAACATCTGTTGGTACAACTTTATACCCAACATCCATAATAATTGTAAAATCATATCCCTTTGGAAAATCTCCAGTTCTATATCCCACAAAACCTAAATCACCAGATCCACCAATAATTTTAGTTGGACTATAATCCATCCTATTTCTTTCATTCAACTCTGTTTCAATTTCAGTTCTATATATTGCAGAATTATCTAATAAAATGTCATATCGATATGGATATGCAGAAGGATTATCTACATCATATACCAGAACATTATTTTCATAAACCTTTAAAACTCTATTTGATTCATGCCATAATGAAAAATAATCCAATCCTTGACCAATACCGTTAATGGCCAGTTTATGATTATAAAAACCATCTCCAACTACAGTATCAATAATTGAACGTGCAATTAATTCATATGTCTTATATTCTTCAATTTCTGAATTAGTGCTTCCAAATTCTGTTGGATTTACATATGGTCTAATTATATTTAAATTATCTTCATAAAGAATATGTTCATGCTCTGAATCATAAAATCTAATTAAAAAATTTCTATCAAATTGAACTTTTGCTAAAGGAATTTCATAAACTAACTTTCCATTAGCGTCAGACATAATATTTGATTCTTCGTATGAGTGATCCACCAAATCCTCAACATAGACAATATACTCATAATTTGGTATGGGCAATGTCCATGTAGTTGTTATAGGATAAGGTGGAACTCTCAATACTTCCATTTTATCGTCCGAACTCCCTTGCTACCTCTTCTGGTGTAGCAATTCTAATGTGATCACGAGTAGACCATTTGTCTGCCTCTGCTTGAGTTACGATATTATAACCTCTGCTAACCTTACCTACTCCGCTCCAACTAACATTTTTAGTTGAATAAACTGCAACTGTTTTATTGCTTGTTTTCTTAGGCTTTAGTGTTGGCTTTTTTGCTGTTTTTGGTGTCTTAACAGCACCTATAACTCCATCGGCAACGGAACCTAGTGCTTGAACTTCTTCTGAAGATGACTTAGAAAAGTCTGAAGTTGTAATTGCATCTGTGGTTGGTTCTGATTCATTTACTGATGATTCAACGCTATTATCTTCCGCTGTTTCCTCAACCTTTGCTTCTGGCATAGGAGCCTCAGCAACTGGTGCTGTCTCAACAACTTCAGGAGTAACAACATCTTCTTCTGACACATTATTGTTAAAATTATTTTCTTCCATTATTTAACCTCCTATGTGAACTATTATAACAGAATACTAAAGATAAGAGGGGGAGGAGATCAAACCCCTGCCCCCTCTCAAAAGGTACTGACTACAGATTATGCATCTGCTGCAGCATCTGCCCACGCAATTGCGTCTTCTTCTTCCCATTGAATACCGAAGCGGACGAATACTGTGTATTCAATTGTGTCCTTCTTCGCCTTGTATTCACGGTTGACGACGATATCACGCTGGAAGCCCCATACACGGTTCTGTGGGAATGTCAAATCGACATATCCTGCAGGGTAGTAAGGAACTTCTTGAACATCGATACCTAGAACACGAGTTGTACGTGCTCCACCGAATGTTTGTGCAGAACCATCAAGGTATGCTTGACGATTTGCAGATGTACCAGCAACACGGTTACCCATTGCTTCAGCAATTGCATCAGCAAGTGTACCATTGTGCTTTACGATACCAGCAAATACGTCTGTACCTGCGTAGAACTTAAGGTTATTCTTAAGTGCACGGTACTTACGTGGCATTGCAAGAATAATTTCCTGCATTACTTCTGGTGTCCAAGCATTATCAGCAACTGTAACGACTGCCTCATGTGAGTCACCGTTTGTCTGATGCTTATTGATAAAGCCTGACATAATTGAAAGGAAGTTACCTGTTGATCCATCACCATTGATAGCAAGATCTTCGATATCATTAGCGAATGCGTTTGTCATAAGACGAACTAAGTGATCTTCAAGCGCAGCCCCCTCAATATTATCTTCAAGTGCTTCAGCAGAAACTTCCCAATCAAGACGAATCTTCTTGGTTGTAAGTTCTACCTTGCTGAATGTTGCACCAGTGTTTGTATAATCACCGATACCTTGAGCAGCAGCACGGATTACACGCTCACCAACGTTAACTTTTTCAAGTTCCATGGTGTTTGCTCTCATAGTTACACGACGACCATCTTGGGCGAGAACAGTAGCATCCCATACGTAATCAATGAAACGCTGTGCTTGTTCAGGGCGGAGAATACCGCTTCCAGCCTCACCCGAAGGATTTACTGCGTTAGGTCCTGTGGTCAAACCCAAATTTGCATTTGGAATATTGCCTAGGACACCGCCTGTTGTGTAGTTGCCAGGTACGTTTGAACCTGCTTCAGATCCTGAAGCAAATGCACCTTGAGGCTGGTATAGACCTGGTGTTGTTCCACCTAGTTCTCCAGACTCGCCTGGCTGATTTTTAATTAACTCTTCCGACATATTGTCACCTCCAAGTTTTCTTTACCTATTTAAATAAGTCGGCTGTTTTGAGGAAACGTCCGCCCCATAAGGATTTTTCAACCATTTCTGGTTGTTCCTGCACGATCTCGCCTAGATCGCCAGACTTTCGGAAAGCGGTGTCTGCTTCTACTGCGTCTACTCGCTTACCAAATCTATTTACTTGTTCTGTTGTTGCAGCAATATCTTTGGCAACTGCATCAAGAGAATTTCTTACTAACTCTGTATCAACCTTTGAAGACTTAAGCATTTCTACTTCTGCCTGCAAAGACTTAACAGTTTCAACTAAATCGCTAAAGGCTGATGTAAGTGTATTTTTAACATCTGTAATTGCATCAACAATTACTTCGTCTGACTTCTTTGCCTTCATCTCTTCTTCCATTTCAGAATTAGGACCTTCCTTAGAATCTTCTTCTTCGGTTTCCTTATCTGGATGTGCAGCCTTTTCTGTTTCAGCAACTTCTGTTGTTTCAACAACAACTTCTGTATTTTCAGTTGTTTCAGCAACAACTTCTGACTTCTCAGTTTCAACTACTGGAGTTTCGGCAACAGCCTCTGGAGCGATTTCTTCTGCCTTAGCAACTTCGACTTGTTCAGCCTTTGTTTTCTTTGACATAGGATCTTCCTCCTTTGTTATCTTAGCATCAATGCCTTTAGCACTATCTACTAAGAACTTGACTATATCCATTTTTTCGTTGTCTTCTTTTTCAACGAAACCTATATTTTTCATTTGATTACCTGTTGTTGGGCTTATCGCAGTCTCTTCTTCTGAAACCATAACAATTCCAGATTGCTCATCATAAAATACATTCTCTAGCGCAACATCTTGTCCTTTTACCACAGCAACTCCATCTACCTTCTCAACATGCATAATATTTGCAAACTGATTTGCTGGAGAGTCTACTAATGATAACTCTACAAGATCATAATCTTTAATAATTCTAATTGTGGAATCTGACTTTTCATCATAACCGTCATCCCATTTATTCATTCTACCGCCGATAGAAAAACCTGTATATGTATTATCTAAAACTTTTTGCCATGCATCTTCTGCACCTTTTGAAATATAAGCAGAAACAAATACTCCGTTATAAAACTTCTTTGTTTCTGGATCAAAGTAACGATCTTGCTTAAAAGACACCATCTTACCAACAGCGGATGGCTGATGCATTTCACGAATATTGCCACGGAAGTTTGTAAATGCTTTCATTGATGCTTCTGCAGTAACAATATCTCCTTGTTTGTCAACATTATCAAGAGATGCAAAACCTGAGACGATACGTCTCTCTTTATCAACCTTCGCAAATGGAAGGGAAAGTCTTACTGAATCTCCATTGGTATCCCAATGTGCTTTAGATATAGTCATACTAGTATATTATAGAGCCCTTTTTACACAAATGTTAAAAATTGTGCATAACCTGTGGATAACTTATTGGGTTGATCTGCCTTCGCCTTTAGGGTTTCTACCAGAAATTGTTGCTGGTCCATCAGACTGATTATTCAGTCTTTCTCCATCCCTGGCTCTTTCTGTATTATCCTGTGGCTTTGGCTGAAAGGGTTCGTCTCCTCCTTCCCGCTGTGGAAGTCCTAGAACAGTTCTTGCTTCATTTGGAAGCATGACTTGAGTCTTTACATATCTTTCTAAAATTTGAGATTGTGCTATTTCATCAGTTAAGGTTAGTTCCTTAAACTTTAGTACAAGAATATCTGTTTTTTCTTTAATAATTTTGCTAAGTGTTTTCTCTAATTCTTTTTGTGCAGGTCTTGCAACTTGCTCTTTAAATGTTCTATCTTGTGAAAGTGCTGCTGCAATTCCTGCAGAATCTCCTCCACCAATTTTTGACAATGGAACCTGATGAGCAATTAATATATCATCACGATTTTGTTTACGATATCTTTCAAAAGAACCTTCTTGAACACCGTTCTCAATTGGTTCCATCTTAAACTCAACTTTGTTATTATCTGTATCTCCAGGCAAAGGAATATATAAAGTTCTGTGTGACTGACCTTTGAGATTAGTTTGTAAAAATCTAAACATTTTATCCTCAGCATCAGATGATAGTTTTGCTCCCTTTAATGTAACCACATATCTAGGGACAGCCTTATTGCTAAAGTAATCAATATTATATTGAGATGCTAACTGATCTCCGTACAATGAATTAATTGCAGAAATAATATCTGGTACACCATAGAAAGTATTTAAAGGAGAATACTGCTTAAAATGAATAATTTCGTTTGGTCTTGGATCTGATGTAATTGGATTTGGATTTTTTGCTCCAAAATTTCTAAAGTAAACTACCTTTTGTCCAATAATCTGAACATATCCATCACGTAAACGACGTACACGCATTGTGGTAGCAGGAATATGTCCAATATATCCTATTTCTCCACCTGTAGTTCTACCAATTTCTAAATAACCATTTCCTATTGCTTGCATGTCTGTATAAACTTTTGTCATTGTTGTAGTAAATGAATCATCACTATTTAATGATTCTAGCCACTGGTGCATTTCGATTTTTGCACGTTCGATTCTATTTCTTGCTCTTTCAACTTGACCAGAATCTTGATTTGATTCAAGTCGCAACATTGTGCTAGGAGATATTTCAAAATCATATCCAAGGCCAACTACGTTTTCTACCTTTGCATCAATTGCAGCATGATTAGCAAAAGATGTATCGTAAAAGTTTGCTAATTCATAGACATTCCATGGTGGCGTAATCACATCAAATAAACCGTAAGCATTTCTATATACAGTTCCAGGATTAATTTCTTTTGATTTTGCACCATTGATACCGCTTTGCTCTGCTCTAGCACTATCCATATACCCTTGCATATTTTCTGGGGCGATAGCCTTTTCGGTAATTCTATTTGTGCGACGCTTAAAGTTATTATCAAGTCCAGAATATGATTTTATTTCTGTCCAACTTTTATTGAATGGATCGTCCTGTTTGAACTGATCAAGAAAACTAGCAGGCGAATCTATTTTTGCATTAATAAAAAAATCATAATCTTCTGACATTAATCTGTATCTCCATACTTTGCAATTGTATCTTTTGCTGCTTGAACAGCCCCAAGGTCATTTAGATTAGGTATTAATCCTGCCTTCATTCTGTCTACCTGCTCACTATATTCTTCGTCAGTAACTCGACCCATTCCAGCAAAAAAATATGGTGATCCGTCTGGTTCTCCATAATATGCTGCTGCTTGCTTCAATTCAGCAATTTTGGCAATGTCACCCTTCATAGATGGTATATTTAAAATATTTCCATTTCCATCAGTAAACCATTTCCCATTAGCCTTTTTCCAAACATAAATTCCCCAGTCATATTGCTTATCTATTACTGTAACTTTAGTTTCGCCTATTTGCCCTGGCATTCTTGGCTTGCCGTCTTTACCAAAAAGTGGCTGGTTTTGATTTTTCATAACCAATAGTATACCATACTATACTGGATCTGATATTTGGGATTGCCAAGATACATCTTTGAATACTGAATATTCGTATCCATTGACACTAAATATACGGCTATCGTCAATTATTATTTTATTAGTTCCAGTGTATGCCTTGTACAAGTCAGAAGGATTTACACCGTAATAACTTATGGATGATTGAACTAATACCCCCTGCCACAAATAAAAATTATTCCAATATTCCCAATCGAGTAATCCTTCTAATGCAAACTTAACTCTAGCCCACGGCCTCTTGGTTACATTTTGAATTGCCTGAAGGTTTGTTGTTTGATAATACGATAGGCTATTAAAAATAATAGGCCCATTTATCATAATTGACCCTGTATATAGTTTAAAGTTTAAGATGCTTGGAAAGCCTATACCTATCATTGACCATTCATTGACATTAATTACTGGCTCTTTGACGACTTGGCCATTTAGATAAAATACAATTCCATCATAAAGTGCACCAGTATTGCCATCGATAGCATATATTTTTGCCCTCTTGCCTGTTGGATGATTAGCAACCATGTAGAATTTAATTACTTTATTTTTTGAATTTATCTGCATAATTTGTGTTGGAGCATATGGGAAAAAATCTCCATTAAATCTTATCAAAGACTGCATAGCCATAACTTCGTAGTTTTCAGTTTTATTTGAATTAATTGGTATTGCAACGCCTCTATTAATTAATGGATCATGATTACCCCTAATTTCTAATCCAGAATGTCTAGTTAGGTATAGATATGGAGAAGGCCCCTTATATATAGTGAATGGATTTTTTTCTTTATAATTAAAATAATATCCACTATTTACATAAGGATATACAGAAGATCCAAACCTTGTTCCAATATTATTTGCAGTATTATAGTTAAATGCTTGTGATGCTAATTGTAAGTTTTTAATTTTAATAGGCTGATATTTTATCCCATCTACTGTAAACTCAAGATGTGTTACTATGGCAATTTTATTAAAATCTATACCCTTTGGTGGATAAATAATTACATTATCAACAACTTCATATTTAGTATTTATCCAATCATCACCTGGTTCAATTACGCCATTTTTTGGAACATCCTGTATATTAACAAAAAATCCATTAGTTGCGTTTGCCCCAGTCTCTAAATATTCAAATGTAATGTAAGTTTTTAAAATAGAATTAGAAGTATCATACGAATATGTCTTAACTGATCTTTCGGCTAAATCTTGGTAGTCAACATATCCTGTATATAAAAAGTTATCTAGTGCTTCATATGTTCTTTGTACTGGAAAAGAGTATTCTGCGGACAACTCACTATATGTCCATCCATTAGTATCTATTACTTCGGTTTCCTTAAATTTTGTTGGGGCTGGATAGTTAACATTAAATTGAATAAAATCTAGGCCAAGTTTACTATTGCCATACTCATCTGTTATATATTGAGCAAAATATGAAAGTGGTACATAGTCTTTCCATGACCCTTTGGCATCAACATCTAAATAAAAAGTATTGAAATAATTTTTTGGACTTATGCCACAACTTGGATGATGAAGCCTTAATTCAGTAGTTAAGAAGTCAGATGCCTGTCCACCATCTAAGATATATGTCCAGAACATTTGATCGGCATCGCCTCCATCATAGTCAACTCCTGGTCCATACAAATTAAAAATATTTTCATAATCTTTTGGCACACCAATTTCATCAAATAGGTTTTTTATGTCTTTAACATTTTTTTCAGAACAAATTCCTATTTTATAAATTTTACCAGTGTATGTTTTATTAAAATCTTTTGTGCCACCAACATACAATGATAGGTTAGTATTTGTAAAAAATGAGGTTATATCTCCACCAAAATGATCTCTAAATACATCTATCTCTAAACCTACAGCAAATGGTATTTCATCAGATATAGAAAGAGCCTCGTATATTGTTACTGGATCAGATTCACCATATTTTAGTATGTATCTAATATCATTACCTATATACTCTATAGAAAAGTAATTTGATGATTGGTCTTCTAGTCTCAATAAAACTTCTGGTCCAGAATAAACTAATGGCTTCTGGAAAATTCCATAAAATGCATGAGCCTGTCTGCCATTTAAACTAAACCTATCAAAATATAAATATGAGTCAGTATTTGCCCACTCTGCAGATGGCTTTAGATTTAAAAATAAATTCTCTTCATCTTGGATTAATGCACAGTCTTGTAATAATTTTGTTTCTGTTTTGCTTGTATCATTAATAAAAATTTGTGGAGTAGAAAAATGAGGAACTGATAAATAATTATCCTCAATAATAACATTGTCTAAAACTCCCTGATCCCATGATCCAAGATCTGGATAGTTATAATTCTTTGTATAGTCAGCAAATGAATAATCAAAAACTATAGAACTTCCCCCATATGAGGCATTTAAGTTTTCTGGATATTCAACGCCCTGTCCGTAAACAAATCTTCGTTTTGCAACTAATGATGGGACTAAGTATCTGTATAAGGCAATACAGTCTAGTTCTATAGGCTCAATGTCACTATATGCATAAAATCCAATCCAGTCCTGATCTTTACCATCGTTATCGAATTTGTCTGGCAAAGAAAGTTTGCTGCTGTCTAAACTTAAAGAGATTATCTCTTCTCCGTTTAATAAAATTGTAGATAAATTATTGGAATATTTCCAATCTATAAGCATTGGGCGTTCCCATTGACCTATGTAATATGATTGATAATTTCCATTAATCTTTAGAATTAAAAATGGTCCACTTATGTATATACCATCTGTTGAGGATATTGGACCTACAATTCTTTTTGTTTCTAAAGATGAGTTATTTGTTCTTAACCAAAACTCTAACGTAAACTCTTGGTATCTTCCGCCATTTGACAACATACCGTTTGATGGGATAATTAAACTTGGCTTATTACTATTATTATAAATTTTTGTAATGTTTTGTGATCCAAATACCATAGGAACTCCAGCATTCTTAGCAACCAGGGAATTACTATTTATAAAATAATACGCAAAGTTTTCTGATAATCCATATGCTGATGCTCTTATAACATCTGATGAAGTTAGAGCAATATCTGATGGCAAGGCAATAGACGTAACCCCCAAAGAACTGGATTGAAATTCTTCCGCCCAACCTATCGTGACTGGGAAACAGATCGGAAGAGCACACGTCTGAACTCCAGTCACCTGAAGCTATCTCGTATGCCGTCTTCTGCTT
>OGVJ01000002.1_pt1 | contig 25051 bp, 43 predicted proteins | sample 1575741 | NCBI WGS metagenome assembly OGVJ01 (sample SAMN07581528, study PRJEB24739) | freshwater metagenome | place: Singapore | collected 2015-01 | reverse complement strand
GTTTCCCAGTCACGATAATCTCACAAACAACTTGAGGAACACCAGCAATCTGCTCTTCAATGTTATCGCCTTCAATTACATTACCACGGACACCAGGGATTGCTCTAACCAATGACTGAGCAACCACTGGATTAGAAGCAGCCTGAACAATAACTGGAGGGGTTGTATCTACAGTATTTGTCTTTTGTACTTGGGCAATTGCTTGTGGAGTGCTAGATGGAACTTCATTCTTAAACTGAGATAAAGCATCAATAACTGCTTGGTTATAGATTGATGTTCCTTCAGCATTTGTATGTAATGCATCTATTAACAGATTTTTGTTTTGCAGGATTTCACCCTGAACACCAACCAAAGCAACATTTTTGTTTTCTTTGGCAATCTCATTAAACAATGGGTCAACTTTAGGGTCAAAGTTGTTATTGATTACATCATCAATAGATTTTGCATAAGGAGAGCCAGTCAAAACAACATCAACACCTTGTGCGCCTAGCGTCTTAACAATCTGGTTAATGTTATCTTTAATTGTTGCTTTATCTACACCTTGCAAAAAGTCAACACCACCTGTTTGTAAATAAACAGTAGCATTAGGGTCAAATTGACCACCACCAGCTAAGAATGAATTTAGTTGATTAAGTGTGTCAGCAGTTGTAGCACCACCTACAGCTACATTAGTAGTAGCTTGTCCTGTAGCTTTAGTAAGTTCTTCAGGAAGTGCTGTATTAAGGCTATTCCAACTAGCACCAGCCATGATATTTCCACTTAGCAAACCTCCTGACTTACCACCTGTCGCAGCAGCTACATCTTCAGGTGAAATGCCATACTGAGCCATTGCTGCTTGAGTTTGTTCAGCAGTTGGATTGGTAGCAAGAAAATTGTTAATGTCTGAATATAAATCAGCGGCTGTACCACCGCTATTTAAACGCCAAGCAAGTGCATCAGAAATAGCCATGATTAACCCTTAATCTCTACATTGGATGTAATGCCAGCACCAATCTTCATTGCTTTCAATTGTGCTTCAGCTTCAAATTCCTGCTGTTTCAAAGCAAAATAGGCTTGTTGCTTCTCACGCTCTAATTGCAACTTAGCGGCTTCCTTCTCACGCAATACTTGCATATCCAGAGCAGCCTTTTGCTGTGCCATCTGCATATCAGCTTGCATTTGAGCCTGTTGCATTTGCAAATCAGCCTGTGCCTTTGCTTGGCTTGCCTGAATCTCGGCTTGTGTCTTAGCCATCAATGCCTGTACTTCTGGAGGCATCTGTTGCTGTTGTGGAGGAGGATTTGAGAGCATCTGGTCTTGCTCTGGTGTGATTGGCTTGTAGAACTCAGCAGAATCCTTAAAGCCAGCAATCTCAACCATGCGTCCCAATGTGCCACGATATTGAGCAGGGGAAACATAAGGATTTGCAGGGCCGTACTGAGCAATCAACTGCTCTTGTTTAGCAAGAACCATTGACAACATAGCCATCTGCTCTTGTCTGTTACCAGCACCCAAACCTACATTGATAGCAACATCGTATTGGTTAGCCCATGTACGAGGGTCAAACTCTACGAATTCTCCACGCATACGCACCAAACGAGGCTTGTCTTGATACTTGCACAAGAGATGCAAGATTCCCTTGAATAAAGACTTAACGCCTGTCTCAGCAAAGATACGAGCCATTAGTTCAATCTTACCCGCACCAGCTTGTTGCATCGAGGCAACCGCAGCAGCAGTCACATTCTGCAAGATAGATGGGTCTAAGCCTTGAGAGGCATCAGATACGCCAGTACGCTTAGACTGGACTGTATCCAAGTACTGAAGCATTGGGAAAGATGCTTGGGCTACATTCTGAACTACAAGTTGTTGCACAGCGTTCGGAGACTTAGCACGAATAACACCACCAGCAGTAGATGTAAGCAAGTCATCAAGATTTACTTGTCCTTCAACGGCTACCACTCGTGCATTGTTTGTCAGATATAAGTTATCCAACATCTGACGAGTAATAGTGGTTTTGATTAACTGAATGTCTGTTGTTCGGTCAGCAAGCGAGTTACCAAAGAACTTGTGTGGAATTGGGATTGGGCAGATAGAGTGGAAAGGAACATAGTCCACTTCCTCAATCATCTCTTTGCCTTTTTCGTCTTGCAGAATCTCGTTTGAGGCATAGAAAACCTGAGTCAGAGATGCAATGCCTTTGCCATTTATATCAGTTTTGATATAGCACTCAAAGACCTCAATCTCTTGCATTGATGGGTCATCAGTCTGCACTTGGTAAGGTTGCTCACCAGCAGAGAAACGAGCCACACGCTCTGGCGTATATGCCAAAGCATCATCCATCTGCAAGCCTTCTACTTGCTCTTTGTTAAAGCCCATAGCAATCAATGTGCTACGAGTCAACATCTGGCGATGCGCAACAAAAGGCGAATCAGCGATAGTACGAGCCTTCTTGCTAATCAAGAACTCCTCTGGAGGAACATTCTCAATCGTTACCTTGCCTGATTTCTTTTTCTTCTGAACTACTACATTGTGAGTAGCACCCATGACAGGCTGACCCATCTGGTCAATGACTGGCTGTCCATTAGGGTCAAAGATTGGAAACTCTGTCGTATCTTGCTCGACAATTTCCATGCTCTCATCAGACATAAGCATTGCTAACTCGTCATCAGACAAGTCGTAGTAACGCTCTTTAGTAATGTCTTCTTTGTCTTCCCAGAAAGCCTTAACAATGCCGTTCTTTTGCAATAGAGCGTCTTTAAACCAGTCATGCAAAATAGATACGCCTTCGTTGTCACGATGGAATACCCAATTGCAGTAATCTGTGGCTTGTTTGGCAGACGATTCGTCTTGTGGGCCTTGAGGCTCAAAGACAACAATCTGGTCTGAGCCTGTGAAAATGCGTACAAGCGATGGCAAAGCACCATCAATAGCCTCTGCCACCTCGCCTGTAACAATCTGTGACTTCCCTTCGACCTCGTTTCCATAGGGCTGACGCAAATAGGCTTCTAAAGCCTGTTTACGCTGCTCTACTGTTTCAGATTCAATATATCCAATAGCATCATCAATTTCTGCTTGGAGTATTGACTTCAAGTCGTTCTGTTCCATGTGTATCCTTCGGAGGGCGACCGATTTTAGGTCTTTGTGAGGATTGTAACCCTTTTACCACATTTTCCAACATTTCGATACGCATTTCAAGTTCTTTTACTTTTGGTGCGAGATTTACGCCTTGTCGTTCTATAAACATTAGACAATCCATTTAGGTGCTTGGTTAATCGGCTTACTCCACGTTGAATGACCTTCATCCAACCCCAGAGCAAGATAACGGAATGAATCAGAGCCGTGAGAAGACCAATCGTGAAGTGGTCTTTCATAGAAAATCTTACGCTTCTCATCGTAGTCTCTGCGGTAGTTTCTTAGGCAATTTAGCCCTGTTTGCACCTGTGGGACATTAAACCAACATCTAGGCAATAACCTACGCACAGCCTGAATACCATCGTCTAAGCCCATTCTAGGCGCAATCTTTATCTCTAGCCCTGCCTCCTCAAGCATCTCTAGTCGGCTCTTACCAGACCCCAACTCCCTTACCCTCACATCATGGGGCAAGATATGCTCTGCCTTTGCATAATCGTTATCTCGAATCCACTTCACATAGTGGTCTAAGCCTACGCCATGATTCTCGTAATAGTCAATTAGGCGCACCTCAGTACCCACCAACTGAGCCACCCAGATTGATGTAGAGTCACCCATACCCAAGTCCCAAGCAGTAAAGGTACGGCTTAGTTCCTCTCTGGGAATCTCTTGCATATGCTTCTTGTCTTCCAGTTCGTTTAGGATTTGCCCATAGTACGAACCTTCTACAGCAGCGTCAAAGCTACACTCAAACTCTTGGCGGTATTTATCCTCGCCCATCTCGTTCCTAGCAGCTTTGAGTTCTACCTCATCCACTACCCCTGTCTCAGAGGCTTTGAACTCTAGCAGACCCCAACCTTCTTCTTTCTCAGCCCTGTCTCGCAGTTCTTTAAAGTGGTTGTGTCCTTTAGGTGTACCAATGAATAGACACCAGCCCATTCTGTCTGTTAGGGCAGGGCGAACAATGTCAGTCCATATCTTTGGGTTTTGGTCACCAACCTCGTCAATAATCACCCCATCGAAGAACTGTCCTCGCAGGGAATCAGGATTGTCTGAGCCGTATAGTTGGATTCGTCTTCCCCAGAAGTCAACTCTGAGTTCTGAGATGTTGTTAGTACCGCCTAGCGGTGTAGTGTATTTAACGAGATAGTCCCAAGCTACTCGTTTGGCCTGACCATAGGTAGGCGCAATGTAGGCGTATCTGGGTGTTTCTCTTTGGTTTAGCACCGCCTCACGGATTAGGTGATTAAGCGCAGCTACAGTCTTTCCAAAACGCCTATGAGCCACCACAACGGCAAATCGCCTACCTTCCAGTAACTCATGCACCTTTAACTGGTGTTCCCTAGGTTTGTAGGGAATGATTAGTTCTGCCATTTAATAACCAATTCAGAACCTTCAGGGCCACTATGCTCTACAGCGTGAGTTTCTTTCCATCTAGCCCTTGTTTTTAGCCAAAAGATAGCAGCAGCAGTATTGCCATTCTTAGCCTGTTGAAACAATGTCTGACCAATACTGGCGTTTGCATCAATGCGACCATCGTCCAATTCTTTCTTGTAATACTTCACAAGCGTATCAGAACTAATCTCCAACTTAGAAGCTATGTCTTCAAAGGTAATTCCAACAGCCGCTAGTGTCTTTACTAGCTTCTTATTTTCTTCAGTCGGTGTATATTTTTTGCCTTGTTGCATTTTATATCTCCGAAAGTTCTGAGTTAGCGTTTACTAACACGGCTTTTTTGCCTGTGAAGTCTTCCCACCGCTTTACTATGACATCGCAATACTTTGGGTCTAATTCCATTATTCTAGAATGTCGATTATGTTTTTCACAAGCAATAATTGTTGTACCACTACCACCAAACAAATCTAAAACAATTCCATTTACTGCACTACCATCTAAAACTGCTTTTTCAACAAGTTCGACAGGTTTCATAGTTGGATGCAAGTCATTCTTTGCAGTTCTTTTAATGCGCCAAATATCCATTCCATTTTTACCACCATAAAACTTGTGATTGTTTACCCATCCGTAAAACATAGGCTCATACATGCTCATGTAATCACTATTACTTAAAGTATGGTTTCCTTTGTCCCAAATAACTAAAGAACGGCATTTGAGTCCAGTTCTTTCCATGCTGGCAAAGTATTTGTTTATGCCTAAACGATAAAATGTTATGTAAAAAGCACCATCAACTTTAGATGTAATTACGCTGTTAATTGCATCCAAAAAGTCATCGCCTTCTTTTTCTGACATTTTGTCGTTTTTAATGCTTCCATGTTTAGCATTAAATGATTTAGAACCATCGCTATGAATTCCACCAGTAAAATCCATCAAATAAGGTGGGTCAGTAAAAATCATGTTTGCAATTTCAGGCATCAACTTATCCACAGCGTCAATGCTTGTGGAATCACCGCACATAAGGCGATGATTGCCAAGTTGATAAATATCGCCTAATTTGGTCTTTGGCTCTTCGGGTATTTCAGGAACAGCATCTTCATCTGTAAGTCCTTCCACTACCTCTGGCTCTAACAAAGCATCAATCTCTTTAGGGTCAAAACCTAATAAATCCAAGGCAAATCCATCTGCCAACAAGTCGTTTAACTCGATGGTAAGCATTTCATTGTCCCACCCTGCGTTTAGGGCTAGGCGATTGTCGGCAATAATGTAAGCCTTGCGTTGGGTTTCGGTTAGGTCTTTTAGCTCTATAACTGGAACTTCCTCATGTCCTAGCTTACGAGCAGCAGAAAGTCTGCCATGACCTGCAATGATGCCGTTGTCACCATCGACAAGAATTGGGTTTGTCCACCCAAACTCTTTAATGCTTGCCGCTATTTGGGCAATTTGTTCATCAGAATGAGTCCGTGAGTTCCTAGCGTAAGGTATCAAAGATGATATAGAACGCCATTCCAATTTACGATTTTGTGTCATGTTGTATCACTCCCTTTCGGGGTGGTGAAGTTAAAAAAGCTAGTTTATACCACTAGCCAAGGTATTATTTCATCCGACCCATCTTTTTAGCAGCTTCCGAAATTGCTATCGCAACGGCTTGCTTCTGGTTTTTTACAACCTTGCCACCTTTGCCAGAGTGCAATTCACCTTTGCCAAATTCGTGCATGACAGTAGCCATCTTAGCTTTGCCGACTTTGTTCATCTTAGGAGTTTTCATAGTTTCACCATTTCACTTTGTTAGCCCAATATGCTGCACTCATCTTTCCTTTAGCAATATTCTCAGCGTGACGAGCCTTAAATGCTTCGTTACGCTTACTGCCATCAGGAGAGCCTTTAACGCCTTGTTGACCAAAGCGAATCAGTTTCACATCGTCACCAGACTTAGCCAGTACAGCGTGAGACTTAGTTGGATGGTTTGGAGTTCTCTTAGGCTTGTTATAGCCTGAGAATTGCTCAGAGCCTCGCTTAATCACTTCTTGCCCTTTTGAGCATAGAACTTATAAGCCATGTCTTGCCAGCCACTCTCTTTAGCTTTTTTCTCAGCTTCTTTCTTAAACTGCTCGGCTTGCTTAGATGTGTACTGTTTTTGGTTAGTCGTTCCCATTTTCTTCTCCCATGTCACCATTCTCATAGTCTTCGCCTTCGGATTCAGGCTGCTCACCCTTTTCCCAAGCTTGGCAAGTACGCAAGTTATGGCAGATAAAGTCCCACTTAGAACACCAGCCACGACCACCACCATCTTTGTCAAATCGGTCTTCTGGGACTGATTCCATCTTAGCCAACATATCAGGGCTATCGTTGAAATACTCGCAGTTAGCGCATAGGTTACGCTTGGCTTGCTCTGGACTAATGCGCCATACCTTAGATAAGGTGCGCCAGTAATCTGTGTTTGGTTGGTTAGTTCGGTCTGGGCCTAGATTCCAATTCTCCATCAAGAATGTACGAGTTTTAGCATTTTCCTCTGCGGAAATCATGCTTTCGCCTTCTTGTTGAGCAATTTCAATGGTAATTTCGGCTTGTGGTGCGAGTAGTCCAGACATAGCTATCCTATGGAGTTTGTACCATTTTCTCACAAAAAAATGAGGGAAACAAGTCCCTCAAAAGAAACTCAATGGCAACTGAGTTTGTGCCACTCTACCTTATCCAATAAGTTTTGCAAGTGTCTCGTTTAATACTGACATTTCGTCATGCTTCATAACTGACCAAATCCTAGCCTGTCCATGAATTCCGTTGTGTGGGCCTTGGTGACAATCCCTGCATAGCGGAATACAAAGATACTGGTGGTGCTGCTTTATGTGGTGAGCATCAGATGGGCCTGATTGACCACAAACCCCACAAGGCATCTCCTTTATCCTTGCTATATGTAGTCTTTCACGCTTTGTAAAATTGTTATTCAATCTCTACCACCTTATCACCATGTGAACGAATGTAGTCTTTAGTTTTCTGAATGTATCTCTCAAACTCACTTCTTGAGATACTGGATTGCTGTAAATCAGCATACTCAATCAAATCTCTGATGGCTTTTATGCCAACACCATCTAAACCCATTTGCATAGTTTCTTGGTAGCGCATCGCTGCTTTGTGTAGGCTCTCTTGTGCTTTCTCACAGATTGGTAGCACTTCAGGCCCAACCCCGCCTCGTCCCATGCACTCTGCTAGATTAAGCACATCAACAAGACTTCGCCAGTCAGCAACTGTACCAGCACCTTTTGTCATAGCATCTAGTGCGGAATACTCAAGAAGTCTCAGTTTGTCCAGTTTTTCTCTCTGGGTTATCGCTGCGCCCACCAAGGCGTGAGCAATCGGATTTACCAGATTCCAATGCGTTCTCTTGACTTTTTTTCTCATTGTCTCTGCCAAAAATGGCATCCCATCTATTTGAATATTCTTCGTTTGTTACATTAAATGGTCTTGGACTTGAGCCTTTACTCATTGTTCTTTTCCTTGAGTTTGGCTTCAATGGCTTGGTAATACTCAAAAGGTGTCATGTTGGTTTTCCATAAAACACCGCATTGAGCCTCAGTCAGCCCAACCCATGTGCGCTGTGCCTCATGTACGATTTCACTTGTTTTAGCGACACGTTCTTGTGATGTGTCGTTTATAGCGACATTTGCCTTAGTCATAGTCCAACCTGTTTCAAAGCAGCCTGTAGCCCTGCCAAACCACCTACACGCTGGTCATTGATAAAAATCTGTGGCATTTGTTTAGCATCTGGATAGTTGGCTACAAAGTTAGCGAACCTATCACCAGTCTCTATGTTGATTTCGGTATAAGCCAAACCTTTACTGACCAACAACTGTTTAGCTGTGGTGCAGTTAGGACAGCTTGTCTTGGTGTAGATGGTTATGTTCATTTTCTTGCAGGGCAGTTTCTGCCTTGGTTACAGTTTCCGTTACATGGGGGACAAGTTTTTTCAGTCATACATCCTCATACTTGTAGTTGAGTTTGTGTTCTTTGAACTTCATAGCAGCTTCAATCTCTAATTCTTTGAAATGCTCGTCTGATAACAGACCAATCACATTTCTGCCTTCAAACCAGATTTCTTCAATGCTCTCGTTGTAAGTCCCATGTTGGTCTTCTTCGTATTCGTAAACAATCGTTACTTCTTCGCTACCAGCACCAGTTTTTGTGTTGAATTCCCATTGCATGACTTATTCCTTAAAAGTACCCTCACGAATTGCTTGGGCTGGTGTCATTGTATAGTTTTCTCAACACTTTGTTGAAAAATATATCTAAGTATTTACCCTACTCTGTTGTTTTTACGCCAAGACGCTCACTTGCTTGCTCACTTCGCCAAATGTCAGCCTTCATTTGAGCAGCAGTCAGCATCCACTTTAAGGTTTCTTCTTTTTCAATAGCTACCATCAGACCTTTGAGTAGGTCGGCATACTCAAGATGTGCATAGGCTTCACGCTCTTGAGCAACACCAGAATCTATGCCTCTGGCTAACGCATCTTTCATCAGCAAGGCTTTCTTGGTCTTGCGGAATTCCTCAAGGTAAATACGCTGTGCTTTAGCTTCTGCGTACTTAGGTGCATTTTCAATGATGAACTCAATTGCTTTGTAAGGGGCTTTCATTTAGTCTCCACAGAAGCAAGATATAGCTTCTTCATCTTTATCAAACATATCTGTTTGTTCAGCAGCGTATTTGTACATTTGTGCGTATGTTGGTCTGTCAATGGCAAAAAACTTCCCATCTCCAATACACCTTTTAGACGCTTCTTCCTCTTGTTTAATCCACCACAAAGCCCTTTCTGGCTTTTCTTGAATAAGGCTAAGAATTTGCGCTTTAGGCTTCAACATACACAAATCACAGTTTCCGTGCATTGTTTTTCCATTGATGTTTGGCAGGCCTAAGTCAAAATCTTGTGATTTCCAGAAGTTACTTACATCTTTTGACGAAATGTTGTCTTGTGCTAAAGGTAAAAAAACAGTCTCATGCTTACCTTCTGGATTTGGATTTGCCCTAAATTTCACAACTCGTTTAGACTCATCAGCACGAATACCTATAAAAGATTCCCACTCATCCCAACCAATAGACTTTAAATATCTGTGGAAAGTCCTAGTTTTTAAATTTGCTGAACAATATCTAGCCCTACCATTAGGCAAAGCATTGTTAAAGTGCTTAATGATTTGTTCAAAAGGCTCACCATTTCGGCTTGCAGTTTTATAGTCAACTTGTTTAAAAGAATGTTCTCCATCAATTTCAATGTATTCCAACCATGTAATTGGCACATTCCATCGCTTAGAACATTCATCAACAAACTTTAAAGTTGCTTCTTCTTCCTTGCCTGTATTAGCAAAAATAACTTTTGCATCGCTTGGCAGGCTCATCTGGTGAGCCTCTAAAACTTTGTAAAGCATGAAAGCTGAAGTTCTGCCACCAGAGAAACTGATGCAAGTAGGAACATTTATTTCGTAAGGATTCACTTTTTTACCCCAATCATTCTTAATGCGCTCTCAGCGTCATTTACACGGCACAAGGTACTTCCAGACCAATTCTCAAAAAAGTCGGCCTGTAGCTTCGTTAAACGCTTTTTAGAACCATCTTTTACCTCCACGAGAAATGTGTGGTTGTTGTAGCCAACCAAAAGGTCAACTGGCAGACCAATAATCCAGACATAAGCACCCGCTGCTCTGAGTGCTGAGACTATTTGCTCTTGGTTTGCGTCAACCCTAGCTGCGTATCTCATTCAAGTGTTCCTTCTCTCATTTGCGCCATGTATGCACGAATTCTGTCTCTAGCACCTTTGCCATAGATGCGTTCTGCTCTTTCTAGTCTGGCACGAATCAAATCACGATTCTTGCTGTACTCCCAATTACGATAGAGTTCCCTAGCCTCTGCTTGCTCTAGGATTACTCTATCGCTTGGGTTCTCAATGTTCTTTCGACTGTAGGTCACCAGTTAGCTCCAGGGCCATCAAAATAATCTTTTCAGGATAAGGCACTCCATCTTTGACCTTATCCAAAATGCGCATGGCTTCTTTGTGGCTCATGCTTCCCCCTTAATGCCGTGTGCGGCGCTCATGCCAGACAAGTAAACTGCCAACAGTGTTTGTTGCAATGACGCGCCAGCGTTAGTCATGGTTGTAAAAATTGAAAGCGCCTCGGCCTCGACAAACTTTCTGGTGTCGGCTGGAATCTTGGTTATGTCCATACCCTTTGGCCTGATTGTCTTGTTGATAGCGCTTGAGTGTTGTGTCTCCAATTTCATACCAACTCCTTAATGCCGTGTGCGCGTTCAATGGCTCTGGCAAAGTGAATGTCCGTGTGCTGATGAGAAGCCGCACACTCAGCCACAATCAAAATAATCTCCTCATCCGTTAACGGCTTGCTCTGTGGTGGGGTGGTGTACAAAGGCCAACTACCCTCACGCACCTCCGTGATTTCATCCGTGTACTCAACTGTCATACGGCACTTGCTTGGATAGCGGTGCAGTATTGCCACAGGCTCCTGCTCTGGCTGTGCCAAGGCTTCTTTGATGGCGGCTCTTGCCTCGTCATACAGGTCTATTGCCTTCTCGGTTGGCTGAAATGTTCCAACGTGATACCAAGCCTCCTCCAACGCCTCCAGCGCCAGCTTCAATGCTTCGTCTTTAGTCATGCTTGTCTCCTGTTTTTAGCAATAAATTCACGAACAGAATCCGGAATAGGTACTGCCTTCTTTTCGTCTTCCAAAATCTTGATTAAAGCTTCATCTGCTTTTTTAGATGGTGGCACTGTGACCCTCACAATGTCAGCAGGATTAACTTTCGGTGCATTGGTGTTTCTCACCCAATTACGCCAAGTAGCAAACCAATCCAACTTCACACCCTTCTGACCAGCTTGGGCAATCCAGTAGTCCTTAAATTTTTCAAATGTTTGAACTGGTTGCAGTTCTGGTCTTTCTTGTTTGCAAAAAACCAACCATTCACTTGGAAAAATAAAATCCTGAGAGAGGCGTGAGCCTCGCTTGTTTTCTTTATCTATTGGTTTATGGTTATTGGTTAATGGTTTATGGTTAGGGTTATTTTGGCTTTCATCTGGCAACCCAGAAATAACCGACTGGGTTTTCTTTGGTCTACCACCTAGCTTACCATTACGCTGATTTTTTTCAGCTTGTTCATGGTAGTCTTCTATTTCTACTTCAATGCGTTTGTGCTTGTATCCTGTTTTGTCTAAAACAAAGAAATCTGACAACACATTTTCAAGAAATTTAAGCTCATCAGAACCCAAGCGTAACCGCCTGATAACCACTTGGGTTTCAGCAGTAATTGGTTGTTCATCAAGGTAATACCAGTCAATTAACTGGCGATAAATGCCATGTTCAATAGTTGAAAGATGGCCTGTATCTTTCCGATAATCGGCAATATTGAACTTGTAGTAGTGCATAGCTGTCTCATGTTCCAATTCTCCCTTAAAGAAACAAGCGGCAGGAGGGGAGACTTCTCTTTTCGTATCGGGTAATTAGTCCGAACTAGCCGTGTTTCAAACAATTGTAAACTTAAAAAATCCTACTGTAAAATTAAATTCTTTGATTGTTGGTAATTTCTTTTTTGCCTTGTTTACCATACAAACGAGCAGCTTGTTGTCTCATCACCGCATACTCAGCCTTGGTGAAAATGCCGTATGTAGGAATTCCACAGATGATTTTCACACCATCGTCAAAATGAACATCGTCTTTAGCCAAGGTGTAGTGAGCAAGCCAGAACTTGCCAACTTTAATTTTTCCTATGGTCACAATGCCTTTATCACGGAGTTTCTTGCCTGTAGATAGAACTGTAGCCTGTGGCATACCAGTCAGATTTGCTACCTGATGCGATGATAGTGGGCCGTTTCGAAGTGCGTTAATAATTGCTTGTTGTGTCATTTGAACCAGTCTGGTCTTAATTCTTTTAGTTGATAAATACGGAGTAACGGAATCTTTTTCCACTGGTGAACAGCAGACCTTTCAATCCCAAAGATACGAGCAAGCGCACTTTGTGAGCCAGCAAGTTTGATAGCAGTTTGTTTATCCATCATTGAAGTATAGCAAAGTTGACAAAATACAACACTAGGGAAAATACTTAGAAAATAGTTGTTGACGATTGTTCAGAAAACTCTACAATCACCATCAGCCCAAGCAAATCGCAAGGGTCTTTAAGGAGAACCAAATGAAAAGTAAGATTATTCAGACGCTAGTTGAGTGGACATTGGCAATCATCATCTTTGGTGGCATTGGCGTAATGTTGGCATGGAGAGGCTGAAATGAAAGATATTCCAGCATTTCCAATTCAAGGGTTTAGCACCCGTAATGGGCAAGGTCTTCAATTAGTTATGGCAGACGGAATGACTTTGCGTGACTACTTTGCGGCTAAGGCTATGGTTGCCTATATGCAAAGTGATATATGGAATCATCCAACTTATAAACAAGCTGCAAAAAGTTCTTATGAATTAGCAGACGCTATGCTAAAAGCGAGACAAGAATGAACACTCAAGAACTAAGACGCAAGGCTCGTAAGTTGTACAACAACAATCAAGTCCCTCGAGAAGTCAACCAGTACAATCAACGCAAGTGGGTCAGGGCAGTCCTCAAGCTTGGTGATAAGTGGCTAGTTGCTAAACAAGTAGGACGCATCCAATGATTACAAGAGAAGACGCAATCAAGGACTTGTCTCACACATTGTATTGTTGCTACTGTTGTGAGCCTAAGACATACGGCTCATGCTGCCAAGAGAATCACTTTGTAGAGTTTCAAGACCTCTATGAAGAAGATAAAGAAATGTTAATTGAAGATTATTTAAAGGAAGAATGATGGTACACAAGAAGTTAATGCAAGCAAGAATCGCCCTTCAAAACGCACCTCTGAAGAAGTCTGGTCACAACAAGTTTGTGGGCTACCAATATTTTGAATTGGGAGACTTTCTACCACAGATTAATGAGATTTTTCATAGCATAGGATTGTGTGGAGTTATCTCATACGATGCTGAAATAGCAAGCCTTACAATCACAGATGTTGACGATGGAACAAACATTGTCATTACTTCGCCAATGGTTGAAGCAAACCTTAAAGGGGCGCATCCTATCCAAAACCTTGGCGCAGTAGAAACCTACACAAGACGCTACCTGTGGGTCACAGCAATGGAGATTGTCGAGCATGATGCTTTGGATTCTTCTGCCCCACTCAAGGAAGAAAAGAAAGCACCAGTTATTGCACCAGCGCAAGGAATACGAGATGAGTTACCTATTGAAGAACTTAGGTATCTCGATGAATTAGCAGTTGAGTTGATTGCTATGTGTGAGAAAGACCCAAAGGAAGCTTGGGTTAGGTTGGAGAAAGAGAACTTAGAGGCTGACCAAAAAGTCGCTCTATGGACTTTGATGCCAAGTAATGTAAGAAGCGCAATTAAGAAAGCGAAAGGTTAATATGGAATACGATAATACAAATCGAGGCTCACTCTTTAAGAATGACCGCAAAGACGATGCAAAGTTTCCCGACTACAAAGGGTCTTTGAATGTAGATGGCACAGACTACTGGCTATCTGCTTGGATTAAGGTTAGCAAAGATGGCAATAAGTTCATGTCCTTGTCTATCAAGAATAAGAACGCTGATGCTTCTTTGAACAAAAAACCTACTAAGGCTAAAGAGCAGTTTGACGATTCAGACTTGCCCTTCTAAGTTATGGGTGAAAGTGGACAGCAATGTCGGACGAACATGAGTAGCCCACCTAATCAAATGCGAAATTCTCTGGCAAGTCATACAGACTTCCGAGATTTCGCAGGGTTGATTCCTAGTAATACGCATTTCTTGCCTAGCAACATAGACATGATTTGCGAAAGACGAGGCTATTTCTTAATCGGTGAATGGAAAAAACCAAACGAAAAAATAGCCAAAGGTCAAGAGTTGCTTCTTAGGGCTTTTGCACAAGTACCTAAATTTACTGTGATTATCATTATTGGTAACACAGATACAGAACACACAACTGTCGGAGATATTTACCAAGTGCCGACATTTGGTAACTGTAAAAAGCTAGGTACTGGTCTTGATTTCCTCAAAGACTTTTATGTCATGTGGTACGACTTCGCAAATCAGAAAGGATAGAAATGTCATACGCAGCAGTAGAGATAAAGATAATTCAATGGGCCGAAGCCCGAAAGATTATCCCCAATAGCACTCCAGAAACTCAGCTTCTTAAAGCAATGTCAGAACTAGGAGAATTAGCAGATGCCACGATTAAAAAAGACAACGATGCGATTGTTGATGCTGTTGGCGATGTTATGGTATGTCTGGTTAATTATTGCGCTCTGCAAGACTTAAATCTGGTAGACTGTATGGAAGTAGCATACGACCAGATAAAGAATCGTAGGGGTACGCTTTTGCCAAACGGAGTATTTGTTAAAGAAACTACTTAGCGAGTAAGTAAAGACCCACATTTGAGAAAGCATAACCCGCATAGACAATCGCCATATATGGGTTATCTTTAAATAGCTGTTCTCCAGCTATATAGGCATATATTGCCCCTGTCAAAATGATGAGCCAAGCACTCAAAATTCGCTCACATCAATGACTTCACCACGGAACTCCACAAGTCCTTCATCAAACTTGTGGACTAACTCAGGCCATAGTAGTTGACCATTAAAAAAGGTCAGAACTGCAAAGCCTGACCTGTGGTTGGTAGGGTTTAACTCACCATAAGTGAACTGAGGGCCATCTGGCTCTGCCAAAGTTCCTGTATCTACGCCATAACGATTTCCGTTGTAGTCAGAGAAAGGCGTAACCTTGAGAGAGTGCAAGTGTCCAGTAACAATGGATACACCAGCGTTGACAGTATTGTTGTGAGTGGCGTGAATACCACCTTTAAATCGATGCTTCACAATGACATTATGGGTAGGCCAACAAGCCCAACAGAACTCCCAATCAGGGATATGGTCTGACAACTTAAAACCCTGAACCTCTCGAAATTGTGGTGCATGGTTGGCTAACCTAGAAGCAAACCTGTCATCGTGATTACCAAATGTAAACACTAGCTTTACATTATGTCTTTCAGCTTTGGCTGCTTCCTCAATTTCACCAAGCATAGCCTGACAAGCCTTTAACTCTTGGATAACAGAAGTTTGGTGTTCTGTTGCACCATAGCGAGATATAGACGCACCATCAAAAGCATCACCATTACATATCACGGCTTTAGGCTTAAACTCTTGAATAGCCCATAAAAGCCCTTTAAAGGCTGTAGAACGCTGATTAGGAATGAAGTGGGCATCAGAGAACACCAAGACCACGCCATCCTCTATGCCTAGTTCTATCTGTTTTAATGGAGAGAAAGACTTTTGACGCTTTTTTTCGTAGTGGGCAGCGCGAACATCGGCAGATGTTAATTTAATCTTGTAATGGTCTTCTATCCACCTTCTACGCAAAAATACAGCACGAGTATGGATTCCTAGATGTTTACCAACTGCTGAAGCAGACTGTAATTCAGCCCATAACTTTATAAACTCAGCATCTGAGCAACTTTGATTATGTGCGCCCATTGGAATCCTTTGTAAGCAAGTTTTCTAATAGATTGATGACCCTATGCTCTTGCATTTCAATGTCCTCGTCTGAGGATTTAGGGTCTGTGGCTACTGTCATCAAGTCATGCAAGAAGATATGCAGTAACTCATGGAGTGCGGTTTTATCTAGGCTCTCTGGTGTTATTTTCTCAGCACCAAAGTCACCCAGACGATAAACAGCAAGGCGAGCAGTCTCAGTAAATTCTACTGAAGCCATTGCTTGCTTGGCGGGTTTTTGTCCCTTTTCAATTCTCCAATCACCAAGACTTAGCACCTGTTGCCATTTTTTAACGCTTTGTGCAAACAGTTCTGCATCTTGTTGATTAGGTATATTAGCCATTTAATATGTCCAGAGCATGATTGATGTGACGAATCCTATCGTCCAATCCTATCGTGCCTCCGTTAATCTTTTTTGTCATCATCAAGAAATCTTGTCTGTCAGCATACTGGTTAAGTTTATGCGTATCCCAGAACCATCCAGCGGTCATTGCAGCGTAACGAGGCGTAGCAACTAAATCTGGTTGCATTACAAAATCCTCACCACAAGCTTGACCAGCGTGAAAATAATTAGCATGACCAGTAAGTTGAATACACCCACGACCACGAAAGCGATAACCATCTCCAGACGATTCATCCCTATTTCCCATTCTGTTTGCGTAAACCTTGTTAGCAATCTTTTTAGGATTCTTGGCGTACTCGTTAGCAATCTCAATCGTAGGAAACCTAGACTTCCAAAGCTTCATCAGGGTTTCAGCACGATAGTTCAGGTTTTCTTCCAAGATGCGGAAGTTACCACACTCATGTCCACATTGTCCAATAAATGATGCTTGTTGGATTGGTGTAAGAATGTTGAAACGCTGAAAAGTCTCGTTTAGCGCATCTACCCAAACAGGGTCAATACGCATAGCTTGTAGGTGTTGACTATTGACCATTTACCAAAGTCCTTACTTCGTTGTAGGCAGAGATGCAGGAGTTGAGCTTGGTAATGGCTTTGTCTCCTTCGGCTGCGATGTCGATAAGAGCTTCAATAGTCTGTCGCTCAAGTTCGGATTGAGTGGTGTCGCTATTTCCTGTGGGAGTGGAGGAACTTGGGCTGGCTTGTGGACAACTGGCGGTTGGGAGGCGCAACCTACCAGTCCTAGCAAGCTCGTGCATAGCAGACTGTTTTTTAGCAATTTCATCTTGTGCCTTTCTAAGTTTTGTCTCTTGGTCAGACAGTTTGGAAGTCATGTTCTTCTCCAGTTCACGAGCTTCCTCATTCTTTTTGGCTATGGCTATCTGCATTTCTGCATCTCTATCTGACCAGCCAAAATGGTATCCACCTCGATATGTACCAAAGAGAGATACCAAAATCCCAATAATTAACCAAGGTAGTGGTATGCCAAACATTAGTTAATCTCCTTGCGAGCCTGTGCTATTTTTTCACGCTCATGGTCATCCTCAAGCAAATCAGGGGGAGTTGTCGGAGGAGGAGGAGGAGTCCAAGATTCGTCTAGTTCTGGGTTAGTCCAGACTGGCATTGCACCAAATGGTTGGCTAGGTAAGCCATACGCAGATTGCGGAGGGGCGTAGGAAGCGTTAAAACCACCCTGAGAGCCTTGATAGTTACTGCATGTAGGCTGAGTTGGTGTTGTGGGCATAAAGCGATTAGCTACCGCTTTAGCACCTTTATTTAACGCATACATACCAATTAGCGTTGTAATACTACCAACCAACAATAGAACAATGTCGTTTAACATTTTAAGAACGGCTTGGTCTAGTGGCGCAAGTGATTTAATTGGTTGTGTTACAAAAATTATTGAATACAAAAATGCTATAACTATTGTTCCAAATACCAACATGACAACAACAACAGCAAAAAGCCAACCAGTTACTTTGATTAACTCAATAAGTTCTTCGGTTGTTTGTACTTCAGGAAACTTCATTTTTGTGCGTCCTGTGATGGTTGAACATTCTCAACTTGTTTTTGCAGAATAGGCGCAACCAAATATTCAGGACAAGTTTGAGTAAATAAACATCTAGGCTTTTGACATTGTTCAGCAACAAAGTTATCTGGATTTTGACAAAAGTATCTGTATCTGTCCTCTAGGCAACCACCTAGAAGTAGTGCTGATATAAGTAGCAAATACTTCATACCATTACATCCACAGATTTAACCCATTGAGTCTTAATCTCATAGGCTTTCTTTTGCTCGTCTGCTCTCTTGGTTAGTTCTGCAAGACGCTCCATGTTTTGCTTGTGGATTTCTCTGTGTTTTTCCCACAATATTTGTGCATTTTGCTGGTAAGTTGTGATTCTCATTTCCCAAGCCCTACCTTTCCAAGCAAAAGATTAACTAACTTGTCTGCCAAGTCGTTTGGCAAGAACTTCAGAAACCCTAAGAAGTACAAAGCAACACACCCATAGACAAATATCTTCAGGGCTAAATCAAAGGTTTTCTGATACTCGTTCATCTACCACACCTACGAGTTGTCTGGCAGAAATCCATCAGTTCATTTATGCCAATACCAACAAGAAGAATTACGAGTCCTATCCCGCCAATTAGCAATGCCCATTCGAGTTGCTCTTGTTCCTTTTGTTTCTGTTTTTTTTCCTCAGCTTTGAGTGCGCTAATTTCCTTAGCATCTGCTAAATCCATCTCTGCTTGTCGGGCTTTAATCTTGGCCCATACATCCGCACGGCCTGTTGCTTGGAATAGCATCTTGAGTTCTTCTTCAAACCGCCTAGCCTCGTCCAAGGCCATCTCGATTTGCAGAGCAGCACCCATGTTTGAGCCTTTTTTACTAGACTTAGCCTGAATCATGGCTTTAGTAGCCACGCTCTTAGCATCAAACATCTTGCCTATGACACCACTTAGACCTTGTAAGTCATTGGCTACTTTACTAGCCTTCTTGACCATACCAATGGCTTTTTGTAGGCCATCTAGCGCAGCAATTGGGTCTAAGGGAATCATTTTTTATCTACCTTTTTCCATTCAATACAGTAGGTCTTTCGGTTGTAAATATCTCCAACCCAGACCCACTTAACACACCTGTATTCAATAGATACAGCCAATAAAATTATGGAAATGCCCACACAATAATGTAACTACAGAAAATAATGAAACAGACTAGGCAAGAAGCTGCAATGAAAGACTCAAGCCAGTCAATCATTTTCTTGTCCAAGTCTGCCAGACAGCACCAGCAGCCATGATTAACCCACCAACCCATAATAATGGTTTAGCAGCAGAAGCAATCCATCCAAGCACTTTAAAAGCCCCATCCAAGGCGTGTATAGCCTCTACAAGACCTTTTGTGTTCTTGTCGATGGAATCTACCTTCTCCTCAACTGCAAGCAGTCTGGCGTAGATTTGCTCGTGGGATACTTCGTTCATGGCTCAAGGGTATTGACTGGTGCAACAACGGCAATGAATTCCTCCATTGTCGTAGCAGCGTTAATAGCAGCTTCCTTGGCATTGCAATCAGCAATAATTTGCGCTCTTTCAGCCACCACATCACTAGGAATAGTCACATCACGCTCGGCTTTTCGAATGACCATCCAGTCTGTGCTTGCCAGTTGTGAGTTAGCAGCAGACTTGATTTGAGCAATCCATTGTGACTTCAAGCCCTTAGTCGTTACTGGCTCAGTAGCACCTTCAGGCGTTTCTGTCACATCTTCCAAAGCCTTTGGCGTGTTGGTGTAGGTGCGGGTGACAACAGAGCCAACTTCATAGTGGGAGAAAGTCACCCAATAAAAGCGTTGGTCTTTTTGCTCACCTTCCACCACTTCCAATGCACCTTGCTCAACAGCAAAAGCATGGTTAGGGTTTGATGTGTCAGGAAAGAGAGTTGCTAGTTCACCAACTTTGGTGACTGCGTTGTTTTCAATGAGTGCGTACATGAGTTACCTCGCTAAAGAATACTTGAATGGGGATGTGGCAAACGCCATAAATATGTATGTTCCACCAGAAGCGTTTGAACCATTATTAGTCTGGCGTAATTTAAATCCATTAGAAAGAATATCTATGGAGTTTCCTACACCAGTTGTATTTTCAGCCGCTGGGTCTTCAGCATATAGAACATTCGCTGTTTGGTTGTATGTGCTTCTTGTTGCATCAACAATGACCCAATCATTTGCTACATCTGTGCGTTTCCACATCACATAAGCAGGCCTAAAACCCGTGAATACAAAAGGCCCATCGGTACTTGCGTTACCAGTCCATGAGCCAAACTTGCTATATCCTGCTACTTCTGCAAACGCATACGCCACATAAGTTCTTCCGCTACCATTTAGTTCGCCTGATGCACCGCTAATAGTAAATACTGAAGATGTTGGCGATGTGTTATTCCAAAAAGCTGAACTGGTAATTGTTGCGTCAGTTAAATTCAAACCAAGCGCGCCTGTATTTCCAATTGATATGTGATATGTGTACCAATTGGTTGTAGCGGTGCTTCGGCATTTAACAATAATCATTGATGGTGCAACACCCAAGCCGTGACCAATAGTTCCAGTAGTACCTGTACCCGTATAAGTCACCACCGAGAACCCACTTGTGGTATTCGCGCTTACTGTTGAAGTGATTGACCCTGCTGTGTTGGTTGTGTTAGCGCCAGCCGCCCAAATCCAATCAACAAGAGAAACACTAGAACCCCAATCTGTTGAGCCAGTCAAATAAGTTCCGTTTCCAAATGATGTGTACCAATTAGCTTGGGTTGCCTCAGCACTGGTTGAGTTTGATTGTAGAAAACTTGTTAAACCGCGATTGGAGTCTACGAGATAGTTGTTTTGCGCCCCGTTTCTTCCTTTATCCCACAACAAAGCACCATTAGACATATCAACAGTAGTTGTGTATGTGCCGCCTGATGGTGCGCCACCAGTACGCAAAGTCACACCAAAATACTTACCCGCCAAAGTTGTACTTGTCGCACCAATGGTAGGCGTAGGCAAGTTCTGTGTGCAAAGTGCTTTGTAGCCTGATGGGGCTGTGTAGGCAAATGCGCGTTGACCGAAGTTTGTCGTGTAGGTCATCGTTGAAGCACCAGCATTATTCAATGCGGGTTGCATAGTCTTGCCGCTAAAACTGCTAAACGCTGTTCCTTGACTTGTGCCGTTTTTGTAGAACGTAACAGTCCCCGCATCCATGTCTAGCGCAACACCAATCACATCATTGGTTGTATATGACGAGCCATACGATGTCCCAGAGTTGTTGTTGTACTTGTTTCCATTGCCAGAGTAGTAGCCCCAGAAGTTTGCACCTTGCCATTGACGAGTGCTTGCCGCAGTATTGGCATCAGAAACACCAATCATGCCGTTTGATGCCGTTGTTGGTACAACTTCCCAATACCACTTACCTGATGTAACTGAGATTGTTCCAAAGGCCACATTTGCAGAAGTTCCTGATGCGCCCGTCATGGACACATCAAGATTGCCGTTTGCAAGTGTTGTTACGCTTCCAAGTTCTAATGGGTTGTTGGTAGTGTAGTTACCACGAACCTCACCGCCCACACCAGTATCAGTTCCATACGATGTAGGTGAATCTACAAGTGAATCGTTCCCTGCACCCGCAGTGACGCTGAAGTTATTAGGTGTCCAGTTGTTGCCGTTACCTGAGTAGTCCTTACCCAAAGTAGCCGCAGTTGTGTTGCTGTTATCTGAGAAGTTCAGATAGAAGCCGTTAGTGCCGTATGAGCCTGAGTAGGCTTTAGGTTGCCATACGCCTGTTTGTGCGTTGGTTTCGCCAAAGGATGATGGGGTTAGGGCTTGACCATCGATGAAGTTGACTTCGGTCATGTAGCCGTTGTAGTAGCCGTCTGAAAAACCAGCATCATTTCCAAGTCTCTGAGCCACATTCATATTTACAAATGTGTCGTAGTTTTGTGCTGGGTAAGTTGTTGTGCTAAAGGCTGTTACTTGAACGCCATTAACATATATTTTTACTCGGTTAGTATCTGTGGCTTGTGTAGTATCAACAGCTAACACAATGTGATACCAAGCAGATACATCACGATAAACCGCTGTTGTTATTAAATTTCCACTAGTCCCATTGTTAAGAACAAATTGCAGTGCTTCCCCATTAAAACGCAAAAAATCTCTAGTAGTATTTTGTGCGCCAAATAAAAGAGGATAACGACCATCACCAACAACAGTTTTCTTTACCCATCCACTCCAAGTCCATGTTTTACGATTTCCAGAACTAGCAGGAGTTCGGTCAAGATAAGCAGAGTCAGCACTGTTAAAGCGCAAACTGCGTGAGATTTGATAGCCACCAGAGACTGAGGCAGTTTTAGATGCAGCAAACATTAAAACTCCTTAAGGTGTGTAGTTCTGACCAACAACGACACCATACCAGTTTGTGCCATCAGCAAAGAAGCTCAGAATATCTTGTCTGCTTGCAGTAGATGTAATTGTAGGTGCTGTACCACCAGCCCACTTAACTGTTGACCATGTAACTGTGCGTGAGCCTGTACCATCTTGCTTCAAGTACATGATGAAAGACTTACCACTTGTAGCTGTTGGCATTGTGATAGTAGCGTTACCAGTCAGAGTGATAATCTGAACTGTTCCGTTGGTCAGAGCAAGCGTAATAGCTGTGCTTGAATTAGCTGAGTAAGGAGTCTCAACATAGTTAGTTACTGTTGGGTTAGTCAGAGTCTTATTGGTAAGTGTCTGAGTATCTGTGTCTCCAACAATTGTGCCACTTGGTGCTGTTACAGCAGTAAAAGCTGATGTGCCATTACCCTTAACAATACCTGTCAAAGTGCCTACACCTGTACCACCACCAGCAACAGAAATTGTGTCTCCAGTAGTACCAGAATATAAATCCTTGACCTGAGACATCATCTCGCGAATAGCATCGTTAATGCCAGATGGCGCACAGCCCTCTGCAATGTTAATGCCATCAATGTCTGTGTTGTTTGCGGGAGTTGAACTCCACTCGCTAATTTTTGTCTTTGCCATGTTTTACTCCGTTAAACCAAATGCTGCGCCATAACCCAATGCAATGGCTTTGCGCTGTAACTCTCTGTTTAAAGGCTCTACTGTTGAAACAGATGCTTTTTTCATCAATGTAGAAGCTAGTTTAGGGTCTAGCATTGCACTAACTAACAATTCACGAATAGCATCATCTGTTCCGTTATAAAGCCAGTTCATTGGTGCTGCTACTTTTTGTAGAACAGGAGGAACATCACCAAACATTTGTTTACCAATAAGTCCACCAATTACATTAGCTGTACTCATATTCTTAAATGTATCAGAACCAGCTACTTTTGTCGCTCTTGGAAGAACACCACTATCCAAATCCTCCGCAACCATTTTCAAAACTGCTAATTGAGTGCTAGACAATTTAGTGTCTTTTTCAGCAGAACGAATAGCATTTAAAAACTTAGGCTGAGAAATCAAATAATCATTGGCTCTTGATGGGTCTGGCGTAGTAGAAAGAACCTTACTCTTGAACTGTTGTGCAGCCTCAAGACGCTCAATTCCTTTGCTAGACGCAGCGTACTTAGCCAAGTAATCCTTATATCCAGTAGCACCAGCCTCAATTGCATCGTCCACGGCACGAATAACGGCTTCTAATTGTGGTTTAGCAGCACGATACGCACCAGCAGTTGGGCCATCTTTGGCAGATTTATCTAACAAACCTTGTGCAGCAGCCCTCAAATCTTTACGAATCTCATAAAGTTCAGCAGGAGTTGAAGCACGAGCAATATCGTCTTTTGCATCATTCAGCACAGACATAACAGTCTGACGCTTACCAACTGGAGAAGCAAGAATATCGTCAATAGTCTTATTAACTGTCAAAGCTACACCAGACTGGAATGTGTCAGGGTCAACAGTTGAGTTAGCAAATGCTTGTTCACGCAATGGCATAGTTACTTCATCACGCTTTTTCAATGCAGCGGTTAAAGCATCCTCGTCTTTAGCAAGACGATTCAAAATAGCCATTTGCGCTCGATTGGCTTCTAATGCTTGAGTAGCAAATTTTCCACCAGCTACATCCAAGCCTTTAATTGCTGTTTCAGCGTTAATCAGCCCAATGTCACGAGTGGCTTGAGCAGTTGTTGGTGTATATCCTGCAATCTTAGGAACATATGCCTCACCAGACTTAATTGCTTGTTCAGCATCAGATGCCAAGTTACGCAACACATTTCCTGTGATTACTTCTCGTCCTGCTTGAGTAAATGGGCGCACAGCCTCTTTTGTTGTACGAGCAAGAATAGGTGCAGAACCAACCGCACCACCCGCTGTAATAGAACCAGCCAAAGCACCTAATGTTTGACCAACAGGGCCAACATCACTTTCACGAGCAGCACCAGATGCCAATGCACCAGCAGTAGCAGCAGCACCTTGAGTTCCTAAACTCTTTGTAAAGAATTCTTGCGCTTGTGTTGGTAAGTTTCTAGCAATGGATGCAGGGCCAGCAACACCAAATCCTGCACTTGTTACATCCTGAACCACACGCTCTTGTGGAGTCTGTGGAGTAGGAACACCTAATTGAGTCATTAGGTTTTGCAAGCCTTGGCTACTAGATTGTATAACTTGTCTGCCAGCAAGCAAGTTAATCAATCCTGTAAGTGCATCAGCACCCATAGTAGGAATAGATAAAGCACCAGTAACTGCTGCTCGTCCTGTCAAACCTAACTGTCTGCCAAAATCACTTGCACTACCGATTTGCATTTGTTCTGGACGAGGAGAAGTCGTAATCTCTTTGATTGCTTCTTCTCTTGTCATCTTTTTGGGCTTTGGTGCTTCAGCTATTTTTGTTCCACCAAGAATAGCCAAACCAGCATCAGAGACTCTTGTTAAGTCACCTGACTGCAAAGCCATCAAATCATCATCTGACAGTTTGGTTAAGTCCATTATGGTTTCTTTCTACGAGCAATCTCAGCCTGAATATCAGCCATGCTTGGCATACCAACAGGTTTCTCAATAGGGGCATTTAAAGCATCTACCAATGGATTTAATAGCAATGAGCCATCTCCACCCAATTGTCGAGTTTATCGTGACTGGGAAAC
>OGVJ01000001.1_pt1 | contig 34518 bp, 41 predicted proteins | sample 1575741 | NCBI WGS metagenome assembly OGVJ01 (sample SAMN07581528, study PRJEB24739) | freshwater metagenome | place: Singapore | collected 2015-01 | reverse complement strand
GTTTCCCAGTCACGATAGAGGCGGCGATAGAATTTGGAAGCCAAGTATGATTAAATTATGATAATGAGCAAATGATATTACGAGCGAGCGCTCGAACGTAAGTGAGCCGCGAGACGAGTAATATGCATTTGCTCATCCCTAAGGTGGATTATCTCTTGGCTTTGAAGAACGATGTCATCAGTGCTGCGCAGTCGGCTGCGAGTATTCCGCCGGTGACGGTGGTGGAAGGATGGAAGGGATTCTTTTCAGTTACTCTGCGGTAACTATTTTTTTCATCTGAAGCGCCAAAAAACTATATGGCCTATTTTATTCCAATACAATGCACCTGCACACATTAAGCAGGGTTCTACTGTAACGTACAAGGTAGCTTCGGTTAAATATTTTTCTTGTAATTGTTCGCATGCGCTTGTGATGGCTAAAATTTCCGCATGCGCTGTAACGTCTTTGAGTAATTGTACTTGGTTATATGCTTTGGCAATTATTTTTCCATGCATTACTACAACTGCTCCAACTGGAACCTCATCAACGTCAAAGGCCCTCTGTGCTTGCACGAGGGCCTGACGCATGAATGATTCATGATCTATTGTCATGTAAATTATAATCTTTGGATACGAATATTTCTATACCATACTTGGTTGCCATGATCTTGCAATCCAATATGTCCAGTAAATACTTTTCCGAAATCTGGTGATTCACCTTTTGAGAACTTACTATTCTTGATTAAGTTTTTCCAAGAATCGTCACCTAGGGTTGTAGTCACTGTAGTTACACCATTTAATTTTAAAGTCAATGTGCCTTTTTCATTGATGATATCCACTAAGTTCCATTCACCAACTGGTTTTACTGCACCTTCAACGCCTGCAACTAAATCGTATAAGTTTCCAGCTCTGTGTTTGATAATTTTTCCATCAGAATGACCATCATTATCTAACACTTGCATTTCTGGTCCTGTGTACCAAATATAATTGTACTTTTTAGGTTTGTCTTGTACAAAGAAGATGATACCACTATTTCCATTTGGTGAAATTTTCCATTCTAACTGTAAATGAAAATCACCATAACTTTCGTTACTAACAATATCTCCTCCACCTTTAATTTGCCATCCTTGTTTGTTTGATGGATCCAACATTAATGTTCCATCAATAACTTTCCAAGCTTCGCCTACAGCATCTTTGCCATATGTATGCCAACCATTAGTTGTTTTTCCGTCAAATAAAGAAGTCCATTCTTTTTTTTGTGCATTGATTTGCGTACAAGCAAATAATAACACTAGAGCAAGCAATCGTTTTTGCATGGTGTTTATTTTAATGTGTTTCTAAGCTACTACTTTTTTAATAACAATACGTATTTTATCATCGCTTCAGCATCTTCTTGGCTGATTTGTGGATGTGGAGTCATTGGAACTGCACCCCATACACCGCTTCCGCCTTTGATTACTTTTGTTGCTAACATTTTTACATTCTCTTCTGTATTCTCATATTTAGCAGCTACATCTTTATAAGCAGGTCCAATATTTTTTTCTGAAGTCTTATGACATGTTAAGCAATCGCTTCCAGCTACTAATGCTAATCCTTTTGTATAGTCTGGGTTAGCAGATAAATCGTTTGATGCTGTTGCTGCAGGAGCTGCTGCAGTTTCTTCCGTTTTTTTTGTGTCTGATCCACCACATGCTGCTAACAATATTACTGCAGCCATTGTTCCAAGAACCTTTTTCATAATCGTTGTTTTTTATTTGTTAAATACCTAATATTTTTTTGTTAAATGCTTCATCTGAACCTGTGTTGGCAAAATCATCAAATGCTTTTTCTGTCACTTTGATAATATTGTTTTGAATAAATACAGCGCCTTCTGCTGCACCTACTTCTGGATGTTTTAAGCAACATTCCCATTCCATTACTGCCCATCCTTTATAATCATAAGCAGCTAGTTTGCTAAAGATGCCTTTAAAATCTACTTGACCATCGCCTAAAGATCTAAATCTTCCAGCACGATCAATCCAATTTTGATAACCACCATACACACCTTGTTTTGCAGATGGATTGAATTCTGCATCTTTTACATGGAACATTTTGATGCGTTCGTGGTATGCATCTATATATCCTAAATAATCCATGCATTGTAATACTAAGTGAGATGGATCGTATAATAAGCAAGCTCTTTTATGTTGATTGACTTTGTCTAAAAACATTTCATATGAGACACCATCGTGTAAATCTTCACCTGGATGTATTTCATAACAAAGATCAACTCCATGTTGATCAAATTCATTTAAGATAGGCATCCATCTTTTTCCTAATTCTGTGAATCCTGTTTCTACTAACCCTGCAGGACGTTGTGGCCAAGGATATACTGTGTGCCAAAGTAGAGATCCGCTAAATGTTGCATGTGCATTTAATCCTAAATTTTGAGAAGCTTTCGCTGCATATTTTAATTGTTGCACTGCCCATTCAGTTCTTGCTTTTGAATTACCGCGAACTTCTGCTGGAGCAAATCCGTCAAACTGTGCGTCGTATGCTGGATGTACTGCCACTAATTGTCCTTGCAAATGTGTAGACAATTCTGTGATTTCTAAACCTGCTGCATTCACAATACCTTTGATTTCATCTGCATAAGTTTTACTCTCTGCAGCTTTTTGTAAATCGATACATCTTGCATCCCAACTAGGAATTTGCACTCCTTTGAAACCCAATGATGCTGCCCATTTACAAATACTTTCTAAAGTATTGAAAGGAGCTGTGTCACCCATGAATTGTGCTAAAAATATTGCTGGTCCTTTTACTGTTGTCAATTCAAGAGAAAAGCGAAAGCTTCGGAATCCCTAGATTGGGAAGACTGCTCCGACGAATCTTTCTTGATATACTAATAAAAAAGGCGCGTCAATAAGACGCGCCGTGTTGTTTTGTTAGTGACTTAACGCTTCTTTGTGGCCCCTGAGCTTCCAGAGCTAGAGGGCTTTCCTACGTTGCCAGCGTTACCAGTATTTCCCGTCTTAGGAGCAGCAGGCTTAGCCGCTGCCTTCTTGGTGTTCTTCTTCATCGTAAATTTATATCTTTTCATTAAGAAAATTCAAAAAAATCTTGACTCAATGTGATTTTTTTTCAATATTCTCTTGATGGGAATAGAAGACAAAATTATTTGTTTGTGCTTAAATAAGCACTGGAAACCCATTGGAGTTAAGTCCGTAAGAGACGCTTTTAACGAACTCGTCAGTCCTCATTGTTCTGCATTAAATGTAGTTTATAAGCAAAACCCAGACGGCTCTTTCGACTATAATGAAGTTCTAGAAATTCAAGCCTTAAAATGGGCAGAGTGGATATGTTTGCCTGTGCGTCCTTGCGATCTAGAAATAAAAACAAGCAAACTCACAATAAGAGTTCCAACTATAATTGTTTCTTCTAGATACGCAGAAATGCCAAAGAAAACTTTCAATCCAACTAAAAATAATATCTGGTTGAGAGATAATGGCATTTGTCAATATAGTGGCAAAAAATTAAAACCAGAAGAAGCAAACATAGATCATCCTTTTCCAAAATCCAGAGGAGGTCCAAATACTTGGGAGAATATGGTCTTGTGTCATAAAGATATAAATTCAAAAAAGGGAAGCCGCACCCCAGAAGAGGCTGGGCTTAAGTTAATTAGAGAGCCAAAAGCAATGAAGCCTTTGTTAGCGTGTGACGCAATTAAATTTTCAAATCATATAGATTGGAGCATTTTTATCAAATGAAAAAAATCATAGGAATATCAGGACTAGCTGGAGACGGTAAAGATACTGTTTGCAATATCTTAAGCTCTCATTTTATAATGAAGGGATTTACATTCGAAAGACTGTCTTTAGCAGATAGTTTGAAGGCTGAATGTTCTAAGGCGTTGAAATCAATGTTTGGAATAGATCCGCTAAACTGTTCAAGAGAAGAGAAAGAGATTATAAGAGACTATTTGGTTTTTTATGCAAAGGTAAAACGCATACAAAGCAACGGCAAGCATTGGACTTCTATCGTAGACAAAATTATTAAAGCTGATAAGGTTCATTACATCTCTAATAAAATCTATTGTATTCCAGATATTCGCCATGGGTTTTATGCGGAAGACGAAGCTCAATGGGTTAAAAAGAATAATGGAATTTTGATTCATGTTAAGAAATTTAAAATCAAAAGCACTTATCCTTATAAAATCGAGTATTCTACTCCAGTAAATGAAGAAGAAGCTTTTAATACTCCAATAGTAGAAAAATACGCAGATCATATTCTTGAACTGCAAGATTGCTCTCCAGAGCCTCCTAGCCTTAACCCTGCTTATGCCAATGGGGTATACGAGGTGTTCAAGAGAATTTTAGACTCTATTGATGAGACAAAAAGTCATGCAGTGTCTCAAAAAAAGCCCAAAAACCAATAAAATACGCTGGCACGACCAGTGCTAAAATGTCTCACCTATGTATTATAGAATTAAATCATCAACTCAATTGAGCAAGCAACTAAATAGTTATCTAACTTTAGATTTTTGGAAAGAAACGGAAGACGCATTTAAGCTAGAACTTGATGTTCCGGGATTTTCTAAAAAAGAAGTTATTGTAACCCATAAAGGAAATGTTGTTTGCGTTACGGCAACTCCAAGTGAAGGAAAAAAGAGGACTCCGTTCTCAGCGGAATATAAGCTTCCAAGCTCTGCTGATGTCGCTGAATCTTCTGCTTATCTTGAAGATGGAGTTTTAAGCGTTGTAGTTCCGAAGAAAGAGCAAGAAAAAGTTAATGTAATTGCAATAAAATAATTTGACTCTTTTAAAAAAAGCCTCAAATTACAATTGCTATGAGCAAGACATACACAGTAACAGTACAGGAGTCAGCCTGTGGCCGACTAGCGGTAACCAATGTAGAACAGACAGTTCGCATTAATCAATACCGAACGGACTCTAAGCGCCTAGCAAAGAATACGTTTGCGTTTGCTTCTGCGTCTGATCCTCAGAGCATGGTGGCAGCTAAGAAGGCCGCGAAGAAGACTCGATAACAAAAGAGGGGAGCCAAAAGCTCCCCTCAATTTTTTATGGATCAAGTCGAAATGATGTTGGAAACAAGCTCTTTTTATCTAAAGCAGTCAGAAGAGCTTTTAAAAAAAATAAACAATGCTAAATCTCAAGAAGAAAAAGCGGCGTTTCTTAAAGATCTTATCTGTTTGAAAAATAAAATTTCATTCGAGATAAATGAAATTAATAAAATATTAGAAGATAATCAGTAAGCTGTATATCCATAAGTTCTTCCCGAACGAATATAAGGGAATACATCTGGATATTGACCGGCTACGATATCGTCTCCAACAACGTGTACTGGGCTAGATTTCTTAGTCCTGTATGCGTTTATTAGTTTTTGAAGCTCTTCTTCTTCTATTTTCTTTTCTGCTGTAACAGCTCTTACTATTTGCGTTTTATCTAATTTTCTCACTTTCTGGTCTTGGTCTGTTACTTCAACAATGTCATCAGAGTCCATAGCGGTAAGCTTTGATCTAATTATCACTGAATATCTATGGATGATATACATCTTTTTTAAGATTGCTGCAGCATTTATATCTATCTCTGTATTACTATTGTCCGTATCTACTATCTCATAACTGTCATTAAGCGCAAAATTAGCAAAGACTAAGCTATTTAATTTACCTACATTTGCTCTAACCCAAAACGCTATAGCTGCAATAGTCAAATCGCTTGGGCTATTTAAATCTAAATAAATTTCTTGAGCTATGTCAACAACCTTCATATTATTTAATTACACTATATATTTTGGTCTGGGTTATATTTTGGAATTGGAGGGAACGGTGGTATCACAATGTTCGGAGCAGAAGTTGGTATAGTAGGCCATGTGACTGTAGACAAATCAGCATGATCAAATAGATCTCTTAACTGCTGCCTGAATGTTGCGAAATCAGATCTAGCCTGAGTTGATATCGGCACATCTGGAATTTGAGTGAAGTCAGTGAGCTTCAAATATAAATCTCTTGTTGGCGTTACATTATTAATAAAAACGTTATTTAAGCTTTCTATATCAGTTTGATCTAATTCTGCTACAGAATATTCTGGTCTTATAACTTTATTTTCTGAGTCTGTTATAAGTTTTATTTTTATCTTTTGATGAGCAGAGCAAGCAGGTTTTTGTTGATCTGCGAATTTCCAAAACGCATAATCAGGATATCCAGCCCAAGTCAAATCTAAAAGCAAAGCTGGATCATTTTTTTCTAAATTACTAAATCCAGAAGAGATTCCAAAATTTTCTGGCAAAAACATCGGGCCAGCTTGCATTTCATAGCTTTGAGTTTCTACATTAAACTTGATAAAAAAATATTGATTCATATATTATGATATTAAATTAGAGCTGTAAAATTGTATTTTAAATAATACCTTCTTGCTATATCATCATGTTCTGCTTCTGTTAATCTAGATCCATTCCAGAACATAAAATGACCTAACGTTATTGCAGACTGGAAGTTATCGCTATAACCGCCGTACTTGCAAATACCTACTCTTCCTGCTGTCGATGCGGCGTATGGCCCTCCAGTAGCTGTCGCGCCATCCGTGCCATTTGTTCTGTATATTTTAAATAGTGACCCAGTCCCTCCACCTGTATAATCGTTAGTCACTGCAACCATATAGAACGTATTGGAAACATATCCATAAGATGAACTAGAAAGAGCCGCGACTCCATTTCTTGAATATCTCATAGGCCCATAAGTGTCATTCCAACCTATCCACCAGTCGTGAGTGCCGTAAGCATAAGCTCCACATATAATACATGGGTAACCAACCATGGCCCCGCTTGATCCAGTTTTAAATCCTATATGTACGGAATAGTCGTTTTGATGAGTAATATTAGCGCACTGAATAGTTTTTCCACTAGTATTTGTGGTGTTATTTATATCTAACATTCCACCTCTAAACATTCCAAGCCAATTTGAATTGACTGTCATGTTGTTTATTGTTCCTGTATTTCCATTACCACTCAAATCTGGTATTGTAGATCCTACGCTACCACCATATCCTTGAGTGAATTCATATCTTATTGTTGGTGCTGGCATATTATTTAGATCCTGTTGTATAGGCCACTCTTTGATAGCTTCTATCAGCAGCCATAAACATAAATTTATCAAAAGCTGGATTTGTTGTGCTTAACCCTGAGTAATTAGAAGACCCCGCTCCGAATGTAATATAAGCATTGCTTCCAACAAACGCAGTTGCTCTTGCCGTTCCCATTATTGTAGTAGTAGTTATTGGAACATTAACATAACCATCGTCTATGCTTCCGTTTTGCAACGATGTCCATCCTGACGGAGGCCAAGATCCAGTTGAGGAGGCCCCCAAGCTTGGAGTAGTACTTCCAGCAGCACTAAGAGCGCCATTTATGTATTGATATCCATTATAAAATGTTGTAGTTGTGCCAGCCGCATTCCATGTAAACGTATTGTTTTGTAATGGAGTAAATGAAGTTCCTGTTCCGCCAGATGTATAATGACCAGAAACTCCACCGCTGTTAGACCAAGTTCCGAAACGCAACTCTACATATCCAGTGGTAAATATATATATTTCATATATACAATTGCTGGCCCCTACCGTTCCAGACGTTCCGGTGCTTCCTTCGTATCTTATTAATGTATAAGAAACAGCTCCCCCGCCTCCAGTGCCGCCCGTACCTCCTGTGCCTGAAGTACCAGATGAACCTCCAGATGTACCAAAATTAGGATTAATGTAAGGCAATTGGAAAGTATTAGAAATAATAGCAGGCATCAATATCATAAGTTTGTAGAATCTAGATTTTGTGACACAACTGTTCCAATCCAAACCGGAGTAGCTGAACTACCTACATAAGATGTTAAAGTAAACACATCTGCTCTTCCAGTAGTATTTGTTAATGTTGGATTTATTCCTCCCGGCCAAAGAACGTTTGTCCAGTTAATTGTATTAGAAGATCCACCATATTTAACTACTATAATTACGCTATCTACATAATTAGTGCTAGCTCTATTACTATAAGCAAGAGTTGCCGTGCTACTTCCAGCTAAACTCAGCACTAATAAATTTCCATAAGCAAAATCTATAGTTGCAGTAGTACTTGTTGACGCAGGAATTGTTGTTATATACGACTGAGTGCTTATTGTGCCATTAAAAATAGTAAGTCTTGTGCCATTAAATCTTAAATTAGCTTCACCGTTTAATCCTGTTCCAGTAGCAGTTGTAACATAGTCATTGACATTGTTTGTTATGGTTGCGGCAGCTCCTTGAGATCCGGTAGAGCCTAATCCTCCTGTTCCTCCTGTGCCTCCTGTGCCTCCAGTTCCGCCTGTCCCACCTGTGGCTCCTGTACCGCCTGTACCACCTGTTCCTCCAGTAGCCCCTGTAGAACCAATTGATCCAGTTGATCCTATTCCACCAGTTCCTCCAGTTCCTCCTGTTCCGCCAGTGGCCCCTACGCCTCCAGTTCCTCCTGTTCCGCCAGTTGCTCCTACGCCTCCAGTTCCTCCTGTTCCGCCAGTTGCTCCTACGCCTCCAGTTCCTCCTGTTCCGCCAGTTGCTCCTACGCCACCTGTACCGCCTGTTCCACCAGTTGCTCCTACGCCACCTGTACCGCCTGTTCCACCAGTCGCTCCAGTTGACCCCGTTGATCCAGTAGCACCAATTCCTCCAGTTCCGCCAGTTCCACCTGTTCCGCCTGTTCCACCAGTAGCGCCCGTGCCGCCAGTGGCTCCAGCAGAACCTGCGCTTCCAGACTCTCCCATTGGACCAAATGAAACATTTGTTAATCCAAGCGAACTATTTACTGTATAAAAACTTGAATCAAAATACAATGCGCTTCCAATAGCTCTAGACACAGTTCTTTGCACAACACCATCTTTCCAATATCTAACATTAAATCCGTCATAAGTGATGGATAATACAGTAGATGTTGTGTACGATCCCATAGATCCCATAGGAGATCCATTTTCATAGATATTTAAAGTTCCATCTCCTATTGCATACCATGAGTAGTCTAATGATGTATAAGAAGCATCCAATGTTGGATCAGAATTGAATCCAAACATAACCCATTGAGTAGTTCCCAATAATCTAGCAGAACAATAAACTCCTCTAACATAACTTTGAGTAGAGTAAACTTGCCCATCCCAAGTGTTTGCATTACCAGATGCTTTTACAAATGTTGTACTATCTGATCCATAAGTTACTCCACCAGTAAAATTAGGAGTCCAATCTGATCCTCCTCTGGCTCCAGTGCCGCCAGTTCCTCCTGTACCGCCTGTACCGCCAGTTCCTCCTGTGCCTCCAGTTCCACCTGTGGCCCCAGTAGACCCTGTAGATCCAGTGGCTCCTATTCCACCTGTTCCTCCGGTGCCTCCAGTTGCTCCTGTGCCTCCAGTTGCCCCAGTCGAACCAGTTGATCCAATTGTTCCAGAAGCTCCTATTCCACCGGTTCCTCCGGTGCCTCCAGTTCCTCCAGTTGCTCCCGTCGATCCAGTAGAACCAATTCCGCCCGTTCCACCAGTTCCTCCTGTAGCGCCTACTCCACCCGTTCCACCAGTTGCTCCCGTAGATCCTGTCGAACCAGTAGATCCAGTTACTCCAATTAAGCCTGCTGGGCCTATTTTTCTAGAAGAAGAAATAACTGTATTTTGAGCAACGTTTCCTGCGTATCCGACATTTGTCAAAGTGACTGAAGTAGCGCCACCGATAGCGCTAATAGAAAAGTATCCAGCGGTTTCTACGTATACAATTTGACTTACCGACATCCAACTAGTACTTGCAACGCTAACTATAACAGTCGATGAAACCGCAGGCATAGCAAACATTGAGGTGTTTGTTGTAAATGAATTTGCTCCAGCGGATCCTACTCCTCCAGTTCCGCCTGTGCCCCCAGTTCCTCCTGTACCGCCAGTTCCTCCTGTACCGCCAGTTCCTCCAGTAGCGCCAGTGGACCCTATGGATCCTGTAGACCCAATGCCGCCTGTTCCGCCTGTAGCTCCTATCGAACCGATTGATCCAGTTGATCCTATTCCACCAGTTCCGCCTGTTCCGCCAGTTGCTCCTACACCGCCTGTGCCACCTGTTCCCCCTGTTCCACCAGTGGCTCCTGTAGAACCAATTGATCCAGTTGAACCAATGCCTCCAGTTCCACCAGTTCCACCAGTTAATCCAGAGCTTCCGCTAGTTCCTGATGATCCGCTTGTTCCTGAAGATCCAGCAGATCCTGATGTTCCAGATGAACCACTAGTTCCAGAAGATCCTGCTGATCCACTTGTACCAGAGCTTCCAGAAGAACCAGATGAACCGCTGCTTCCAGCTTCTCCCATTGGCCCAAATGATACGTTTGTAATGCCTTGCGAATTAGCAGAGTAAAAGCTGCTATCAAAATAAAGAGCATTTCCAACGCCTCTAGCTACAGTTCTTTGTATTACCCCATCTCTCCAATATCTTACATTAGTTCCATCGTAAGTAATTGCTAGAACTGTGCTTGTTGTAAAAGTAATGCCAGTGACTACTTGAGCATTGCTTTCCCATATTTGTAAATTTCCATTATCTAAATACCAAGCATAATCTAAAGAAGTGTAAGAAGCGTCAGTAGTTGGATCACTATTTAAGCTAAACATTGCTACAACAGTAGTGCTTGTAGCTCTTGCCGCGCAGTAAACTCCTCTTACATATCCCTGAGTAGAATAAACTTGGCTATCCCAAGCATTTGTTCCAGAAGTTTTTAAGAATGTTGTGCTATCTGCTCCATAAGTTACGTTTGCGCTGAAATTTGGAGTCCAATCTGACCCCCCTCTGGCTCCAGTGCCGCCGGTTCCTCCAGTGCCGCCTGTTCCTCCCGTACCTCCTGTGGAACCAATAGATCCTGTAGATCCTATTCCACCAGTTCCGCCTGTTCCTCCAGTTGCTCCAGATGTTCCAGAGCTTCCAGATGTGCCTGAGCTTCCAGAAGTCCCTGCGCTGCCAGACGTTCCAGAAGATCCTGCTGACCCACTAGTTCCAGAAGACCCAGAAGATCCGCTTGTTCCAGAAGATCCACCAGATCCAGATGTTCCGCTTGAACCAGACGTTCCAGAAGTGCCATTTATTCCTGATGTTCCACTAGATCCTGACGTACCAGAAGTTCCTGCTGTAAGCAAATTAGTTCCAACTCCTGCGGCCAATCCAGTTATATTGTAATAGCCACCTCTATTTGTGCCTCCATTTTCAAATATTCTTAATTTATTTTGGTATATATCAATTGTTACTCCAGCGACAAGAGCTGTGTTAGTATCTGGTTTTTGTAAGAATATTTCTCCGCCTTCATCTCCATTATGGAATATAGATTCTAAATTACCATTTACTTTAACACTTGTTCCATCATAATAAAAATTAGAAGATCCAGTTATTACTCCTGAATTATCTTTATATATTACTGCGCTATTAGGAGCAGTTACGCTAAGGCTTGTGCCACTTGAACCGCTTGATCCGCTTGAGCCAGAGGATCCGCTTGTTCCACTAGTTCCGTTTCCTCCAGTCGCGCCATCTAAGTTTGTTGTCCAAGAACTATATGTTCCTGATCCATCTATTTCTGCTACCTTTAAAACTAATGCGCCAGTTGATGCATTATAAGATACTACATCTCCATGGAAGTGATTAGAAATGTCATAAGCTACAATTAAATGTTGAGCTATTGTATAAGATAAATTAGTAGATGTTGTTAGACTTTGATTGTTTCCTATTACTAATGAACCTAAATTAATAGATGTCGAAGAAACTCCAGCGTAAACAGCGCTTACACCACTTGTCCCACTAGTTCCGCTTGTGCCAGAAGAGCCGCTTGTGCCAGAAGACCCGCCAGATCCTGAAGTGCCAGAAGAGCCACTTGTTCCTGCGCTTCCACTAGTACCAGAAGACCCACTTGATCCGCTAGTGCCAGACGATCCGCTAGTTCCAGAAGATCCACCAGAACCCGAAGTCCCAGAAGAACCGCTCGTCCCAGATGACCCACCAGACCCAGAAGTGCCAGATGAACCGCTTGTTCCAGAAGATCCAGCCGACCCTGAAGTTCCAGAAGTACCAGATGAGCCAGCAGAGCCAGATGTTCCAGAAGAACCACTCGTCCCAGACGATCCGCTTGTGCCTGAAGACCCTGAGGTTCCACTAGTGCCAGAAGATCCATCTCCACCACTAGCTCCGTCCAAATTAACTAACCAGTTAGAATAAGTTCCAGAACCTACTGTTCTGCTTGGTGAGCCAAAAACTAAATCTCCAGTATTAGCATCATAAGATATTACTTCGCATTCTTGGAAATTGCTTCCATTGTATACAATTATTATAGATTGAGCTACGCTATATCCGAAATTAGGTCCTATATTTAAGGTTCCAGAATTTCCTAATGTGAAAGAAGTTGTAGAAGTTGCTCTATATTTATCTCCACTTGATCCTGAGCTTCCGCTAGTTCCAGATGTTCCGCTTGAGCCAGAAGTTCCTGCTGAACCAGAAGAGCCGCTTGTTCCAGACGAGCCACCAGATCCAGAAGTACCAGACGAACCGCTTGTTCCCGCGCTTCCGCTTGTTCCAGATGTTCCTGACGAACCCGCTGAGCCACTCGTTCCAGAGCTTCCAGAAGATCCGCTAGTTCCAGAAGAACCTGAAGTCCCACTCGTTCCATCTATGCCAGATGTTCCGCTTGATCCAGCAGATCCCGAAGTACCGCTTGAACCAGAAGTTCCACTAGAGCCACTTGTTCCAGAAGACCCAGCGGACCCACTTGTTCCAGAAGTTCCGCTTGTTCCATCTATACCAGATGTTCCGCTTGATCCAGAGGTCCCAGATGTTCCAGACGAACCACTCGTTCCAGATGACCCCGAAGTCCCACTCGTTCCATCTATGCCAGATGTTCCACTTGATCCAGATGTTCCAGAAGTACCTGCCGATCCTGAAGTTCCAGATGAGCCAGAAGTCCCACTCGTTCCATCTATGCCAGATGTTCCGCTAGAGCCAGCGGATCCAGATGTTCCGCTTGAACCCGATGAACCAGAGCTTCCGCTAGTACCAGAAGAGCCACCGGAACCCGAAGTTCCAGAAGAGCCGCTGGTTCCAGAAGATCCTCCTGATCCTGAAGTTCCAGAGGTTCCACTTGTTCCCGAAGACCCCGCAGATCCAGATGTTCCAGAAGAGCCGCTTGACCCAGATGTTCCGCTAGACCCACTTGATCCAGAAGTCCCACTAGTCCCAGAAGTTCCAGATGTCCCGCTTGAGCCAGAAGTGCCAGAAGACCCATCAGCGCCACACAATACCCAAGATACAGCATAAGTGTTATTTAACTCTATATTGCCATGTCCAGCCAAGAAATTTAAATTAACTGTCCAAGTGTCATCTCCGTTATGTACAACACTAGCTACAAACAATTCTACTCTGTTGTGTATGTCTGCTGTATTTACTAATTGGAAAATAGCTTTTTCGTATCTTAATTCTACCCAAGTTCTTAATCCTTCGAACCAAGAATCTAATAAATTTCCATAAGAGTCATATTCATTAAAAATACAAGAAGTAATTGAAGATAGCGATCCGTTTCCGGCAACTACTTTAAATTGACCATTTGATAAAGTAGCATTATTTGTTAGTAAATATCTATAAGTGTTTGCTCCGTCTACTCCAGAAGAGCCAGATGTCCCAGAAGACCCTGATGATCCAGAGGTTCCGCTAGAACCAGAAGTTCCACTAGAACCAGAAGTTCCAGAAGACCCGCCTGAGCCAGAAGTACCAGAAGAACCAGCTGACCCAGAAGTGCCAGAGCTTCCGCTTGAACCGGAACTGCCGCTAGTCCCAGATGTCCCACTTGAACCGCTTGTGCCGCTAGTTCCAGAAGACCCTGCTGAACCTGAAGTCCCAGATGTCCCGCTTGACCCAGAAGTTCCTGAGCTTCCGTTTATTCCAGAAGTTCCGCTTGAACCAGAAGTCCCAGATGTTCCAGATGATCCAGAAGTGCCAGAAGACCCAGATGAGCCGCCGGTTCCGCTTGAACCGCTAGTGCCAGACGATCCAGCAGGCCCTTGAGCGCCAGCAACTATTGGTATTGCGGCATTTATTTCACTAGCTGGAGCCTGAACTGTTACGTCTATGGAAGGCTTTGGATTTACTATAACAATGTCTGGCATATTAGTAAGTTACTTCTGGGGTTACGGTTACTGTTCCTTGAAGAACTCTTGATACAGTTAACTCTGGTGATTGACCAGATATGTATCTTTCTATATCATAAACAGCTACGGTTATAGGAAGCGCGGCTGTTTCAGTTGGAGTTAAAGTGAAATTTATAACTCCGCCAGTGGCGTTTACGATAGCTGGATCTAAGTCAACAAGAACCCCTGTTGACCCATATGAGTATCTAACTTTTCCTCTTAGCGCATACCCACTTATATTTACTGGGGTTCCATCTGTGTTAGTCAAGGTGGCTGTCAAATCATAATTCTCACCCTGATTAACTGTTATGTTGTATACAGCCATGCCATAGATTACACTCTATTTTGGCCGATAGTTATATAATTCCAACGCCCTTCTGTCCCACTACTTTACTGGCGCATTGATTTGCAAATATTATTGCCTTTTCTATATCAGAAGTTCTGCTAAACTGCACGACTAAACCAGCCAAGAAAGAATCTCCTGCTCCAGAGACATCAATAACCTCCTGTGGGGCTACAGGATAGTTTTTGCCCAAGTAATAACAGCCGTCTTCTCCTGCTGTTTTGATTATCTTATTTTTTAAAGATTCTGGGATACAATGTTTTGATCTGTCGTACTCAAAGTTATTAATTTTTACAAATGTTACTTTTTCTGCCCAAGGACCGAGTATTCTTTTGCTATCAAGAAATACTGAATTATGATTAGAAGATATAGTTAAAATGTCTTCTTCGCTCAAAAAACCTTTGTTGTAATCTGAAATAACTATGTGATCATAGTCATAATTCATCTTGTCTATGTTAAACTTCTTAATGTTTTCAGCAGAGTCTAATCTGAAAAACATATGGTTTGTGCTTTTATGGATATATCTTGTTTTAGTAATGTTAGCCCAATTTGAATTGGTTATAATATCACATGAGTCTTCAATAGACTTTATGTTTCGATAAACATTTTTTGCCATGCCCGGATTATCATTTTGGTCAATGATTTTTAAAACAGGCACAGGCTTGTCTGGACTCATTCTATCGCATGAGCAATAGACATGAACATCTCTGCAACTATCTCCTATTACTAAAATTTTCTTTTTCATTAGAACTTACTTTTTCTCTCTACGATCATCGAAGGCCTCGAAGAATGCAAAGCTCTCTTATAAGCTTGTAGCACTTCTGCGCCAGTATCGGGAACATAAATTGGGAAAGAAACCATATTTCTAAAACCTTCTGTAAAATTTTGAGAATGAGTCGGTCCAGAATAGAATGGGCCGCTATCAGCTACTACTGTTCTAAATATTACTGGACACTCATATTCTCCATGGGATATTCTTTCTATATGATTAACGTGATTAATAATAGCGTCTGCCGCTACTAACATAAAGTCGTGACGTTCATAGTAAACGACCGGCTTGAATCCTTCAAATGACATTCCAATAGCAAGCCCAGCCATAAGATTTTCAGCTACAGGAGTTTCAATCTTTTTGCTATTATCTACATTTACTAGATTGCCCATTGCATTTCCATATTTAACATTGTATCCAATAAATACTGAATTTGCCTTGCCGATTTCTGTCATAGCCTCTGTAACGGCATTCTTGAAAGAAATGTTAGGATCGACATCGAAATGAGGCAATTGCTCTGGTAGTAAAGGAGGAAAATATTCAGCGTCAGTTTTTTGCTTTGTTTTCTTCAGGTCTATATTCTCGTCAATTCTTGCGTGAGGGTAAGTGATATCATACTGATATCTCATAACTGAGGGAGGCATCATTGGATAACTTGCCATACCCCAACGCTCGTCTTTAGGAGTGCAAACCGATCTATTATTGTCTTCGACAATAAATTTACATGGGAGATCAAATCCAGAAACATATCTTGCGGCTTCAAAAAGATGCCCAGAATCTTCTGTTCCATCGCCAACAAAGCACCAAACTTTTTGCTTAGAGCCTTTTCTCTTTAAGGCAAGCGCAATTCCAGCAGCAATAGCTGGAGTTCCACCTATGATAGCAGATGTAAAAAAGTTACGTTTTCTATCATAAATAAACATACTTCTGCCATCAATAATTCTTTGGCGCAATTCGTCAGCAGGAATCCCGGCGAGCAGTGCGTGATAATGATTTCTATGATTGGAAATCACATAGTCGCCATCTTGAATGTCTTTAAAAATTTCAATTAATTGGTCCTCGTTGCCTCCAGACAAATGAAATAAAAATGGCAACTTACAATCTCTGTATAGATCAATAATTGAGTTTTCGAAATTAATTAGGTCTTGCTTTGTGGCGTAGTTCATTTTAAAAATTTATAATTATTCTACCAGATTCTCCGGTTTTTAGTTTTGAGACTGCTTCGTTGATATTGTAAATGTCATACCTATCAGTCACTAATGATTTTATGTTTATTTTTTCGTTTTTATAAAGTTTTATGTATCTTGGAATATCTATGTCTGGATCAAAGTTTCCGGCCTGAGTAGTTCTAATAGTTTGCCCATTATTAGAGAAAAATGCTATTGGATCATTAATTGTTAATTGCGATCCGGCTTTAGGTTGAGAAACTAAAATGCATCTACCTTGATTAGATAAAGCTGGGATAAGCCTAGAAACCAAACTTAAAACTCCAGTTGTGTCAATAATACAATCAAATTTTGCTTTTGATTCTATCAGTTTTTCTATGTTGACTGGGCTATAAAAATCTGCGCCAAGATTTTCTACCATCATCTTTTTTGCTTCATTAATGTCAACTCCAACAACTGGGCCAGCCAAAGATAATTTAGCGGCTTGAATGCAACTTAATCCCACTCCGCCGCACCCAAGAATTAAAACAGATTCCCCGAATTTGACATTAGCATCTTTATTTACAACACTAAATCCAGTAGATAGCCCACATCCAAGTAAAGAACAAAACTCATCATCAATATCTTTTGGAACTGGAGTTATTCTATTTTCAGAGACAACAACTTCTTCAGCCAATGTTGTTATTTTGCCTCCAGAAATCTCTTTATCATTCCATTGGTATTTTGCAAAATCTGCTTCTATTCCAGAACCTTTGCGCCAATGCATTACTACCTTGTCGCCTTTTTTTACCTTAGAAACGCTTTCTCCGACAGCCTCTACCATGCCGCATCCTTCATGCCCAATCAAATGAGGCATAAATTTTTCATTATTTTTAAGTCCAGCTATTTCTTGTAGTTGCGCTCCACATAAACCGCTGGTTAATAGTTTTATTTTAACTTGCCCAAATGACAACTTTTTAGGGAGATTTACGTCTCCAACATAAAGTGGCTTATTCTTTTCTAACAATATAGCTGCTTTCATTACTTCTTTATTCTATCGAATTGGACTGAACTAATATAAAAAGATTGCGTTTTTGTCATCGCTACCACAAATTCTGCCAGCTCTTCTGGATTTATAAGATCGTCAAAATCTGGTCTCCCCAAATTCATACCAGTGGCAATTGCTCTTGGATATAAGTTTATTATTTTTATATTTTTTGAGAAAGCTTCTCCTTCTATAGAATTGGCATATCCCTTAAGTCCGTGTTTTGCGGCTGCATAATCTGGATCTTTTGTGTCAGGCAAAAGGCCGCAGATAGAGTTTACATTTATGATTGTGCCTTTAGTTTTTGTTTTAAAGTAATTGAAAGCGCTTCTTAAAACATTCAATGATCCCTGATAAGATTTTATGTATTCTTTTTTATCAAAGCCATTATTTATTATTATGTCAGGCTTGTATTTCTTAAACACTTCTTCAGAAATGTCATTCATGTCGCAAACTATGCCGTTAAATGAGTCGCACTTTCTTCTTCCGCAAACGGTAACGTCATGATTTAATCTAAATTTTTTAGCCAAACAAAGGCCAAATCCAGATGTGCCTCCAGCAATAAATACTTTTTTCATTTTTTACTTATTATAAAATCTTCAGTAACTATATAGTCAACAGAATTATCATTAAGATGAACCATTACTTGGTGCGGATAATTATTTATTGGCTCTCCATGAGCATTAAATGAAGTATTTAATACAATAGGAAACCCTGAGATTTTTCTGTATTCGTCTATTATGCTATGATAGGTTGGGTTAGTATTTTTTCTGACGATTTGTGGCCTAGCTGTGCCATCTATTCTATGCACAACTGCTGGAATTTTATTTATCCATTCAGGTCTTGTGTGATAGCATAAAGTCATGAATTCTGCCGCATATTGAGATTTGCTACAATAAAATATTTCATCAGCATATTCTCCTAGCACCGATGGCGCAAAAGGCATGATTTCAGTTCTTTTTAATCTTTCATTTAGCTTTTTGTGGGTTTCTGGATCAGTTGGCCGAACAACTATGCTTCTATTACCCAAAGCTCTTGGGCCATACTCTGTTCTGCCCATAAATAAACCAACTATATTTCCTTCATTGATTAGATTTGCTACTTTACTAATCGAAAATGGCTTTATTGTTAAATTAGAATGTTTAGACAATTCTTTTTCCCAATAGCTCTTATTAAAGCTTTCGCCTAAATAAACATTATCTAATCTTAAAGTTTGATTGATTTCGCCTAAATCTAAAGCTTTGCAGATTGCTGCGCCAAGAGCTAATCCGCTATCCCCCATGGCTTGATGTATGAATATCTCATTAAATAAAGAAGATTCATTAATTACTTGATTAAGTTTTACATTTGCGAATAATCCGCCAGACAAGCAAATTTTATCATAATCTGGATAATTCTTTTTAACTTCAATCAGAACTTCCATAACCATGTCTTCAGCAAATTTTTGCACTGTGGCAGCAAAATTGGCCCTAGTCTCTTCTTTTTCGAAATATCCTTCGCTTTTCAGCTTATCGCAAAAAAATAAAAAAGTAGAAAACCAAGATGAACTTTTATGGATCATATTTTCAAATCTGACCCCAGTTTTTAAGTAATTATAAATTCTCTGATCCACTTTTCCATGAGCGGCCAAACCAACAGTTTTGCCTTCGTCTTTGAATATTTTCCAGCCAAGATGCTGCGTTGCACATCCATAAACATTAGCTAATGAATAAGCAGTAGGAAACCAAGAAGAGCTTATTAAATCTGGTAAATTATTATCGCATTTATATATCTTCCCTCTGCTTCTAATTCCAGAGCCGTCTAAAGATAATGATATGGTTTTGCCGAACATCCCAGAAGTGAAAAACGAACCATAACAGTGAGACTGATGATGAGAATATGATTTTATTTTCCTGAGTATTTTTTCTGTTTTGTATTCTTTAGGAAAAAAATCTAAAGAATATGGCCTTGCTATTGCGATATGGTCGCAATTTTCAAGTGTTACTCCATAATTTCTTTCTATAGAATTTACTGCATTGATTGGAAAATAATTTATTATTTCGTTATTTTTCTTTCCAGTTAGCTTTTCTTCTTCTAATGCGAATAAAATTTTTCCATCTTTAATTAGAGTAGCCGCGAAATCGTGGCCGTAAGTTGGGGTTAAACCTATAATATTACTCATAATTCATTATATCTTCAAAAAGCTCTTCTTGAGGATATTCTATCCAATTTTCACTATGATTTATTGTTATATTTGGCTTTCCTCTATTTAGCCATAGTTTTTTAGAGTACTGATGGTCGTGTCTATTCGTTTCTATTTCGTGCCTAGTTATATTAAAGTAAGCGTAATAACCGCTAGAACTTTCCTTCATGCTTACAAATCTATTAAAATTTGGAAAATCTAATTTCAGTTTGTCGCTGTATTTAGATTTGATCCAAACTTCGCATTCATTCTCCTTCTCGAATTCAAGAACCTTTTTTAAATATACTTTTTCTAAATCTGAGGAATCTGTGCCGAATTCAATAAGTATTTTTTCCCCCTTTTCGTTGTAAGTCTTTTGATAGACGAGTTTAATGTTATTATTTTCATGAGCGTATACCTTGAATCTCCACTTGTTCCTGTTAGAAATAAATGATTCATAAGAGTATCCAGATTCTACATTAGCGTCTTCATGCGCTCCAATCCATTCTCCTTTGTAAAAATAAAACAAGTGTACTAAGTAATTTTTATATTTCGTGTCCTTGATTAAAATTTTAGGCCCATTTAAAAAACTAACCTCCACATTGATCAAAGAGAAGTCTTCTTCATCCGACTTGTTTGGATCAAGTCCTAGATTTAGTTTTTCTACTAGCTGATCTATCTTTTCTTTCACCATCGAAAATGATATTTGTTTTGTGCATTCGAAGTTTTTCTTTTTCGGGCAGAAGTTCCAGTCGTACTTATCGAACACAAATTCTGGTTCAGAAGCGCATCCATGGCACAGGTTTTTACTTGTATTTGTAACTCTATACGGAGTGTAGAAATCTGTTCTTGGCAAAGAAATACCAGATATAAATACAACTGGTTTATTCAGGCCCCAAGCCAGCCAAGACAATCCAGAAGTCAACCCAATGAAAAACTCGCAATGCATTAGATCATTAATTCTATCCATTAGCGGGAACTCTCCTGTTTTATTTATGCAATTATTTGGAATAGAATTCATTGCTCCGTCTACTCCAAAGTTTGGATACTTATCTATGCAAACCACATCATAGCCTAATGATTTTACATAATCTACAGTTTCTTGCCATCCAGTAGGATTGTTCCAGTATTTAAATTGAGCAGTAGATTGGGTCGCTATGCAAACATATTTGTTTTTGAAATTACGAACTGGATGATTCGGAGTAGCTATCTTAGGAACTGTGGGTACATATTTTATACCAAGAATTTTTGCTGCAAGTTCCTGCAAGTTATACTCACTCCACTTCTTTCCATCTATGTCATAAGTGCCAATTCTTATTACATTTTCTCCATTTTGAGGTTGAGCGTTATAATAATCAAAGTGTATGTTTGGATATCTTGATTGGAAAAGTTCTCCGTAAGGAGTGTAAAGGTTTACTCTTTGCTTCTTTTCTTTTTGGAATCTATCAACCATTGGTATCCAAGCTATAATGTCACCAAGAGATGGTGATTCATTTACAATGTGATATGCTCCATTATCCAAAAGCCTATTTTGCTGAAACTGGAAATATGGATGTCTGCTATTCTTTTTAACTATGCCAGAAAGTATTATTTGATTATATCTATCTGGATTAGACCAGAAGTAAAAATCAATATCTGCGCCATCGCAACTGTGTATCTTGCAATAAATATCTGGATCGTTTTGGATTTTTTTAATGAAATCGTATGCTTGCTGTCTGGAGATACTGCCCCCTAACATATGGATTTCGCCAGAAAATTTTTCTACTTTACTTTTAAATAGCTCATAGGATTTGTCGTCCCCTATAAATTCCTTTTCTCCTCCTTCTATATCAAACTTTAGAAAATTAATTTTTTCTGGCATCAGCTTCATTAAATTAGCAAATGACATCGTGGCTACCATTTTCTCTTCCGTATCGTGAAAGAATGGCTTCATCATTCTTACTGTTTTTTCATTATCAACCATAGCATTGATAACAATTGGATTGTCTTTATCTGTTAACAAACCATAGAAATCTCTAATGCATTCAGGACTTGCATCTACTCCATAGTAGTTAATGTTTTTATTTTTATGCTTGAAGTAGAAAAAACCTTTAGAGCATCCCAAATCTAAAACAGAGTCTCCCGGTTCTACAGTGCAAAAATGCTCATATGTATTAAATTCAAATATTTCAGAATAAGTTCTTGGATCGCTTTCTTTTACTTTTTCTTCTTGGGTGCTGGCAATTTCAGATAAGAATTTTGAAGCAATTTTAGCAGCATTATCCCAAGTGAAAACTCTTCTTATCTCTTCTGATTCTTCCAGAGCTTTCTTTTTGTAATATTCGTAATTGTTATAGACCTCTACCATTTTTTCTTCTAGGTCTTTAAAATCAGGCTCGTACCAATTTCCTTGGCAAACTTCATGCGGCTTATAAAAGTTTTTAGCTTCTATTTCTTTCTTTATCTTTATAGGAATTCCTTTGCCAGCAGCAAACTCCAATTGACCGCTACAATCAGAGTAAATGCTAGGAGTTCCACAAGCCATTGCTTCTATGAGCGGTAAATTCCAACCCTCAGAGCGAGAGCAAGAGAGGAAAACGTGTCCAGATTTTAAATATTTGACATACTCTTCTCTTGATACGAATTCTATAGATCTGATATTAGAAGCTTGTAAATCGTAATGTTTTAATCTATCTTTAGTTGTTCCAAGCCCATCAAAATTGTACCTATCTTCTACTGATATTAGTAATTCAAATTTATTATTATTGCCGAATAGATTCTTGAAAGCTCTTATTATTTCTACTGTGCTTTTCCTAGCGTCCCAACGACCAAAAACAATAAATCGAAAAATATTCTTAGCTAGCTGAATATTTTCTGGGAAAAATACGGAAGAGTCAACGCCTTCTGGGACAACTTTGACTTTAGATGGATCTGCGCCTTGATTGATTGTAATTTGAGCTTGCCACTTTGTCGGAACCCAAATTTGATCGCACTCTTTTAATCTCTCGAAAAATGGTTCGTAATATTTTGTAGTTTCCCAAACAGTGTATCCAATTTTTGGGCCAGAATAAGAATGGTAAAAATAATGATGATTCGCTTCGGCCAATATCAAATTTATGTCATGATTAAATGAACCTCTTTGGTATCCGTGGATAGGATAATCTTCTAAATTATTATTATTGTTCCAAAGTGTTTGTAAGATAATAAGCTCTTTATCTAAAGCAGTAACGTCTTTACCATGACAATTTCCGTTTTCGGCAGCTAGACCTTGCCAATTTGGGCCTACGGTATAGTTTCGAATTTTTAAATTTTGATGCTTACTTAGCGCTCTAAAAAAATTCTTACAATGAGCGTTGTACCCCGTGTCCCCAACATAAGTGGCGTGGCCGAAAATATTCATATCTAATATATCTCTCTTTATTTTGGCGTTTTATTCTAAAATTTCTATAAATTCCTTGACTTTTTTGTCGGCTACTTCATATTGAGTTGATGAAGCAGAGGGTATTCGAGAAGGCGATCAAGATAGCCCGCTCTCTTTGCCCAACCAACCGAGAGATCAGGACCAGTCACGTTGCATTCTTAATTAAATCAAATGTCATAGAAAAGATAGGAATAAATAAAAGAAGAACTCATCCTGAAATTTCTAAGCACCCATATCATGAAGGCCATGTTGGAATTCATGCGGAGCTTGATTGCATTTTAAAAGTAGATAAAGAAGATTTAGAAGACTATAAAATGCTGGTCCTCAGGGTTGATCGGAAAAATAAATTAAATATAAGCAAGCCCTGCCCGGGATGCCTTAGTTTAATTGATCAATTTAATGTAGGCGAAGTCTGGTACAGCGACAAAAATGGAGAAATAGTAAAACATGAAAATAAGCAGCAAAGGAAATAAGATTTTAATATTTTCTGATGTTCATCAGGAAGTAGACAAGCTTTCCAAAATTATAAAGCACGAAGCTGCCGATATTAATCTGTGCCTTGGGGATTGGTTTGATAGCCATTTTATTGACAAAAATGAAGATGTCGAAAAGACTGCTATTTTTCTAAAAAATTATTTAGCTGATGGCAATATTACTCTTTTCGGCAACCATGACCTGCATTATCTTTTTGCCAATAAATATACAACATGTAGTGGTTACGCATATCGCAAAGCACAAGTAATAGATGAAATTTTCGGGAAAGACAAGACAACCATAATCGACAAGTTTAATTGGTTTATTTTTATTGATGAGTTTTTATGCACTCATGCGGGCTTGCATTATAATTTTTTATCGCCTATTATCTTGAATTCCGAAGATCTGTATGAATATTTGACAATCCAAGGAAATGATGCTAATATAAAAATAAGAACCAAACAATTCCATTGGTTTTATGGTGCTGGTTATTCAAGAGGTGGAAACCAGCCCAAAGGAGGAATTGTCTGGCTTGATTTCGATAGGGAATTTGCACCGCTAAAGATTATGCCTCAGATTTTTGGACATACTTATCGACGCAAAGGAGGTATTCAAACTCACTGCAAAACTAATAATTACTGCATTGACACTAATCTTGCTGAATGGATGACTATAACTAACGGCAAAATGGAAATTAAGAACTACAAAAATTTATGAGCCGACAACTAGAATTTGATTTTAGATCTCCAGAAGAGATCGCTCGCCAAAAACAGATCGCAGAAGAAAACGCAAAAGCCTTTGAAAGCATGTTTTCTGAGGATGTTTATGTTTACAATAAATACATAGATTTCTTGCTTGATCTTATTCCTTTCCGGCTTGGATGGAAGGCTAGGAATTGGCCTAGAGAAATCCGTTGGTGGGCGAAATGTAGATACCAGAAATTTCGTTATGGTGTTTCTGATGATGATGTGTATTCATTAGGATACAATATTGCTCTATTTGTTTTACCTCGCCTCAAGTATTTTAAGGAAAAAGGCAAAGCTGGAATCCCCGTTTGTTTTTTACCAACTAATTTTCATGTTCTTGAGGGAGAAGAACTTGAAAGAGCAGAAGCAAAAGGCTTGAAAGAAATGAATGACGTTTTGGACGAAATGATTTTTGCTTTTGAGTTTATTATTGATGGAGATAAATTCTGCGATTTTCCTAAATCGTTTGTTGATAAAGCTTGGAGCGACAACTCTCCAATGACCATAGAGGAAAAGCAAGGTTGGAAAGAATACATGGAAAGAGCCGCCAAACTCAACGAAAGAAAAGATAATGGACTCGCTCTTTTCGCTAAATACTACGACACTCTCTGGATATGAGATTTACATCTGAACAAGTTGCGTTTATTAGATATACGCGGAATAGAATAAAAAATTTAGAAAACCAGCAATCTGAATTATATAGCGAATTGCTTGATAAAGTTAACGTAAACGAACGAGCCGAAGAGTGGCTGTTTGATTACGTTTATAATAACCATGGTTCTATAAAAAATATAGAAGACAAAAACTCAAGCAAATCTTAACATGCAAGACAATAAACCAATCAATATGATAAAACTTTCAGCCGCGCAAGAAAAGAACTACAAAATAGTAAAAGAAGGCCAAGATTTTCAAATAGGAGATCTTATTCATCTGGTAGACGATGAATACGTTAAACTTAATAAAGATAATCAGCTTTTGAAATCCAAGGTCACTAAATATAATAAAGTACTGAGAAAGGCAAAATAATGCAAGAAAAACTTCATATTGTCCCCAAGGGTTGGGGTTTTGAAAAATGGATCGTTAATAATGAAAAGTATTGTGGTAAAATACTTTATTTTGTTAAAGATCGTAAATGCTCGTTTCATTACCATAAATTAAAGACGGAGACATTTTATATCCAATCAGGGAAAATAATTCTTAGATATAGCGAGTTAAATAAACTTGACAAAACAGAAATTATTTTATCAAGAGGAGATCATTTTCATATACCTCCATTTTTAGTACACCAAATGCAAGCCTTGGAAGATACTGAATTATTTGAATTTAGCACACAGCATTTTGATGAAGACAGTTATAGAATAGAAAAGGGCGATTAATGCAAAACAAAAAGTCTATTTTAGACAACTTGTCCAATAGAATATCAAAGATTGACACAAGTTTTCCTCATAATAAAATAGTAAAAGAGATAGACAAAATTGTACAAGAATCATACATAGAGCTTTACAATTTGCACGATTCTAAGTTTCGCCAAGAAGTTTGTCAAGATAAGAAGGGTCATTGTTGCTAAAATAAACATCTAAGCTTCTGATATTTTGTGTAAATAGGGTTATGTCCAGCTTTACACTAGATAATCCGGAGCATATAGATTGCCCGACTCTTTATGATGTCTCATTAAATAAGTATAGACCCATACATTCTACAGATTTTGTAGGCGGCGCTGCTGGATCTGACGCTTTTGGAAGGCTAAGAGTGTCAAATCCAGAAATGGTATTTAACAGCAAGCAAATATTTGATAACCAACCACTTTATTGGGACGACGCTCAAGAAAGCGGATCAGGCACATCTTCTACTTATTCTTCTTTTACAGCTTCTTCTACTTTGTCCGTTTCCGCTTCTACCGCTGGAAAGAGAACTAGACAGACTTTTATGAGATTTAATTATCAACCCTCTAAGAGTCAGTTGATATTTATTACAGGAATACTTAAAGCGTCAGGTGGCGGCTCTGGCATAATATCTAGGATGGGTCTTTTTGATGATGACAATGGCCTTTTCTTGGAGTGCGATGCTGGTATAATTAATTTAGTTAGAAGAACTTCTACAGGAGGAAGCGTTTCTAATGATACTATTCCTCAATCTTCTTGGAATTTAGATAAGATGGATGGCAATGGTGCAAGTAAAATAACTTTAGATTTTACGAAAACTCAAATTTTAGTTATAGATTTTGAATGGCTTGGAGTTGGAAGAGTAAGATTTGGATTTAACGTCGGCGGAATAACTTATTATGTTCATCAGTTATCAGCTACGAATAATTTGACGACTGTATATATGTCTACTCCTAATCTTCCTGTAAGATATCAAATAATAAATGATGGATCTGGAGTAGCCTCCACTATTAATTGCATTTGCTCTGCTGTTATCAGTGAAGGAGGAAAAGAAGAAATCGCCACAAATTTATACGTTTCAACAGGAACAACAGCTATAACTGGCACCAAAAATCAAAACAATGCAATTCTTGGAATAAAATTAAAGTCGGCTTACAAAGGTTGCACTATAGATATTATAGATTCTAGCATTTTGATGGCTAGTAGTGATATTTATGAATGGACTATCGTTCTAAATCCTACTGTCGCAGGGACATTTACTTATAGCGATGTAACAAATTCAGCCTTACAAAAAGCAATAGGTAATGGCACAACAAATATCGCTTCTGGTGGAACTGTTATAGCTGGAGGATTTGGAAGCTCTAAATCTGAAATAGTTGGAGATCAATTTAAGAATCTTCTTAAATTAGGTTCTTCTATCGGCGGAACAATGGACTCTCTGGTACTGTGCATATATCCATTGGGAGCTAACAACGTGAACTGCTATGGCTCGATCAATTACCGTCAATTTAATTAACTTTTTATAATTTTGGAGGAGAAATAGCCCGCTATTGCTCCTCCTGCTGCCACAATGCCCGCTAGATAATATCTAAAAAACTCTAGCGCGGCAACTCTTTTTTCTACCTCTTTGCTGTTCTCTTTCATTTCTGCAATATCAGAAGAAATTTTATCTAGTTTCGCCTCCATTCTGGAGAAAACAGCATCATAACTATTTTGGCGATATTCTTCTGGCATAAGTATTTGTATTTACACTTTTTTTCGCCACTATTCCTTACAATTACATCTGCATTTTTTAGAAGAACCTTTTTCTCCAGAAGAGGCATATTTTACCCCCATGATTGTGCCAATTATACTGAAAGAATTAGTTAATAAAATACCAAACATATTGCTCCACATGCTTTCTACTATTTTATTTTCTATTCCTTTTACTAGCGTGACAGTAAATAATAAAGTTGTAACGACCCCTACCCCGCATACAACCCATAGAGAAACCTTTACGATTGATTCTATTAGTTGATTTTGTGTGCGCTTTTGCAGTAAGTCTAAATCATTTACTGCTGCGTCTTTTGATTTGAGGGCTTCTTCTTTAGATTTTTCGGCTTCTTTTAAAGCTTTCTTTAATTCTTCGTTGATTTTTTCGTTTTCTGATTTCCATTTAAGAAGTTCATTGTTTTGATCCTGAACTTGTTTTGTCATTTCTAAGCGTTTTTTTCTGACCTCAGAATCTTTTTCGCTTGCTTCTTTTACATAAGCTTGCAATTCTGCATCTCCAGCAGAATCAATTAACTTTAAGATATTGCCCTCTAAGAAGACGCTTTTTTCTTTGGATAGCTTTATAAGCTGCTCCTTTACTTCGCCTGTAAATTTAATCATTTATACACCTTAAATCCCTTAGTCCTCTTAGCGTAACCATCAAAATCTTTTTTGAATTCTTCTAGCCTTGGTTCTATTTCATCTGATTTAATAATCCAAAATTGCGCTCCAGCTTTCATCGCCTTTGTTTGTTCCATGTCGTCATTACTAGAAGAAATAATACCTATAACTACTCCATCTCCATGAACGAAATTTATTCTTCTTATTAGTTCTATACCATCAAAACTTGACCCAATAATATTTAAATCAACAAATATGCAATCCGGCTTCTTGCCCTTTGTATCGACTATGTTTTTGAAATACTTTTCAGCTTCATCTGCACTATTAAATGTTTTTAAAGATAGCGTTATATCTAAAAGACTACAAGCGTCTTCAAATACTAAGTGGAAAAGATTTTCATCGTCTACTAATAATATCGAGTCAATCATAAGTTTTATTTATCCTTCAAGGTTATTTTTGTGCCAGAACCATTAGAATTATTCCATTTATTACACAGAATAGTAAATTTATGCTCCTTAAGTATTGCGATACATATATTTAGCCCTAATCCAGTACCAGATTCTTTTTGGCCTTCTTTTCTAACGTATGGTTTAGATAAGTGATTGAAATCTTCTTGACTCATTCCTCTTCCATTGTCTTCTATCACTATTAGATTTTTGTCTTTGTAAATTTTGACATACTTAGTTGCGCTGTCGTTATATTTGAGTCCATTTCTTATTAGATTGTCTATAGCAGTGCAAAATAAAGACTCATTAACTTCTAATACTCCCAAATCTTCAATAAGAACTTGGTCTTTATAAGCAGTGGAAGATAAGTATTCGTTTAAGATTTTCTTTAAGTCATGTGGCTTTAATTCAATTTTTGCATTTGGCTTTACTAGATTTGTAAATTCAAATACTCCTTTATATACTTTTTGGGTATGCGTTAAGCCTTCTTTTAGCATTTTAAGAGGAGCCTCTAGCTTTAATTGTTCTATGACTTCTGGCTTTAGCCTTCTTTCTAGCGATCCTATGCCTCTTGGAATATATGTATTTATTCCGCTGTGCATATCGTGCCTCAGAATCTTTGCGGCGTGTTCTAGGTAAGTATTTTGTTTATTGATTTCTATTTGGGATTTTACGATTTCTGTAATGTCTTGTCTTACTGATACGAAACCAATAAACTGACCTTTTGGGTCGAAAATTCCTTTTATCCAACTCTTGACGTAATAAAGCTCTCCATTTTTATTCTTGTTAGTAACTGTATCATACCAAAGGCCCTTTTCTTTGATTACCGTTTTATACATGTTTCTCCAATACTCTTTGTCATGTACGCCAGAGTTTACGATTTTATGATCCTTTCCTAGTAGTTCGCTTAATGTGTATCCTGAAGTTTTGCAAAATTTTTCATTAGCGTATGTTATTTTACCATACCTATCAGCTTTAGATATTAAGCAAGTCTCTAGCAGTAATGACTCGCTTTCTACATTCTTTAAGGCTGTTTCGAGCGTAAGTTTGGCTTTATCTGCTATATCTATAATTTCTACAATGTCAGTAATCCAAGTGTCAACGTGTTCTTTGTTGTCAAAATCTAAATCGCGTAATTTTATTATTTGCTTCTTAATTTCTTCTAGACTTGCTTTTATTCTGGATGTTATATTAAACCATATCGGCACAATAATCAAAGTCAAACCCAAAAACATATAAGAAAACTTTACCTTATAACTAAAGAAAAAATCTTCTACGTCCTGCACTTTAATATCAGAGCCGACAATATATTGTACTGATCCATTCTTTACGACAGGAGTATAAGAAGACAAGAAAGATCCGTATTTGTCTGTTGTGTAGTCTTTTTCTATGAATATTTTATCAGAACTGCCCTTAAGAATTTTATACATATTAGTGGCAGCGTCATCATATAGCTCTCCTATTTTAGCTCTCTCGTCTTCATTTTCGGCGCAATCTATGATGTAAAAGATGTTAGTTCCTACTAATTTTGCTGTGTATATGAATTTTATTCCATCGACATTATTTTTTATGTCTCGCATTTCTCTGAGAATATCTTTATATTCTTCGGGATACTTGTCTTTGTCTTCTTCGCTTTTATATTTTGTTAAATCATATTTCGCTAGTATAGATTCAGTTAATTTGCCAGTCATCCTCAATCTTCTCTCTAAACTATTTTTAACTATGTCTTCTATTGCCGCCATCAGCAAAAAATAAAACGACAAAGAAAAAACCAACACTAAAGAAGTTATACCAAGGGTAAAAATTGTTTTTAGATTAAGGTTAAATTTTTTCATTAGAGTTCTAAATTTATTCCAGAGCTTAACGATTGAACTACCGAATCATCCATGGAATTGAAAGGTTTATCAATTTCGTGGCTTAAAAATACTTTAACACTATCTGTTATTTTATAATCTAGCCTATCGACTAGTCCCACATACTCGTAGCGATATCCGTCATAATTAACTGTTCCAACTATGAGTTTTGGAGTAAATAACAGCTTACTAAATGAAAATTCTTTTTCAAAACTTATAAAAGATCTGTATTCCCAATTGTAAGACAGAGTGCTTATGTAAAACTTAGGAGAGACTATCCAATCATAAGAAACAGAAACATAAGGTTCAAAATAATGACCACCCTGATCGTAGTAAAAATAATACCAGCCACCAATATCTAACTTTAATTTTTCGCTTAACTTATATTCACTACCTAAGCCTATGTCGCTTTCTTGATAAGAGTCTAATCCTTGATACTGTAAAAAGCCCAAGTACGGAGCAAAGTTGCCGACTTCATGACTTATATAGTTTTCTGTAACAAACGTATCTTTCGCATAAACTTGAGCATCGAAAAGATAATTGTTCATGTAGTAATTTGATGACTCAAAGCTAAGAGCCGCCAAATCAAAACAAAGGATAAACAAGAGAAAAAATTTGCTCACTTTTTCCATTTTAATTGTTTCAATATGTCATCAATCAAATCTTTCTCGGGCCTATCCATGTCTCTGTCCAGCTTGTCTAGTATATTTTGCAGGCTATAAGTTTTGTCTGGATTGTCTTTTTGTTTTTCTTTAAGTTCTTGGATTACATCAACAATCTTAACTAGTGGGGCCTTGAATTCATCAACTGCATCTTTTGAAGCAAAGTTTGCCATTTCAAACGCTTTAGGAGTCAAAGCTTTAAGTATTGATATAATTGCTGATCCCAACATATTGAATATCGAGAACGCCGCTCCAGCAGCAGGATGAACGGTGGCTAAGAGTCTAAGTATAACAAAGACTACTACAAATATAATAATAGCAGTCATTGCGCTAACGAAGAACTTCTTCAGGCCCCAAGCGACAGCATTCAGACCGAACATCCCGCTCATAGAATCAAGAACAGCTTTATTTTGATCAGCCTCTTTTGCCACCTCTTTAGCTTTATCTGTTAGCTCCCAAAGTTGCTCGTCGTATTTTTCATTTAACTCTGCTTTTTCTTTTTGGAGTTTGTTTATTAATTCGTCTCGCTTGGATAATAACTCTTGACCTTTTTTGCGTTCTTCTTCTACGGCAGAGTTTAAGAGATCAACCGTGGCTTTGATTCTTTTTATTTCATCTATATGAGGCGATCCAACAATAGAAACTACTCTTTCATTCAAAGACTTAGCTGTCTCTACTTGAATTGGAGGATTAGTTACTTGGTTAAGGGAGTGTTGGATGCCTTGAGCTAGAGTAGAAGTTTGGATTTTCTTGCCCTTATCGTTTTTTTCTATCTCTACGAGAGTGTTGTCTACTTTCTTTTCTTCTTTGGCTATGACTTTTTGATTGTCATCTATTTGTTTGGCTGGCCTGATTGTAGAGAAACAACCAGAAGCCAACAATGCCATAAATAAAATCAAAAGTCTTTTCATCAAAATTCATTACACCTAAATAAAAAACCCGTAGATTTCTCTACGGGTATTTCGTTTCAATTGATTTTCATGGCCTAGAAGGGTACATTCCTTCAACGCAAATTATATACTTTAAAGTAGTACCTGCCAAAAGTGGATTTTTATTCAAATTAGGAAGATTGAATGTCGTTCTGCAATCTCCGCCGTATCGAGTCCCTAGAAGGCTATACAATGCGGCATTTTGGTTTATATTCATTGATTGCTCATCGCAGTACAAAAAGCCATTAGGGCAAAAATTTCCTGAAAATAGCTTAATTACTCCTAGATATTCGTCCATATCTTTATTATATTATTAGAATCTAATATGTCTAAAATTAGTCTCTTTTGCGAGGAATAGGTTGTGGAGGAGGAGGCCCTTTTTGTCCTTTGCGTCTTGGAGCGAATTTCTTTTTGTCTTCTTCGGAGATTTTAGATCTTTCTTCTTTATCTAGTTTTCCATCTTTATTTGTGTCGTATTTTTCAAGTAATTCCTTGGGAGGGCCTTTTCTTTCTTGACTTTTTGGTGGTCTGGGTGCATCTTGAGCGATAGATGTCAGAGAAAATCCTAGGAGTATCGTGTATAATAGATATTTCATAGTTATTAGGTATGACATATATTTTAAGTAAATGGTTGCAAGTTTTACATTAGCTTAACAAAAATGAAAGCAATCCTAGAATTTAATCTGCCAGAAGATCAAAGATCATTTGAAATGGCAAATCAAGCACCCGACATGGTTGCTGCTATTGGTCATTTTGAAGACAAGTTGCGGAGCTATATAAAATATGGTCACGAATTTAAATCTGCGGATGAAGCTCTTTATTCTATTCGCGCTCTTTTGCATGACGAAATTAATATTAGAGGAATAAATATTCATGACTGCTGATATACAAAAAGAAATTCTCGCGTTAACTGAAGAATGGCATGAACTTGTGTGCGCCGACATTCATAAAGATCGCGACTGTCATTGGTACATAGACTCAGTTTGGTCTTATGGTTTAGCACCAAAATACTTTGTTCGTCATTATGGAAATATAACTGATGACATTGAAGCAAAGTGCGATACTTATGAAGAAGCATTGCATACTTTAAAGAAAATTATTAAACGAGCTATTGAAAGACAACGAGAATTAGATCAACAACCTAGTTTTAATGATTGGTAAATCTAAAGGATTTACTTTAATAGAAATAGTGTTGGCGACAGTGATATTATTATCATTGATCGCCGCACTTGTTATCAACTTCGACTCTTTAGATTCGGCACGATATTCCGAAGCTAAAGAGAATTTAAAAACTTATCTAATAAATAAACGCACACAAGCAGCATATCAACAGAAAGATTTAGAATTATCTTTTAATGAAGATTATACTATAAATTCTGCCGAAGATCCTGAATTGCTTGCTGCAATAACAAATGATTTAAGAATTCTTGAATCTTCCACAACAAAAATCATCTTTTTTCTTGACGGCACAGTTGAAGAAAGCTACATTATAACAAGTTCTAACGACGGAAAAATTACGAACACGTTTCGTATAAACGTCATTGGAAAAATAGATTACGATAAATAATTTATGTTAAAGATTAAAATCTGGATGCGCGGAACATACGAGTATAGCCGCGATACTATTTCTGGACCATCTTCAGATCAGACACAAGAAATGTTCGAAGAAGCTTTTCTTGAAAGCGATGAATGTTATAGTGGTGGTGATGTATATGAGACTTGTCCTTATTTTGATTTTGAAGATGGCAGAGACGATATAAAAGTATATTTAGGTGGTGATGAATATATTCAAAATCACGAAGAACCTATCTTCGAAACGTCAGATTGGAATCAATTTCAATTTGAAGAAGGCGGCGGTTGTAATTATATACCGCAAGAGCCTGATAACGTAGGTGAAGTAAATATTTGGTGGTCTCACGACATGAAATTTAATTATATTTATTATTGGAGTGAGATAACTGAATTTGATCCTAAAAAATTAACTATTCAATACGGAGTTGGTCAGCGTGGCAAAAAATATCTTGAAGATGTAATGTATGATGGTCAATGTCCTGATGATTATCACGATCATGGTGACACAGGATATGGCTACGAAGGTCCAGAATTTGTTTATCATCTAGATCAAAAATTTGCAGAAAATGATGAAGAATAATGTATAATTATGAGTATGAAATTTACTCGTAAAGGATTTTTCAAGACTATATTAGGAAGCTTTATCGCTGCCCCTATTGCTCCGCTTTTAATCAAAGCAGAAGAGAATTCTCAAAAGCCAGAAGATTTATCGCTTGATAAAAAAGTTTTAACAGTTGACGAGCGTGGCAGTGTCGGTATTGGAGGAGGTTCAGGATATCTTGGATTAGGAACTAATACTCCAAATCACCCTCTTCATGTTTCTAGTATTATTTTTCATGTTAATAACCGAAGATTACAAATGTCTGGAGATGACAATGGTGATTTTAAAATACAATGGCTAGATGTTAAAGGTGATGAATCTTCCGCTAGTATTACAATTCAACCGCCTAAACTCAATCCTTTTAAAGTGATTCATAATGACATTCGATAGTCACAAGAAAAAAATACTATTACTTTCTGATCTTCACAATAACATTGAGAAGTTCAATAAGATTATTCGT